>OLNW01002606.1_pt1 | contig 15191 bp, 13 predicted proteins | sample 1672121 | NCBI WGS metagenome assembly OLNW01 (sample SAMEA3136648, study PRJEB25190) | human gut metagenome
AAGAACTTATTCAAAATACAGAAAAAGCAATGGCTTATGAAGATGGAATTTCTCAAGGAATTGAGCAAGGAATTTCTCAGGGAATTGAACAAAGAAATGTAGAAATAGCTAAAAACATGTTAAAAGAAAAGCTAGATATTGCGACAATTTCTCGTATGACTGGACTTGATGCTGATACTTTAGAAAAATTATCTAAGGAAAATTAATAAGTAAAGGTTGCATTTTATGCAACTTTTTAATATGAAAATTTTTTATCTAAATAGTTGCTAGTAAAACTTCAAATTCTACTTGACCAGAAGTTTGCCCTGATTTTATTTCTAAATCAAGACTAGCTAATCTTTCTAATTTTTCAAGTAGAGCTTTTTCAGTGTAACGATAAGATGATTCCCTAGCTAGTTTTACTGGATATTCATGTACTTTTAAAAGTTTACTAATTGTTTGATCACTATTGCCATCATTTAATAAAACTTTTACTTGATAAATTAATCTTATCTTATTAGAAAGAATACGAATAATATTTACTACTTGCTCTCCATGCAATAGAAAATCTTGATATAAAAGAAAAGCATACTTCTTATTGCCTGTTAAAATACTATCTACCAAATGAAAAATGTTATCGTCCATACTCTTCATTACAATAGCTTCAATATCTTTTTCTGTAATTACTTTATCTTCCATTTTATATAACTTTAACTTATCTAATTCATGAAATACTCTTTCATAATCATTCATACAATACTCTAATAGCATTTTTTCAGTATTACTACTCATATGATAATCTTCTAATCTTTTTTTAATTAAAGTATGAATATTCGTAATTTCTTCCGTAAGTTCTGCCTTTTTTAATAAAGTAGTTACCAGTTTTTTTCTTTTATCTAGATTATCACATACTAAAACTAAAACATTATCAGGATTTGGATTTTCAATATATTTTTCTAATTTTTCTAAATTATGTTCTACCTGTTGTTTTACTTTATCAGTTGATAGAAAGCTAGCATTATGACCTACTATAACTTTCTTATTAGAAAGAAAGTTATAGGTATCAAGGTCTTCAATTAATTTATCAATTGCTACCTCTGATAAATCATAATGCACAATTTCAGCATCAGGACTTTTTTTGATAATTTCTTGAAGTTTATTATCTAGCGTTATTTTATCATTTGATGCCACAAGATATAAATTATTATTCATGGAAAGTAGCCTTTACTTCCTGTAAAATACGATCAATTTCACTAATATCTTTACCTGCTCCTTGTGCAAAAGTCTTACTTCCACCACCATTACCATTTAACTTCATAGTAATATCTTTCATAATATCACCAGCTGATACTGTTTCTAAATTATTTCTAGCAATTAAATTTACTTGATCATTATGAATATTAGCAATTAAGATAAATCCTTTACCCATTTTGTTTAATAAAGTATCAATAATTTCTTTAATGACACTAACATCTTGATTATCTACTTTCGTAATTAAAAGTTTATAACCATCTTTTTCTTCGATGTTATTTTCATATAAAGATAAATCATTTAAAGCTAATTTAGCTTTTTCTTCTTTGTATTTCTTTTCTAGATTTTTTACTTCATCTTGTGTATATTCTAATTCATTTTTTTCATAAATAATATCTTTATAATGCTTTGGTTCATCATTCGTAATATTACAGTCAAAATTTAATATAATATTTTCTTGCTTAGCTTTTGCTATAATGTTTTTAGCTTTCATTAATAATTTAATTTTTTCATCATTATATGGTTTAATAGTTTCTAACAAAGTATCTTCTACTGCATCATTTGTACAAGCTTCTATACGATAAACATTACTTCCCTTTGATTCTACAGAGAAAATGGCAAAGTTTTTAATCTCACTAGTATTCTGAATATGAGTACCACCACATAATTCTCTTGATTCACCAATCGTTACTACACGAACATTATTACCATATTTTTCACTAAATAAAGCCATGGCACCAGTTGCTTTTGCTTCGTTTACATCCATTACTTCTGTTTTAGATTCAATGTTTTCTTTTGCATACTGATTAATAAAATCTTCTACTTCAATAATTTTATCATCTAATAATTTACCAGTATAAGTAAAATCAAATCTTAAAGAGAATTCATCTACATAACTACCAGCTTGATGGATTTTATCAGAAATAATAGTACGAAGTGCATATTGAAGTAAATGAACAGAAGAATGATTTACTTCAATTTTCTTACGTCTTGCTTCATCAATACTAGTTTTAACCAAATCATTTACATGAACAATACCATCTAATACTTTAATTTTATGTAAATGTTGACCATTAGGAGCTTTTCTAACATCTAAAACACGAGCTTTAAAATTATCAGATGTAATCATACCAGTATCACTAACTTGACCACCTGCTTCTGCATAAAAACAGGTCTTATCTAAAATCACATATCCATCTTTTGTGATAGTATCTACAAATTTTTCGCCATCAAATAAACCAATTACTTTACCTTTTTCGGTATAAGAATGATAAATAAATTCAGAAGGCTCTTTAAAGTTTAATAATTCTTCATTTTGAATATTCATATTTGCTTCTTGTTTGCGACTATTTTTAGCTAATGTTTTTTGTTCATTCATATAATTATCAAATTCTTCTTTAGAAGTTGTGAAGCCTTTTTCTTCCAAATATTCTAAAGTTAATTCGTAAGGAAAACCATAAGTATCATATAATTTAAATACTTCAATTGCTGGAATTACTTTATCTTTCGTATTTTCCATTAACTCTAATAATCTTCTTTCACCACTTGCTAATGTCTTATGAAATAACTGTTCTTCTTCGTAAACTAAAGTTTGAACATATCCCCTATTACTAATTAAATCAGGATAACTTTCTCCCATAATATCGCATACAGTATCTACTAATTTATACATAAATGGATCAGTTAGTCCTAATTTTTTACCCATACGAACACTTCTTCTTAAAAGTCTTCTTAAAACATAACCTCTACCAACATTTTCAAATATTGCGCCATCAGATAATGCTACTGTAATTGCTCTAATATGATCTGCTATAATTTTAAAACTAGCATCTCCATTATATAAAACACCACTTAAATCTTCTATAGCGTGAATAATTGGTACAAATAAATCAGTATCAAAATTAGAATCTACATCTTGGAAAATACAAGCCCATCTTTCAAGACCAGCACCAGTATCGATATTTTTACTAGGAAGTTCTTGATAATCTTTTCTATCTACTCCTATTTTAGAATTAAATTGACTAAATACATTATTCCAAATTTCTACATATCTTGCTTGGTCTTCATCTTTTTTAAATAATTCTAATGCATTATGATCTGGATCATATTTTTCTCCACGGTCATAGAAAATTTCAGAATCTGGTCCACAAGGTCCCTCTCCTATTTCCCAAAAGTTTCCTTCTAATTTTACAATATGATCTTCTAACATTCCTACTTCCACCCAACGGTTATAAGCATCTATATCATCTGTATAAATCGTTACATATAACTTTTCTTTTGGAATATCAAACCATTCAGGGCTTGTTAAAAGTTCATAGGCAAAGCCAATTGCTTCATTTTTAAAATAGTCACCAATTGAAAAATTTCCCATCATTTCAAAGAATGTTTGATGACGTGTTGTAACCCCTACATTTTCAATATCGTTTGTACGAATACATTTTTGAATACTTACAATCCTTCTGCAATCTGGTACTTTACTACCATCAAAATATTTTTTTAGTGGTGTTACTCCAGCATTAATCCAAAGCAAAGAATCATCATCAATAGGAATTAATGGTGCACTTTCCATTTTTTTGTGGCCATGTTTACTAAAATAGTCATACCACATATTTCTTATTTCTGTACTAGTCATGTATTTCATTTTTATTTACCTCACTATCTACTATTTTTATTATATCACTTGTTAGCTCTGTTAGGGAAGAATTAACTATCTTATAATCAAAATTTTTATAATGATCAAGTGCTAACTCCGTAATATGAGTTTGTTCACTACCATTTAGTGGACTAACATAATTCTCTCTTACTACATGTATACTAACCACATTTTGAAATCTACTTTTTAATATTTCAATTTCTTCTGGTAATCTAATATCATTTACAATAAAAATATCAAAAAAATTAGATAACACCTTAATATCATCTGTTAGATGATCAATATGAAAATTAGGCATATTCATTTTTTCTCTAATAATATCAGTACCTAGTTCTTGAAGCATTTTTCTAGGTTTAGTATCTTCTAGTCCATCCCAACCAAAATAATCTTTTAAATAACCTTTTAGAGTTCTCATAATTTGAATCTCACAAACTTTAAGATTTCTTTTCTCATATTCTTCTTTGATAATTTTACTAACCGTACCTTTTCCAGTTCTTGCTTTTCCACTAATTAAATAAATCTTCTTATCGTTCATATTATTTCCTTTCTAATACCATTGGTACTATGAGATTTTTTTCTATTTAACCATTCTGACAAAAACCATATCTTTGATATAGCGAAATAGCTTTTATATTAGCATTTAATCTGATTACTTGATATTCTTTACAATCATTCAATACCTTTTCAAGTAGTGTACTTCCTATTTTTTGATTACGATATTCTTTCTTTACAAATAAAGAATCTAAATAAGAATTGCATCTTAAAGCTGCTCCTACTAAAACTCCTTCTACTTTAGCAGTATAGATAGCACTATTTTTATGTAAAAAGTAATCTCTTCTAATTTCTAAAAAAAGTTCTTTTTTTATATAGTCATCTGCAAGAATTGTAGTAGTATCCATATAAGTTTTTAAATAACAATCAAGGCTTTCATCAGCAATAAAGGTAAATGCTTCTGTTAATTCTTGGTTATTTATGATACTAATTCTTTTTATTTCTAAATTATTTATCACATTATCACCTTTTTTCATAGAAAAAGACCCAAGTTAGGAGCGAGTTTTCGCGGTACCATCCTAATTAGGTCTTAATTTGTATAACGGCTAGGCCGGACTAGTTTGCTAGTCACTAAAAAGTAGCTTTCATATCTTCTTATTACTTATTTTCATCAACCATAAGCTTTCTAAAAATAATTAGATATTACTTATCTTTTTTTCGTTTTAATTATCCGTAATTCTTTCCATAATAGAATATTTTTCATTAAAGAATTGAAAAATGGTTTTCAAAATAGAAATTACTGGTGTAGCTAAAATCATTCCTATTATACCAAAGAAATGTCCAAATAGCAATAACCCTAACATAATTGTTACTGGGTGAAGCTTCATAGTTTTTCCCATTACGATTGGTTGTAAGAAATAACTTTCTAAAGTTTGAGCAAGCACAACAGCTATTAATGCAAATATACCGGTCATAGGACTAATAGATAATCCTACTACTACTGCAGGAACTCCTCCAATATATGGCCCTATATATGGAATTACATTGGTAACAGCACAGAATAAACCAAATACCATTGGTGCTTCTAATCCTGCTATCCATAACGCAATAGATTGGAAAATAAATAAAATAAACATAATTAGTAATGTACCATGTACATAACTTTTTAAATTATTATTTAATTTATTAATTAAAGTTACTGTGTCTTTTTGGTATTTCTTAGGAATTAAACTATGTAAATGTTTTTTTACATTATCGAAATCAAATAACATATAAAGTCCTACTAATAAACCAATTAATAAGTTAACACCACCTGATACAATATTAGAAATAACATTTACTATTGTAGTTGGTAAATCTACTGTTAAAGATTTGCTTAAGTCATTAATACTATCATAAATTCCTATTTTAATATCTGTAAAGTTATAATTTCCTAGATTATTTAAATTATCAAAAAAACTATCTATATTATCTTTTAAATAATTAATAAAATCAGGAACAGATTTAGCTAAATCATTTAACTGATTCGTAATAGAAGGAACCATTAAACGAATGAGTAAATATATAAATGATAAGAATAATATATAGACAAAAATAGAACCTAAGATTCTACTAACACCTTTTTTCTGTAAAGAAGAAACAAAAGGATCAAATAACCATGCTAACGCAATTCCTATAAATAGTGGTGAAATAATAGTTAACATTTTACCTATAAATGGTAGTATTTTCCAGTCCCCTATTAATTTACTACAAATAAAAACTAAACACACAATAACTAATATAAATACTATTTTTAAAATATTAACACTAATTCTAATACCTTCATTTAACTTTCCATAATCAAGAGAATCATTTTTTCTTCTTAGCATTTTATCACCTTTTTCTTTTACCATAATATACCATATTTTACTTTTTTATTCTACCTTTTTTAGAAATATTACGATTTTGAAATATTAGAAAAAGAAAAAGGAAGTTTTTCTTCCTTTTTACATCATATCTTCAATACTTTTTTCCATGTTTTTTGTTACTTTTTTGACATCTTTTTCGAACTTTTTGGCACACTGTGGGTTTAACTTTTTATAACAACACCAAGCACCATAACCACCTAAAGCTGTTACCATCATAGAACCTACGATTATACTACTCTTTTTCATAAAATCACCTCTTACTATTGAAAATATGATTGGTATATCACTATACCATTACTATTATGAAAAAAAATAATAATTTTATACATTTTTTATATTTTCTATTAACATTTCTTTTAAAGTTGTTCTTCTTAAATTAACATCATTATTTTGAATTGCTTTTTCCAAAGCTGAAATTTCTCCTACTAAATATAATTTCTTTTTTGCTCTTGTTACTGCTGTATAAATTAATTTACGATATAACATTTTACCATATTGATTAACAAGGGGAATTAAAACAGTATCAAACTCACTACCTTGACTTTTATGAATACTAATAGCATAAGCATGTTTGAATTTTTGAAAGTTAGCTGGTGTATAGCGAACAGTATTCCCATCAAAGTCAATGTATATTTCTTTTTTACTACCATTATAAATTTCAGTAATAATTCCAATATCGCCATTAAAAACATTTTCATCTGGCATATTAGAAAGCTGAATCACTTTATCATTTTCTCTAAAAATCACACCATTAATTACTAATTCTTTTTTGTTTTTAGACTTAGGATTATATACTTCCTGTAAAGAATGGTTAATCATATCAATACCATTTAAAGTTTTATACATTGGTGCTAATACTTGCATAGTATGACTAGTGTCTTCTCTAGCTATTTCTAAAATTTTATCTGTAACATGGTTTACTGGTGTTGGTATAAAGATTAAATCTTCTTTTTGATTAAATATTGTTTCGTCTATTTGATTATCATTAATTTGATAAGCAAGACTAATAATATTAGAATTTTCTTTTTGACGATATAATTCTTTTAAGGAAACTACATTTAAAGAATTACTCTCAATCATATCTTTTAAAATTTCACCTGGTCCAACACTTGGTAATTGATTATAATCTCCTACTAAAACTAACTTTGTATCATATCTTAATCCTTTTAGTAAAGAATCAAAAAGATAAGTATCTACCATACTAAATTCATCAACAATCACAAAACTAACATCACTTTTATGATACTCATTAATCGCAAATTTATTATTTTCTTTATTCCATTTTAAAAAACGATGAATCGTACAAGCTGGTAAATTAGTAGATTCGCTAATTCTTTTACTAGCTCTACCAGTTGGTGCTAAAAGAGCTATTTGTTCTGTTAATTTTTCATAAGATAATTTATTAATTTCTTTATATAATTCGCAAATAGCTTTAATAATAGTAGTCTTTCCTGTACCTGGACCACCTGTTACTACCAATATGTTTTTAGTATAGGAAAGTTTAATAGCATTTAATTGGTCTTGATTATAAAAACAGTCAAAATGTTTTTCAACACTAGCAATCGTACTATCTAATTTTTTACTAGCAATATCTGGAATACGCATTAAATACCCACATCTTCTAGCAATATTTCTTTCAGCTTCATACATAGCAGTTAGATAGTATTTTTCATTAATTTTTATTATTTTGCTATCTTTTTCTAATTCTACTAGGGCACTATCAAATTCTTCTATCGTAATTCTTTCGCCTAAAATACGAACAACATAATTCATAATTTCTTCTTTGAATAAATAACTATGACCAAGTAAATTACATACTTCATTAATAGCGTATAAGATAGCTGCTTCTATTCTTCTAATATCATTTGGTAACAATCCACTTTTAATAGCAATAGTATCTACTTTCTTAAAAGTAATCTCTAAAATATCTTCATAAAATAAATAGATATTATCATTTAAAATAGTAGTAGTTTTTTCTTTATACTTATTATAAATAAGTAAACTATCTCTAGTAGAAAAGCCCAGTTCTCCTAAAGAAACAATTGTACGATAACTAGCCTCATACTCCGTTAAGGTTTTATTTAAGATATTAATCTGTTTATTCGTAATACCAGGAATTAATAATAGATTACTAGGGTTTTCCAAAATAGTAGTTAGGGTATCTTTTCCTAAATAAGACACAATTTTTTCAGCTGTCTTTTCACCAATTTCTTTAAATAGACCACTACTTAAAAATTCTATCGTAGCATCTTTTTCTTCTGGTAAAACTCTTTCATAACTATCTACTTGAAACTGTCTACCATACTTTTCATGTTCAACTAAAGAACCATTAAATAAATAAGTATCATCTAGTGTTAATTCGTGAAAATAACCAGTAAAAGTAATAGTATGATCAATAAAATCATCTAAATCATTATTATTAGTTTCTTTTACTTTAAATAATCCTATTACATAACCACTATCACTTTTAAAAATATATCTTTTAAAAATTCCCTTTATGTATGCAGCCATAATTACCTCCAAAAAAAATATCCCTTAAGGATATTATACTAACTTTCTAATAGTTTATCTTTCATTTTGGTGTTTTTCTAGAAAAAGTTTTAAAGTAAGATTAACTTCTTCATCACTATCTAGACCAACTAGAAAAGTTTTTCCATTCTCTTCTATTTCTTTACGACAGCAGATATCATTTTTATCATTTTCATTTACTAAATAAACATATTCTTTTGTTTCTACTTTAATTTTATCTACTACCTGATATTTTATACCATCTAATACCACACAACTATTATCTATCATTATCTAGCCCTACCTTTATATTCTTCAATTACTTTATCGGTTGCTGAGGCAATTGCATCTTGTTCTTTTTCAGATAAATTAAATAAACTATCACCATCAAATGGAATATATTCAACATTGCTATCTGTAATACGTGCTCCTTGAAAATTATAATCATCTGGATTTAATTCTTTAAAAGCATCATTTATCTTGCTTTTCTTATCAAGCCAATTACTAAGAGCATTACTCTTATCCTGATCATTATGATAAGCAGTAACTTGATCCTGATTTAATTCTTGCTCCATCTTAGCTTTTAAAACGCTATCATAAGTAGATACTTTTTCACCTATTCTAGCTCCTGCAGTAACTCCAGCCATAACAGCTATTCCTGCTACCACTATGCTAATAATTCTATATAGCTTTTTGTTTTTACTACCAACATAGGTTTTACCATGTATTTCTTGCTTACTAGCTTTCTTACTTTTATTTACATAGTTTTGATAGAATTCTTTATTCATTTCACTATTTTTATTAGCAATATTCATAAGTGTTAAATCTAATTCTTGTTTTTCCATATTTTCACCTTACCTCAATTACTATATTCATTATATAACAGATAGCTATAAATTCAAATAGATTATTTATAAATATTTCCTAAAACTCGGCCATGGGGCGCAATACAGTAAAGATGCTTTTCATAATTTTCTCCTAATAAACTAATAGATCCATCTACCCTTTTAGCATTTATATCAATCTTTGCTTTCTCTTTTTCATCATCTTTTAAATTAACAGCAATATCTCCAATCATAGTACCTAATACACAGGAAATAGGACTACTACCATGAATATAAATATTACCAGTTTTCGTAGTAAGTGAATAATCATTACCAACACTATTTACTACTTCCATGTTAGAAGTAATACCATCTACTTTTAAAGATGAAATATTAGAATCTTTAATCTTAGCATTTCCTCGTAATAAATTTAATTTAATAGAATTTGCATTTACTTTCTGTAAAGTAATATTTCCATTTTCTAAGCTAGCATCAATATTATGTAAAGTATTTTGTGGCAAGAAAATCGTTACTTGTTTAGAAATAGGATTAAGTGAATAAACACTAATGATATTTCCTTTTTCATAAACAGTAGTATTAGCTGCTTCATCATAAAAAGATAATGTAGGAAGAAAATCTTTCTTTAGGCGAACAGAAACATTTTCCCTAAAAAGTGGAAACACAATATAAATTCTAGAAATCTTTTCTTCTCTTACTACAAAACTACCATTTTCACTCTGAATATGTAAATCTACTTGTCTATTTTTCATTTTATCATCTTTCCTTTATTAATTCTTCTCCAAGACAGTTTGGATATTCAAGACTAGAAATTTTTACTTTAATAATATCTTCACTATGGTAATCTCCTAATACTTTAATAGCTAAATAATTACTAGTATGGCCATAACTAATATGATCTTTAGAATGTTCCATTAATACTTCTACTTCTGTATTTAAAAACTCTTTCATATAGTCTTCTTCCATTTTCTTTGATAATTCTATCAATTTTCTAGCTCTTTCTTTTTTAATATTACCTGGAATCTGATTAGGAAACTTACTAGCTGGTGTATTCTTTCTAACGGAATATGGAAATACATGAATTTTAGAAAACTGCATTTTTTCACAAAAACGATAAGAGTTTAAGAATTCTTCTTCTGTCTCACCAGGAAAACCAACAATCACATCAGTAGAAATGGAAATAGAAGGTCTGATACTACGAATATAATTTATTTTTTCTTCAAAATACTTAGTATCATACTTACGATTCATATTCTTTAAGATAAAATTACTACCAGACTGTAAAGGGATATGTAAGTGATTAGCAACCACTTCATTATTTTCAATGATATCTAAAACTTCATCTGTTAATTCTGTAATCTCAATAGAAGAAATTCGTAAACGATATAGATTAGGTATTTTCACAATCTTTCTTAAAAGAGAAGCAAAATCAGTATTTAAATCACGACCATAATTACCAGTATGAATACCAGTTAAAACAATTTCCTGATAACCATTTTTTACTAATTCACTAATTTCTTCTACTACTTGTTCAGGCTTTTTACTACGACATTTTCCACGTACATAAGGAATAATACAGTAGCTACAAAAGTTTTCACAACCATCTTGAATTTTCACAAAAGCTCTAGTCCTACCTTCAAAAGTTTTAATTTCCATGTTTTCAAAGTCATTTCCAAGGTCTTGGTACAAATTGACTATTTGTTTTTTAGTTTTAAAATAGTCTTCAACTAATTCTACTACTTTACTTTTATCTTTATTACCGATTAAAATATCGACACCATCTATTTTGATATCTTTATTTGCTTCAATAAAGCACCCCATAGCTACAATACAAGCGTGTGGATTTTTACGAATTGCTTGATTTATAATTTTTCTACTTTTACTATCACTTTGATTGGTAACACTACAAGTATTAATAATATAAATATCGCACTCATCATCAAAATCAGAAATGGTATAACCTTTTTCTTTAAATAAAGACATCACATATTCACTTTCGTAAGTGTTTACTTTACAACCTAATGTATATATTCCGACTTTCATTTTTTCACCCCTACTACACAAAGTAGCTAAATTATACCACAAGAAAAAGAAAAAAGAAAGAACGGATTCTTTCTTTTAAAAGTTTTTATTTTGTAAGAAAATTGGGAAATCATCATCATCGTCCCCATCATCATCAAAGTCATCATCCATGACTTCAATTTCACGAGGAGCACTTCTTCTAGCACCATTTTGAACATTATTATAAAGAGGTTCTTTTGTTTTTTCGTTTTTATCAAAACCAGTAGCGATTACGGTAACGATAACTTCATCTGTTAAATTTTCATTGATAACAGATCCAAATATAGTATTGATATCTGTATTAGATGCAGCTCTTACTACTTCAGCAGCTTGTTCTGCTTCAAATAAAGTTAAATTTACGCCACCTGTTACATTGATAATAGCATTGGTTGCTCCTTGAATACTTGTCTCAAGAAGTGGAGAAGAAACAGCTTGTTGGGCAGCTTCTACTGCTCTATCTTCACCCATACCAATACCGATACCAATGATTGCTTTTCCTGAATTTTGCATTACTGCTTTTACATCAGCAAAGTCTAGGTTTACAAGTCCAACAACAGCGATTAAGTCAGAAATAGATTGAACACCACGGCGTAATACATTATCTACTTCTTTAAACGCTTCTAACATTGGAGTAGTTTTATCAATAATTTCTCTTAAACGATCATTTGGAATAACGATTAAGGTATCAACATGTTTTTTTAATTCATCTAAACCTCGTAAAGCATTTTCCATTCTACGTTTTCCTTCAAAGCCAAATGGTTTTGTAACGATTGCTACTGTTAATGCACCAAGTGTTTGCGCAATTTCAGCAATAACAGGAGAAGCACCAGTACCAGTTCCTCCACCCATACCACAAGTTACGAAAATCATATCTGCTCCACTTAAGGCATCTTCTATTTCTTTTTTACTCTCAACTGCAGCTTCTCTTCCTACATCTGGATTAGCTCCTGCACCAAGTCCATCTGTAAGATTAGTTCCAATTTGAATCTTTACATCTGCTTTTGAATTATTTAAAACTTGCAAATCTGTATTTGCAACAATAAATTCTACTCCCTTTACTCCTGATTCAATCATTCTATTTACAGCGTTACATCCTGCTCCACCAACACCTATTACTTTTATTTTAGCAAGTTGGTCCATTTCTAAACTATTAAACATATACATCCTCCTTATTCGCCAGAAAAATAACTAAATACTTTACTAATAATATTATCATGTGAATTATTTAGTGTTTTTCCTTTTGTTGATATTAAATTATTTGCTTCTTTTTCACTTACCATAGAATAAGATAATCCCCTCAAGTCAAGCTTATTATGAAAATACTTAACAATTCCATAACTACTAGAATACATATTACTACGAATTCCCATAGTATTTATATCTAAAATAGAACATCTCCTATCAAAAACATTCTCTACTACATACTCAAAACCTGCTAGTTCACTTATTCCCCCTGTGATTATTATATAACTAATTTCACGGTTTGTTAAGATATTAATTTGTTTTTTAGCAAGTCTTAATAAATCTACTAGCCTTGCTTCTACCACTTCTGATACTTCTAATTGATTCAAGGTAATATCATCACCATTTTTATTAGTTAATTCGATGGTATCATTTACATCAGAATACCTTGTATTACTAACAGCAAAGTTTTCTTTTAAAACTCTTGCTTGACTGCGTTTTAAATTATAGACATATGATAAATCTTTATCTATTAATTTGCTTCCGCTATCAATCATTTCATCTTTTATCATAATTCCTTTATTAAAAATAGAAACTTCTGTCTTTGAGTAACCAATATTAATAATAGCAGAAACACTTTTATCAAAATCTATATTTCTTGCTTCGTAGTAATCTCCCATAATGCCATATGTAACATCTACTGGCGTAATGCCACAGTTTTTTAATAAATTAACAGTATTTCTAAAATTTTCTTTTGGTATCGAAGTAATAACTGCTTTTACAAATAAGCTTTCTCCTACCATACCTTTAGGATCTTTTACTGGTTCTTTATCATCGACTTGAAAAAAGATAGGCGTAATGGTAATTAACTCTTTGGTTTCATTTACTTTTCCTAAAACAGCATCTTGGAAAACATTATTAATATCAGTTGCTGATACCATTTTATTTTCATCTTCTACATTAACTTTTCCTTCTACTATATCAAAGTCTTTATCAATAGAAGGTACTGTTACTACTGCCTGATCTATCGTAATACCTAACATATCTTCTACTTCTTTTTTTGCTTTTTTTAAGTAAATACTTGCTTCTTCCATATCTGTAACAAGACCATTTTTGATACCCTTACATCTAGTATTAGAAGCAGCTAATACATGAAATTTATTATTTACTACTTCACATACTACTATCTTAATACTGAAACTACCTAAATCAATACCAGTATATATTTTTTTCATTCACTAGCTTCCTCCTTACTATTCTATAACTCATTATACAATAAAATAAAATTCTTGCAAAGAAAAAGAGAAAGAATTCCTATAAAATTTCTTTCTTTATCAATTTATTTGACCACAAATGGATTTTCTTTGGTGCCATCTCCATCGGAAATTTGGGTATTGACAGTTAGATTAATAACTGGACGTATATTTTCTCCTGTATAACCATAGTGACAATATAAATCACCAGTACTGTTTACATTCCAAATAGTAGGAGTTATATAATCAATACCTGCTGGGCTCATAATCCAAAAGGAATCACCATTATATAAGTAATATAATTTATTTTCATACTGATAACCACCTGCATAAATTACTTCATCATAACTAAGTAATCCTACGCTTGCATTTACTAATCCTTTACCGTTACCATCATTACTACATTTAAAGTCTGGAGTATAACTTGAATATATGGTCATTGAAGCTTTTCCGGATACATAATTAGATGAGTATTTGGTTTTAGCTTGTTCACAATAATAACTACCACTAGCCACGTTTTTAGCTAAAGCCGATTTATTTCCTATATTTGTTTGATACCAGTTTTCAAGAACTGATTTTACATTACTATTTGTGTAATACATATAAGTGTTATTGTTATTATTTGGATTAAACACATATTCTTCAGTACTATTATTAATTGCGTCTTGCATGATAATTTTTATCGTACCATCTTCGTTAATTCTTACAATTCTCCAAGTAAATCCAGCAAAACTTACATAATTATTAGTAACATTTCCTCTAAAATAATAAGTTGGTTCTCCTGTATTAGTAGCAGTTGATTTATATAATCCACTTTCATCACTTGTATTATTACTTGATGTTGTTAAGGTTGGAGCTTTTGTAATTATCTTATTTTTCATTATTTCATTTTTTAGTGATGTTACTCCACCTTTTCTAGTAACATTAACATTATATATCTTCTCACTACCATCTTCTGCTATTACTCTAATTGGTAAGGTATTTTTTCCGACTGTTAAATCTTTTGCCCCTAGTCCTCTTACTTTTGATTTACTACTAGTAGCAGTTGCATTTACTGTTACAC
>OLNW01002607.1_pt1 | contig 15183 bp, 16 predicted proteins | sample 1672121 | NCBI WGS metagenome assembly OLNW01 (sample SAMEA3136648, study PRJEB25190) | human gut metagenome
CACGGAGAAAAACTTCTCCACAACATGGACGTTCTGGAGATCGTAGGTACCGGCGGCGACGGCTCCAACTCCTTCAATATCTCCACCACTTCTGCTCTCGTCATTGCTTCCGGCGGCGTTCCCGTTGCCAAGCATGGCAACCGGGCAGCCTCCTCCAAATCCGGAGCCGCTGACGTTCTCGAAGCCCTCGGCGTAAAGATCGACATTTCCCCGGAGCAGAGCAAACAGCTTCTTACCGATATCAATATCTGTTTCCTTTTCGCCCAGAAATATCATTTTGCCATGAAATATGTAGGTCCGGTGAGAAAAGAACTCGGCATCCGCACAATCTTCAACATCCTTGGCCCCCTCTCCAACCCGGCAGGCGCTAACATGGAGCTCATGGGTGTCTATGAGGAGGAGCTCGTGGAACCCCTGGCTCAGGTTATGGCAAAGCTCGGCGTGAAACGCGGCATGGTAGTCTTCGGTCAGGACAGGCTGGACGAGATCTCCATGAGCGCTCCCACCGCTGTCTGCGAGATTCGCGACGGCTGGTTCCAGTCCTACGAGATCACCCCGGAACAGTTCGGCTACAAGCGCTGCTCCAAGGATGACCTCACCGGCGGCACACCGGAAGAAAACGCAGCCATCACCCGTTCGATCTTAAGCGGCGAGGAAAAAGGCCCGAAGCGCCAGGCTGTCTGCCTCAACGCCGGAGCCGCCTTCTACATCACAGGCAAGACCGAGACCATGGCAGACGGTATCCGTCTCGCAGAGAAGCTCATCGATGAGGGTGCTGCCATGAAAAAGCTTGAAGAATTTGTAAAGGAGAGCAACCGATGAATATCCTGGAGGAGATCGCCGCAAAAACCACCGAGCGGATTCGGAAAGAAAAGGAAGCGATTCCTCTTTCCACCCTCCGCTCCGCTGCGGAGAAAAGGCGGGCCGGAGCCCCGGAATTTCTCTTTGAGAAAGCTTTAAAAAAGCCCGGCGTCTCCTTTATCTGCGAGGTCAAAAAGGCCTCTCCTTCCAAAGGAATCATCGCTGAAGATTTCCCCTATCTGGACATTGCGAAAAGCTATGAAGCCGCCGGCGCCGATGCCATCTCCTGCCTCACGGAGCCCTTCTATTTTCTCGGAAGGGACGCTTACCTGGAGGAGATCACAGCCAGCGTTTCCATCCCAGTCTTACGGAAGGATTTCACGGTGGATGAATATATGATCTATCAGGCCGCAGCCCACGGCGCTTCCGCCGTCCTTCTCATCTGCTCCATTCTGGAGGATGAAAAGCTTCTGGCCTACCGCCAGCTGGCTGACGAGCTGAAGCTCTCCGCTCTTGTGGAAGCCCATTCGGAGGAAGAAATCTCCCGGGCTGTCAAAGCCGGAGCCCGGATCATCGGCGTCAACAACCGGAACCTCAAGAATTTCCAGGTGGATGTGAGCAACAGCTTAAAGCTCCGCTCCCTGGCCCCGAAGGACTGCCTTTTCGTCTCCGAAAGCGGCATCAAAACCCGCTCTGACATCGAAAAGCTGGAGGCCAACGGAACCGACGCCGTCCTCATCGGAGAGACTCTCATGCGAGCCGCGGACAAAAAAGCCATGCTGGACACGCTGAGAGGATTTTGAAACGCCTATGACAAAGATTAAAATCTGCGGCCTCAGAAGGCCTGAGGATATCGCTTACGTCAACGAAGCAAAACCGGATTTCGCCGGTTTCATCATCGACGTGCCAAAGAGCAGGAGAAATGTTCCCCGGGAAAAAGTCCGGGAGCTTACCGCTCTCCTCTCCCCTGAGATTCTTCCCGTTGGCGTCTTCGTAAACGCCCCCATGGAGACCATTCTTTCGCTGGTAACTGACGGCACGCTGAAAGCCGTCCAGCTCCACGGACAGGAGTCCCAAAGCTATCTGGAAGAACTGAAAAAACAGGTTGCCGTTCCTCTGATCCGTGCCTTTTCCATCCGGTCCCCGGAAGATCTTACAGAAGCTGAAAAAAGCCCCGCGGACTTTGTCCTTCTGGACAACGGGGCCGGTGGCACTGGAGAAACCTTTGACTGGTCTTTGCTCTCCTCCTTTGACAGGCCATTTTTCCTGGCAGGAGGTTTGAGACTGGAAAACATAACAGAAGCAGTCAGCCGTTTTCACCCCTATGCGCTCGATCTGAGCAGCGGCGTGGAGACAGACGGCTATAAAGATAAAGAAAAAATAATCGCAGCGGTCGCTGCAGTCAGGAGATAAACATATGAATAATGGACGTTTCGGCATTCATGGCGGGCAGTACATCCCGGAAACCCTCATGAACGCAGTAATCGAACTGGAAGAAGCCTACAACCACTACAAAGACGACCCGGATTTCAACCGGGAGCTCACGACTCTCTTAAATGAGTACGCCGGAAGACCCTCCCGCCTCTACTATGCAAAGCGGATGACCGAGGATCTGGGCGGAGCCAAAATTTACCTCAAGCGTGAGGACTTAAACCACACCGGAGCCCACAAGATCAACAACGTACTGGGCCAGGTCCTTCTCGCCAAGAAAATGGGCAAAACCCGCGTCATCGCTGAGACCGGCGCAGGCCAGCACGGCGTAGCCACCGCCACAGCGGCAGCCCTGATGGATATGGAATGTGAGGTCTTCATGGGCGAGGAAGACACCAGGAGACAGGCTCTGAACGTTTACCGGATGCGCCTTCTCGGAGCCAAGGTCCACGCTGTCTCCTCCGGTACCGGAACCCTCAAAGACGCCGTTTCCGAGACCATGAGAGAATGGACCAGCCGGATCTCCGACACCCATTACGTCTTAGGCTCCTGCATGGGCCCCCATCCCTTCCCGACCATCGTCCGTGACTTCCAGTCCGTCATCTCCAAAGAGATCAAAGAGCAGATCATGGAAAAAGAAGGACGCCTTCCGGATGCTGTGCTCGCCTGCGTGGGCGGCGGTTCCAACGCCATCGGCGCTTTCTATCACTTCATTCCCCATCCGGAGGTACGGCTCATCGGCCTTGAGGCTGCCGGAAGAGGCATCGACACGAAGGAGACCGCAGCCACCATCGGCACTGGTTCTCTCGGCATTTTCCACGGTATGAAGTCCTACTTCTGCCAGGATGAGTACGGACAGATTGCTCCCGTTTACTCCATCTCCGCCGGTCTTGACTACCCCGGCATCGGACCGGAGCACGCCCACCTTCACGATATCGGAAGAGCCGAATATCTGGCCATCACCGACGACCAGGCCGTGGACGCTTTTGAGTACCTCTCAAGACTGGAGGGCATCATTCCCGCCATCGAGAGCGCCCATGCTGTCGCTTACGCCCGGGAGCTGGCTCCTACCATGAGAAAAGACCAGATCATTGTCATCAATATCTCCGGCAGAGGAGACAAGGACTGTGCAGCCATCGCACGCTACAGAGGGGAGGATCTTCATGAGTAACATCAGAAAAGCATTTGAGGGCGGCAAAGCCTTCATTCCATTCATCACCTGCGGTGATCCGTCACTGGAAATCACAGAACAGCTCGTTTACGCCATGGAAGAGGCCGGAGCGGATCTCATCGAGCTCGGCATTCCTTTTTCCGATCCCACAGCTGAGGGACCGGTGATCCAGGAAGCCAACATCCGTGCTCTCTCCGGCGGCGTCACCACCGATAAGGTCTTCGATATGGTCCGCAAGATCCGCCGGAAATCCAGCATTCCGATGGTCTTCATGACCTACGCCAATGTGGTCTTCTCCTACGGTACCGACCGTTTCATGAAGACCGCCAAAGAAGTCGGTATGGACGGCCTGATCCTTCCGGATGTGCCCTATGAGGAAAAGGAAGAGTTCGATTCCGTGGCAAAAGCTTACGGTCTGGATCTCATCTCCCTCATCGCTCCCACCTCCGAGGACCGGATTTCCATGATTGCAAAAGATGCTTCCGGCTTTGTCTACTGCGTCTCCTCTCTCGGTGTAACGGGTGTCAGAAGTTCCATCACCACCGATATCGGAGCCATGGTAAAGCTGGTGAAAGCTGCCAAGGATATCCCCTGTGCCGTAGGCTTTGGAATCTCTACCCCGGAGCAGGCAAAAAAAATGGCAGACCTCTCCGACGGCGCCATCGTTGGAAGTGCCATCGTCAAGATTTGCGCGAAATACGGAACAAACTGCATTCCCTATGTAAAAGAATATGTCGCATCAATGAAAAAGGCCCTCCGCTCATAAGCGGAGGGTCTCCTCTTTTTTCTCTTATCGTTCTTCTCGGAAATACGACTGTCCCAGAGAGTTGGGTGGCTGATTTTCCCGTTTATTTCTCATACTGGTGAGCACCAGAACCACCAGAGTCACCACATAAGGAATCATCTTATATAACTCCTGAAACTCCATATGATCCATTCCTGTCGGAATGTAGAGATAAAGAATATACAGACCGCCGAAGAAGATGGATGCAAAGATTGATACCACCGGACGCCAGATTGTGAAGATAACCAGGGCAATCGCAAGCCAGCCTCTGTCACCGAAGGCATCGTTGGACCAGACGCCGCTGGCGTAGTCCATCACATAGTAAAGGCCGCCAAGACCTGCGATCATACAGCCCGCACAGGTAGCCATGTATTTGTATTTCGTCACGTTGATGCCCGCTGCGTCTGCGGTTCCGGGGTTCTCTCCCACAGCTCTTAAGTGAAGGCCCACCCGGGTGTGCTTCAGCACATAGGCGCAGACCAGAGCGATAATGACGGCCACATAAGCCAGGAAGCCATAGGAAAGGAAGATCTTTCCGAACCAGCCTGAATTTTCCGCGAAGGGAAGGGATTTGCTGAAATAACTGCTGGTGGCAGAAAGGGCAATCGACGGCACATCACTGCCGGAAAGCTTGATGAGAGAACCTCCGAAGAAGTTTCCGAAGCCCACGCCGAAGGTCGTCATCGCAAGACCGGTCACGTTCTGATTAGCCCGCAGGGTAACAGTAAGGAAGCAATAGAGAAGTCCCATACAGAGGGAAGCCAGCAGGCAGCACACAATGGGAATCAGGATTGCCAGAAAAGCATTCATATTTGACGCGTCGCTGACAGACTGCTCATAGAAAAAGGATCCCATAACGCCGCTGATCGCGCCTACATACATGACACCGGGGATTCCCAGGTTCAGGTTTCCGGATTTCTCCGTCATGATCTCGCCGGTACTTCCGAATAGAAGAGGAATTCCCTGTACCACGGCTCTCGGGATAAATGACACAAGATTGATCATCAGTTTTCAGCTCCTTTCTCTGATTTTTTCCGGAATTGAATCTTATAGGAAATGAAGAACTCACAGCCGATGATAAAGAACAGGATGATACCTGTCAAGATATCTCCGTAGGACTGGTTCAGACCGAAGGTCGTGGAAATCTCACTGGCTCCTCTGTTCAGGAAAATAATCAGGAAGCTGGTGAAGGCCATCGTAAAGGGATTGAACTTGGCCATCCAGGAAACCATAACAGCGGTGAAGCCCTGGCCGTTGGCGATCGTGGTCGTGATCGTGTGGTTGATGCCTCCCACGAGGAGCAGACCTACCAGACCGCAGACCGCACCGGAAAGCACCATTGTACGCATGATGACTTTTTCCACCTTGATACCGACATAGCGGGCGGTGTTCTCACTCTCTCCCACTACGGCGATCTCATAGCCGTGTTTGCTGTAGACGAAATAGACGTACAGGAGCACCATCATCACAACCGCAATGATGATCGTCAGAAGATATTTGGAACCGAAAAGGTTCGGCAGCCAGCCGATGTTGGTCTTCTGGTTGATGATACCAATCTTACCGGAACCTTTCGGCATCTCCCAGACGATCGTGAAAAAGGCAACTAGCTGGGTCGCGATGTAGTTCATCATCAGCGTGGACAGCGTCTCGTTGGTATTCCATTTTGCCTTGAAGAAAGCAGGAATCAGACCCCAGATGGCTCCTGCCGCCAGGCTGGTGACAATCATCAGAAGGATAACCAGGGCGTTGGGAAGCTTTCCTGCGAGGCAGATCATGCAGGCTGCTGCCGCAAGACCGCCGATCAGCACCTGTCCCTCACCGCCGATGTTCCAGAAGCGCATCCGGAAGGCCGGGGTCAGAGCCAGAGAGATCAGAAGCAGAATCGCCACATTCTGGAAGGTAATCCAGGTCTTTCTGGCGGTTCCGAAGGCTCCCATGAAAATGGAGACATACACCTGTACCGGGTTGATGCCGGTGAAGATCGTAGTCAGAATACCGCAAACCACCAGCGCCAGCAGAATGGCCAGCAGGCGGATTCTCAAGCCCCGCTGCCAGGGAAGGGCATCCCGTTTTACAATGTGAAACAGAGGTTCTTTGGCTTTACTGTTCATTTTCCGCACCCCCTACGCGGGTCATCATCATACCCACGGTATTTTTATCCGTTGTTCTTCCGTCCACGATACCGCTGACCTCGCCGCCGCAGAGCACAAGAATCCGGTCGGAAAGCTCCAGGAGTACATCCAGGTCCTCACCGACGAAAATGACGGCGGTTCCTTTTTTCTTCTGCTCATTGATGAGGTTGTAGATCGTATGGGAAGAGTTGATATCCAGACCACGGACTGCATAGGCTGTCATGAGCACGGTGGGGCTGGAAGCGATCTCACGGCCAACCAGAACCTTCTGCACGTTTCCGCCGGAAAGCCGTCTTACCGGAGTGGAAAGGCCGGGTGTCACAACTTCGAGCTCATCCACAACGGTCTGAGCCAGTTCCTTCGGTGTCCTACGGTCGGTAAATACGGAGTGGCCCTTCTGGAAGGAACGGAGCATCATATTGTCGGTAAGGTCCATATCTCCCACAAGGCCCATGCCCAGACGGTCCTCCGGAACGAAGGAAAGGGACACGCCCATATCCATGATCTCCCGGGGGTCCCGGCCGACGAGTTCTTCTCTCGTACCGTTTTCTTCTATATAAGTGATGCTTCCCGCAGTGGTGGACTGAAGTCCCGCAATCGCTTCCAGAAGCTCCTTCTGACCACAGCCGGAAATTCCTGCGATACCCAGGATCTCGCCGCTTCTCGCGGTAAAGGAAACGTCTTTCAGTTTCACGATGCCGTCCTCGGTCTTCACGGTCAGACCCTTGACCTCCAGTCTCGGTTTGGGGTTCACAGGCTCCGGACGCTCAATGTTCAGCGTTACCTTGTGACCCACCATCCGGTTGGTCATATCCTCCGCGTTTGTATCCTTCGTGGCAATATCGCCCTCGAAGCAGCCATGACGCAGCACAGCCACACGGTCGGAAAGACTCTCCACCTCATGCATCTTGTGGGTGATGATGATGATGGCTTTTCCGTCGTCTCTCATATTCCGGAGCACTTTAAAAAGCTTCTCTGTCTCCTGCGGGGTCAGTACGGCCGTGGGCTCGTCCAGAATCAGGATATCTGCTCCGCGGTAAAGCACTTTGATGATCTCCACCGTCTGTTTCTGGGAGACGGACATGTTGTAAATCTTCTGGTCCGGGTCCACCTCGAAACCATATTTGTCGCAGATCTCTCGGATCTTCGCGGAAGCCTCCTTCAGATTTAAGCGGCCTTTCATGCCCAGAACGATGTTTTCCGCCGCCGTCAGCACATCGATCAGTTTGAAATGCTGATGCACCATACCGATGCCGCAGGCGTAAGCGTCTTTTGGTGAACGGATCACCGTCTCTTTTCCATTGATAAAGATCTGTCCCTCATCCGGAAAATAAATTCCGGAGAGCATATTCATAAGGGTTGTTTTTCCGCTGCCGTTCTCACCCAGCAGTGCAAGGATCTCACCTTTGTAAATCTCAAGGTTTACCTTGTCGTTGGCAACGACCGGACCAAATTTCTTGGTGATATTTTTCATAGTCACCGCAGCTGTTTTGCCCTTCAATCTCTCGTCCTCCTTTCAGTTTTTTCATTGGAAACAAAAGGGCGGTGCCGCGAAAATCGCTGCACCACCCGCTTTCTTTTCTGTCAAAAGAATTAGAACTGTGTATCCAGAAGGGTAATACCGTCGATCTGAACATCGAAATACGGAGCGGAACGGAAGCCCTCTGCGGACTCATGGAAGTATCCGTCAGAAACTGCCTCGTGGTCTCCCTCGTAATCTGCATCGGTATCTACGTCAGCCATGTAGCTGTCCAGAGTCTTGCCGTCTACGGTGAAGGTGGACGTATCAAATACATGGAGAGAACCGTCTACCAGTTTTGCAGAAGCCTCATCAACAGCTTCCTGTGTGCCCTCTGCAACAGATTTACCAAAGTCAGTCAGGACAACAGAACCGGTAGCGATATCGCCGGTCCAGTCAGCGTCGATTGCTTCACCGTTCTGTACGCAGCCCATAGCATACTCGAAATACGGTGCCCAGTTGATTCTGGAAGAAACAAGGAAGGTGTTCGGGCAAGCGCTCTCGGTGCTTCCGTTGTAGGAAACATCCGGAACACCAGCGGTCTCGCAGGCGGTCGGAGCACCCATGGAATCGGCATGCTGGCTGATCAGTACGCAGCCGTCATCGATCAGTTTGTTTGCTCCCTCTTTCTCAGCGGTCTCATCATACCAGGAACCGGTGAAGGTAACCTCCATGGTCACGCTCGGGCATACGGAACGAGCGCCCAGGAAGAAGGAAGTATATCCGGAGATAACCTCTGCATAGGTGTAAGCGCCGACATAACCCATTTTTGCCTGGTCCTCGGTGATCTCACCGTTTGCGATCATCTCGTTGAGTTTCATACCAGCGGTGATACCAGCCAGGTAACGTCCCTCATAAATAGAAGCGAAAGCATTGTGGAAGTTGTCAAGTCCTTCCGTATGTGCTTTGGTTCCGGTTGCGTGACAGAACTGTACGTCCGGGAACTCTCTTGCGGCCTCAATGATGTAATCCTCATGGCCGAAGCTGTCTGCAAATACGAAGTTGCAGCCGGCATCTGCCAGCTCGCAGGCAGCGTCATATGCTTCCTGACCCTCGGGAATACCGGTTTTAAATACATACTCGATTCCCATTTTCTCACAGGCTTCCTTTGCGGCATTGATGAAGTTCAGGTCGTAGGTGGAATTCTCGTCATGCAGGAAAATGAAACCTGCCTTTACGGTTGTACCTTCATCCGCACTGCTGGTCACGCCGACAGATGCGCTGAGAGTAAGCATTACTGCTGCGGCTGCTGCAACCCACTTAACACTCTTTTTCATTGCTTTGTCTCCTTTACTTTCACTTTTAATAGTATTGTTGTGTAAGTACCAGAAGTGTGTGTCCAAATAGTTGCAAATAAAAAGACGCAGATATACGAAGCTGTACATCTGCGGTCTGCGGTCATTTTCTATCGAACCCAATAGTCGCAACTGAACGGCGTGCGGTAGAAACGTCTGAACCTTCTTCACAGACCTATATCGGATAACACTACCATCTGAATTTTAGCAACCTGAAACACATTTGTCAAACGAAATAAGCAGCAAAAAAAGTTTTCAGCATATAGGTCAAAAACCTTCCCATTTTCGACGCTTTATTGGCTAATTCGACAAAGAACTTATTTTAACTATGGATGTTTGCACCGATTTATGGTACACTGAAGAGGACTGATGTTTCCGAAAAACTTCAGCCAATATTTTTTTCGACAAAAGAGGCAGCTTTATGAAAGAGAGGAAAGTTGAAAAAGTCATCAGTGGAATCCTGATTGGTATTCTGATCATCCTCACCATCTTCATGATCGCAGATGTAAAAAAGCTTCAGGGAAATGCCCGGGTTGTAAACTATGCCGGTATCATCCGGGGAGCCACCCAGCGAATGGTAAAGCTGGAGGTCGTGGACGAAGGCAACGATGAACTGATCCAGTATCTGGACGATATTTTCTCAGGTCTCATGCACGGCGGCGGAAAATACAACCTGACTCATCTGGAGGACACCGATTACAACGCAAAACTGAATCGGCTCTACAGCTATTGGGCCAAGCTGAAAGAAGAAGTGACAAAGGTCCGCAAAGAAGGCTACAAAGATACCGATATCATCAGCATGAGTGAAGAATACTTCCAGCTGGCGGACAAGATGGTGGATGCCGCAGAGAACTGCTCCCAGCGCTATGCCACTCAGATCAACCAGATTGAAAAAGCGCTGATCGTCATTATGATCCTCATTGTCGCCCTGCTGATCAAAGAATCCGTCGAGCAGGTCGTCCTCTCCAAAAAGAACAGGGAACTGCGGAAAAAAGCTTATCTGGACCTTCATACCGGTCTTCCGAACAAAAGCCGCTGCGAGGAGCTCCTTCTGGCAAACGACAATCTGACCGAACTTACCACGGTGGCGATCTTCGACCTGAACGGTCTTAAAGAGGTCAACGATACCATTGGTCATCTGGCCGGCGATACACTGATCATGAATTTCGCCAATATTCTCCGCACTTCCATTCCCCAGCAGCATTTCGTCGGAAGATACGGTGGAGATGAGTTTATCGCGATCTTAACCGGTGTCGGCGAGGAGGAAGTGAAAAAGATCCTCCTAGACGTCCGCAAGGAAACAGGCCACTACAATTCCTACAGCAAGCAGCTCCATCTTGAGTATGCTTACGGCTACGCAGTTTCCGATTCCTACAGTGAATGTTGCAGCATGAAGATTCTTCTGGAGCAGGCCGACCGGAAGATGTACAAATGCAAGGCCGAAATGAAAGAACACCACAAAAACTCCCACGGAGAAATCTGAGCAAAAGTTTACCCCCGTTCCACGAGCTGGACGGGGGCTTTTTTTGTCTGTTATTCTTTTTCCTGACAATTGGTCAGGATGAGGTAAACTACCATGAAAACGACGGTGGAAAGGACCATAATAAGCAGCATGGCTTCCGTTGTAACTTTCTTTCCCTGAAAAACGGGATTACAGTCCAGACTATCCGCGATGCCTTTCACTACTTCTTCCGGAAAACCGCTGGCGCGCATCTCTTCAAAAACGCCCCGAAGCATATGATTTTTCAAAAGGGAGGTTCCGTAGGTGCTGGGAATAAAAGAAAGCACCTTCTGAAGGCCTGAGCCGAAATTGGCAATCGGCATATAAGCGCCGCAGAGAAAGCCGTAGCCTGCGCTGACAACGGTTCCCACGGCTGACATCTGGCCCTGGGTCTTCAAGGGATAACAGATGATGCCAGAGAGGCTGCTTCCGAAAAGGACAAGAATCACGATATCGACAAGCAGCCAGAGGACGTCCGTTCCGCTTAAATAGCAGCCCATTCCTTCCATATAGATAAAGCAGCAAATCAGGGCCAGGCCGTTTACCATCAGGGAATTTAGCACTGTAGCAAAGAAATAACCCAGGTAAAGCACCGGCCGTTTCACCGGTGATACGTTGAAATCCTTCCGGGTGCCGTTGGCCCGGTCCTGAATCATGGTCAGATTCACGCAGAAGGTCACAGTCACGCAGCTGACCGCCAGAAGACCTGCTGCCAGCTGGGCTGCCACCGCTCCGTTGATGAGCTTATCCGCGACAGCGAAAGCCGCCGGAAGGGAACTCCGAAACGAATCCTTATAGACATTGGCCAGAAAGGTTCCGTAGAGTACAATGAGGATCAGAGGCGTGATCAGGGCAGAAATCAGCATGCCTTTGTCGCGGAAAAAGAGTTTTCGGTTTCGATTTACCAGTACAAAGATCGTATTCATGCCTTTTCACCTCCCAGAGCTTTTCCTGTCACCGCCAGGAACACGTCGTCCATGCCGCCTTTAACCACCTCATAGTCCCGAAAGAGCTCCTGATGGTCCACGATAAGCTCCGTGGCCTCCGCCGTATTGGAAACCTTGATCTGATAGCCTTCGCGAATCGGCGTGTAGTCCTTTTTCAGGGAGCGGACCTCTTCCTCGGAGACACCGTAAAGGGAGATATAATCCTGCACATACCGGTTTTTCAGCTCATAGGGTGTTCCTTCCGCGGCGATTTTTCCTTTGTCCAGAATAATGACATAGCCTGCGGAGGCCGCCTCCTCCATATAATGGGTCGTGAGGAAAACCGTCATATTTTCCGTCAGCCGGATTTTCTCGATGACGTCCCAGATCAGCTTTCTTGTCTGGGGATCAAGGCCCGTGGTGGGCTCGTCCAGAATCAGAAGCTCCGGTTTATGAAGAAGCGCCCGGGCAATATCGATTCTTCGCCGCTGACCGCCGGAGAGCTTGCCCACCGGCCGGTTTAAAAACTCCCTGAAATCCAGAAGCTCCACCAGTTCCCCGAGCCGTTTTTCAAAGGCTTTTCCCATAATTCCATAGAGCGCCGCCCGGCTTTTCAGATTTTCTTTCACCGTCAGCGGCCGGTCCAGCACGCTATCCTGAAAGACCACACCAAGGAGCCGTTTCGTCTCCTCGCCCTTTCGTTCCACATCCATCTCATGAATCCGGACGCTGCCGCTGTCTTTCTTCAGCTGCCCGCAGATGATGGAGATCGTCGTGCTTTTCCCCGCTCCATTCACCCCCAGAAAAGCGAAGAGCTCCCCTCTCTTCACCCGGAAACTGAGGTCGTCCACGGCTTTTACGTCGCCGAAGGACTTGCTTAAGTTTTGTATTGAAATTACGTTTTCCATTCTCTTTCCTCTCAATTTTTTTCAAAAAGCACGCAGCATTTTTTCTTATTGCAGGTAATTCCATATTTTAAGATTGTATGCACTCCGTCAAGCCTCATATTTTCCGCATGATTTTTCTCTTTGATTTGATTCAGCGCCTCATTTCCGCTGGTATTCAGCCAGTAGTTCTTCGGCTCTGCATTTCTGTTGTTTCTGTGCTCTTTACAGTAGCAAATTACATTCCAGGGACAATAAATGTCAACATTTCCAAACCGATATCCGTCATACCATTCTTTTACTGCTTCATAATGCTCATCCTGACCATAATAATGAAGCATCTCTCTTACTTCCCAATCTGTAAAGCCAAAATATTCATCAAGATCGACGCTCGTCAGAGAATGTACTTTAAAATTATTCAATCCTGCAAAAATACTCTCCTTTGCCACACGAAGACAGCCGGTAAGTACATTTCTTGTAAAAGGAAATCCACGGATTCAGGAATATAATAATAGCTGCCTTCACGAATTTCTTTAAAATCGGATATTCCTACCGGGATCTTGATTTCTCTCATAAACTGCCTCCTAAAATACCAACAAAGGTCCGCGATTCTTTCCTATATGATAACACACCCCAACCACCTTGTTCAATGAATTATTTTGCATTCCACGCCATCCTGAACGCAAAAACAGCCGGTATCTCGCCGGCTGCTGCATGCAATAATCATTATCCAATTATTCTTTGATATCTTTCTCCCCCAGTAAATCTTCCATGGTGTGCCAGCCGAGGACAGCGCATTTGACACGGGCGGGCATTTTTGAGATGTCTTCCAGAGACATAGCTTCTTCCAGTGGCTCCAGTTCATCGCCTGTGGCTTCGCCTTTGATCATGCGTGAGAAGAGGTCTGCAAGCTTCAAGGCATCCTCTTTGGAACGGCCGATGATAAGGTCCAGCATCATATCCACCGAGGCCTGAGATATGGCACAGCCGCTTCCGACGAACGCGCCGTCCACGATGATGCCGTTTTCTTCTTTAAGCTCCAGGATGATGTCATCACCACAGCTGGGGTTTACGCCCTCCAGCACTAGGTTCGCGTCCTCGAGTTTTTTCTTGTGGGCCGGATGCAGGTTGTGATCCGTCAAAAGTTCATTATAAAAGGTATTACTCTGCATATCCCATCATCCTCCTGATTCCTTTTACCGCCTCGGTGAAGCGGTGAATATCTTCCTCGTCATTGTAAAAAGCAATGCTGGCCCGAGTGGTCACAAAGACGCCCAGATGCTTTAAAAGAGGCTGGGCGCAGTGATGGCCTGCCCGCACATCCACGCCTGCTCCGTCCAGAATCGATGCGATATCGTGGGGATGAACGCCCTCCACGGTAAAGTTTACGATGCCGTTGTGTTCCTTCTGGTCCTGGCTTCCGATAATATTTACATAGGGGATCTTTTTCAGCTCCTCCATGGCCTGGGTGGTCAGGGCCAGTTCCCGCTCCTGCAGGGTGGCAAAGCCAAGAGAGTTGATATACTCGATGGCCGCCTTTAAGGCCCAGGCTCCGGCTCCGTTCACGGTTCCCGCCTCAAATTTGTGGGGGAGCTCCGCGAAGACGGCGCTCTCTCTTGTAACGCTCTCGATCATCTCGCCGCCGGTGAGGAAGGGAGGCATCTCATCCAGAAGCTTCTCCTTTCCGTAAAGGACGCCGATTCCCATGGGAGCCATCAGCTTGTGGCCGGAAAAAGCGAGGAAATCCACGTCCATGGCACAGACGTCGATGGGCAGATGAGGCGCGCTCTGAGCGGCGTCCACCAGCACCACGCCGCCGTTTTTGTGAACCAGGCGGATAATATCCTCCACCGGATTGACCCGGCCGATGACGTTGGAGACATGGGTGATGGCCGCAAATTTCGTGCGCCCCGTGATGACTTTTTCAATGGCCTCTTTCGTATAGCTTCCGTCCATCTCACAGTCCAAGAAAACCAGCTTTGCGCCGGTGACGCGGGCTGCCATCTGCCAGGGAAGCAGGTTGCTGTGATGGGAATCAATGCCCACCAGAAGCTCATCTCCCTCTTTCAGATTATTTAAGGCATAGCTATAAGCCACCAGGTTGATGCTCTCCGTGGTATTCCGGGTAAAAATGATCTCCGAAGACTTTTTCGCATGGAGAAAATCCCGCACGGTTTCCCGGGCCTTCTCGTAGCAGTCCGTGGCATCCATGCCCAGCTGATAGAGGCCTCTTAAGGGGTTGGCATTGTATTTTTCATAAAATTCCCGCTCTGCCTTCAGCACCGCCTCCGGACGCTGGGCTGTCGCCGCATTGTCCAGATATGCGATGGAGCTGTTTCGCAGAAGAGGGAAATCTTCCTTATAACTCTTCATGCTGTTCCTCCAGATATTTTTCCACCTGTTCTCTGACCTCGGGAACCGGAATCTCAGCCGCAATGGCCTCCAGTCTGGCTCCGGCTATCATAGCCTCTGCTGCTTCCTTCGTAAAGCCACGGCTCATTAGATAAAACAGCGTCTTTTCATCCAGTTCTCCGATAGAAGCTCCGTGGTTTCCTTCCACATCCTCCTCCGCACAGAGGATCAGCGGAATCGTCTGATTCACCACGTCGTCGCCGAGAAGCAGAACGTCCTCCTTCTCATTTCCCACGGAACCAGCACAGCCTTTCACGAAATCAATGCTGCCCCGAAAAAGTTTATAACTCTTGCGGGAAGTTCTATATCCCGGTAAACGGAATTAAA
>OLNW01002640.1_pt1 | contig 15037 bp, 14 predicted proteins | sample 1672121 | NCBI WGS metagenome assembly OLNW01 (sample SAMEA3136648, study PRJEB25190) | human gut metagenome
TTACTGCTAATAATAAATCTGCAATTTCTCTTCCAAATGGTGTTTGTCTGTAAATTGGTTTTTTACATACAAATCCGATAAGTACAACCTCATTTGTTGTTTCATCTTTTTTTACTATGTCATTTTCTTCTTGCTCTTCGTCTTCTTTTAACTCTTCAACGTCTTTAGCAAATACTGTTAAGATTAATTTGTTTCTTTCATTTTCATAACTGTTATATGATCTGAATTGACCTTTTATTAATAACTTGTTTCCTTCTGTTAACATTTCGTCTGTTATTAATCTTTCAGATATTGTTATTGGTATAATATCTGAGTTTCCACTTAAACGTGGTATTGATAAGTTGAATGAGTAAAATTTCTCACCGTAAATTTCATGGCTGAATTTCTTTTCGCCTGTAACTTTTCCTACTAATGTTAAGTAGTTGTTTTCTAAATAATTTGTATCCAATTTTATTTCCTCCTTAAATTTTCTTTATCAATTGTAAATTTCTCGTCTTGCTTCTCTCTTTTTTAAATTTTCTACAATTCTTATTATACTACACTTTTTAGGTTTTGTCTACATAAAAAGTTAATTTTTTCTATTTTTTATTTAATTTTCCTTTTAATATTAGTATTTACGTGTCTTTTTTTATAAATTATGCAATTCTTTTATAATAAAAACGACTAATTTGTTATGAATTTTTCTATTAGGATTATTAATTATATTTATCTCTTTTTCTTGAGATTCTATTATTCCTTTATCCGTTTTTTCAATCTCTCTTTGTAAACATACTATTATTTTATCATCTTTTACACTTGATATAGTTATTGTGGCTTTCGAATTAAAACCAAATGTTATTACTTTTATTGGACAATCTATTTTTATATATTTTAAAATGTTTATTTCTATATCTGCATTAACAATTACATATTTGGTCTTTAAAACAATTTTGTTCATAAATTCATATTCATCACTATTTAAATTTATGTCTTCTAAAAATATTATTTCTTCAAAAATAATGTTTTTTATATTTTTTATAGAATCTTTATTTATGTGTATAAATTCAATATTATAATTTTGTAACTCTTCTTTTATTGCTTGAAAATCTCTCTTTTTAGCAATTATTCCAACTAATGGCATAACGTTCTCCTTTGCCTTCAGTATTTCCTAAACTTTACTTTTTATACTTTCATTTCTAGTTGAATGCTTGCGTTCCATTATTATTTATTGAATAATTGTCTTTATATATTAATTCTGAAATAGTAACCAATTGAAATCCACTTGATTTAATATTTTTTATTAGCATATCTAAACTATCAGCAGTATGTTTGGTTCCATTATGGCTTAGAATTATAGAGCCTCCATCTAACTTATTTTTTAGTCTATTCCACATTTCTTCTCCTGTTAATCCCTGATAGTCTAATGTATCTAAATTCCATTGAATTGTATAAAATCCGTTTTCCTGTGCTGTTTTTATTACTATATTGTTATATTCTCCATATGGTGCTCTGTATAAATTAGTTTTATATCCTGTTATTTTTTGTATTTTATTTACACTTAAATTTATTTCTTCTAGATTTTTTTCTGAAGATAAGTTGTTTACATGTGGATGTGTGTTGCTATGACTTCCTATCTCATGTCCTGCCTCATATATCTTTTTTACTGCTTCTGGATATTTGTCTACCCATTCTCCTACCATGAAAAATGTTATATGAACATCATTATTTTTTAATGTTTCTAAAATACTATCTATATCATCTGCATTCCACGCACAATTCATTGTAAATGCAATTTTGTTTTCTTGTGTTTGCACATTATAAATCGGTAGATATTTTTCCGTAGCAGATGCCTGAATTGCACTTATATTCTTTATATTTGCTACAGCTATTAACACTGCAACTGTAAGTATTGATACTGCATATGTTTGTATTTTTTCTTTATTAAATATTAAAAACATAAAAAAACCTCCAAATTCTGATATTTAATTTTATGCGGTTCTTTTAGTTTTATTCTTAGTATAAAAATTGTAAATTTATTTTTTTATTATTAGAGTTTTCTTCTATAACATATATTTATCCTTAATAAAATCAAGTTATTAATTTCCTTCCATATCTCTTCTATAAAATATTTTTAATATTTTTTTATACATTGGAAACTTTATTTTATTTATTTCTTCTATAGTTTTCTTAATATCATATTCAATACTTAAACATTGAAAATCTACTTTTCCATTATTAATACTTAATATTCCTGCACTAGCCATATCATTGTCAATAATACAACCTACGGTTCCAGCATTTATATACCATTTATCGTCATTACTATTCACACTAATAGTATGTGTGTGCCCATATAAAAATATATCAGCATCTATTTTCTTAAACATCTCTTGATTATCAGCAATAGTAGGTCTTTTGATAATTTTTTTATAATTTCCTCCTTCATTGCATGGATAATGTACAACATGTATTTTCTTATTTTCTATTTCAAAGCTTCTTGTTTCTGGCAATTCAATAATAAAATTTTTAGACTCTTCACTTAGCTTGTTATGATTCCATTCATGATTTTTTATTTCCTCTGGACTCATTTTTCTCTTATCTTCATGCACTTCTCTTGGTAACCCCTCAATTAAATATTTTTCATGGTTTCCTCTTACTGATATTAAACTATGTTTTCTTTTAATTAACATCTGGACTGTTTCCTCTGGATTTGGTCCTATTCCAATTATATCTCCACAACATATTATTTTCTCAACTTCTCTTCTATCAAATTCCTTTAATACAGCATCTAGGGCTTGAATATTACTATGAATATCCGTTATTATACCTATTCTCATTTTTTATCTCTCCAAACATTAGTAATTAAAATCAATCAAATTTTTATAAAGAATTTTTTGCTTTTTATCACACTTTTGCAAGTAATTTTATTACAAAAATCACATTTTTGCAAATAAAATTTATATCTAGTTACCTTTCGCAATTCAGCTAAAAGTATATTAAAAAATTGACAAAAAAAATATATATTTTGTCATAAACTATGAATTGTAACTATCTTCAATATGCATTTGTAATATTTTTGTAACAAAAATGTAATATAAATGTAATACACATTTGTGACGAAATATTGTATAATAAATTTGACGAAATTTTATACAAAAAGTCAAAAAAACGGAGGATACAATGAGCATCGAATCTGATTTAAGAAAAGATGGTATAAGAGTAGTAGACATACTTGATACAATGTCTGTAAATCGTATTTCTCATAATATTGCAACAAAGCTATGTAATACATTTCCAGAACTTTGTTTCAATGAAGGAGATTTATTTGCAAAACTATCAAAATTAGGTATGTATAGGGCAACAATGCCAGAAGGTATGGCAGAAGCAAACTACTTTTATAAAAATACATCTATATACTTTAACGAAAAAATTGCTGTCGAAGATTTAGAAGAATTTGCAATTCATGAATGTATTCACTATATTCAAGAAGTTAAAGATAAAAGAAATAATCTTATAAGAATGGGATTATGTAATTTTGATAATTTAAAAATCGTTGGAATGGGATTAAATGAAGCTGCTGTTCAGTATATCACATCAAAGGTAATTGGAATTGAAAAAGATTACGTTAAATATTTTGGTGTGTCATTTAGAACAATCAGTCCATCATATTACCCTTTAGAATGTAATTTGATTGAGCAAATGTCTTATATTACAGGTGAAACAGTACTGTTTGACAGCACATTTACAAGTAATGATAAATTCAAAAATACATTTATAAATTTAACTTCAGAAAAAACTTATGATGACATTGAATACTATGTTGACCAAATTTTAGAACTAGAAGAAAAAATTATAAAATTAAACAATAAATCATCTTCTTATGATGAAAGAAATAAAACCGTTGAAAAATTAGTTGAAAAAACTTTTAATTATAAAAATAAAATTTCAGAATATTTTGTAAAAGCTCAAAATTTAATTATAAAAAATTACTTTGACAAAGCTTTTAGACATATAGATAATTTAGAAGAACTTGACAATTATAGAAGAAAATTAGAACATTATAGAGAGTTAATTGGTACTACTGATAATTATACTTTCTTTGATGATTACTATACAGAAAAAATGTCACAATTAGAGCATAAATCTAACGTACTTGAAAATGGTGGCATTGAAACAGCTCTTGAATGTAAGAAACCTAATTTATTTGTTTCTTGGTTTAGAGCAATTAAAAACTTCGTAACAGGAGAAAAAATACATAATTAACAAAAGATTTTAGTATACAAATGATTTTAGTATACAAATGATTTTTGCAAGTTATTATTTACAAAAGATAACTATACAAAAGATTTATATATACAAATGTTAATTATACAAAAGATATCATACTAAAGACATTTTTAAAAGTCGACAATAATCTGTCGACTTTTATTTTATCTATTTTAAATATTCCATTATTGAATATGCAGTATCTCTTCCTGAACGTGCAGCCCAAGCAACTGTGCCTTTTGCTCCTGCAATATCTCCACCTGCAAAAACTTTAGAATTTGATGTTCTATTTTTCTCATCAACCTGAATTCTTCCCCATTTGTTTAATTCTAGCCCTAGATTTTTTACAAATTCTTCTGGTTCAGAGCCTAATGCCATTACTATATAATCTATATCTATTATATAATTGCTACCCTCAATATTTACAGGAACCTTTCTTGCCTCTCCTTCTTTTTGAACTAGTTCTGTTTTTATTAACTCAACTTGTTCTACTTTTTTATCCCCTAATATTTTTACAATATTATTTTGAAATAAAAATTCTATTCCTTCATCTTTAGCTTCTTTTATCTCCTTTGTTTCAGCAGGCATTTGTTCTTCTGCCCTTCTATATATTACTTTTACTTCTTGTGCCCCTAGCCTTTTAATTGTTCTTGCACAATCCATTGCAACATTTCCTCCACCAATTATAGCAACCCTTTTATTGGCATAATTAGGATGATTTTGATATTCTAACAATTGATTTCCTCCATATACTCCTTTTAGCTCTTCTCCATCTACTCCCATTTTTGTTGTTACATTTGCTCCAAATGCCAAAAATATAGCATCATATTTTTCTTCTAACTCTTGCAATGTAAAATCTTTTTCCAATTCTTGATTATATTTTACTTCTAATCCTAAATCTATTGTCTTCTGAACTGTTTGTTTAACAATTTCCTTTGGTAATCTAAATTCAGGAATTCCATGAACTAATAAACCACCTAAATAATTATATTTTTCATACATTGTTACAGAATATCCATTTTTTAATAAAAATGCCGATGCCGTAAGCCCTGCTGGGCCTCCCCCTACAATTGCAATTTTTTTATCTTTATTTTCTGTATTTTTTTCTGAAATTTTATAATTTTCTTTTATTGCAATATCTCCTATAAATGCCTCCATCTCTCCAATGCTTACCGGAACAGATTTTATGCCTCTTACACATGAGCCCTCACATTGTTTAGTATGTGGACATATTCTTCCACATACAGCTTCTAATACTGTTGTTTCTGATAATATTTCATATGCTTTTTTATAATCATCTTCTTTTATTGCCTTTATAAAACCTGGTATATTATTTTCTAAAGGACAACCTTTGTTTGAACATGGTTTTACTGGGCAATTTAAGCAATAATTTGCTTTTTCTTGTATCTCTTTCATTTTCTTCACCTTTTTTATTTTACATTTTTTAATACTTATAGTCAATCCATTTGACCGGCTGTAACACTATATTTATTCATAACATCTAGTAAATCCTTAATAAAATCAATCTTTTTAGCTTCATCTCTTAAAAGTGCAGCAGGATGCCAAGTAGGCATATAAAGAATTCCTTTCTTTTCAACCCACTTTCCTCTACTAGCTGTAATACCATACTCTTTTCCTAAAATATTTTTCAATGCCACACTACCTAATAGCACAATAATTTTAGGTTTAACTAAAATAACTTGATTTCTTAAATAATTTAAACAAGCCATGGCTTCATCATCTTGAGGATTTCTATTTGATGGTGGACGACATTTTACAATATTAGCAATATATACTTCATCTCTATTTAATCCTATTGCCTCAAAAGCCATATTCATTAATTTTCCTGCCTTGCCTACAAATGGAATTCCTTGCATATCCTCGTCTGCTCCAGGTCCCTCTCCAATAAACATTAAATCTGCTTGTTTATTACCTGTTCCAAACACCACATTATTTCTATTTTGACATAATTTACATTTTCTACACTGTTTAGCTTCTTCTTCTAATTGCTCCCAATTATCATACATTTAATTTCACATCCTAAATATTAAAAATCCTTATAGCATTTTCATAAGTCTTTTGTGCAACTTCTTCTATTGTAAGTTCTTTAACATCAGCTATTTTTTGTGCAACATATTTAACATTCCTACAGTCATTACGCCTTCCTCTGTTAGGTTCTGGTGATAAATATGGACTATCTGTTTCTATTAAAATTCTATCAATTGGTACCATTTTAATAACCTCTGGTGCATTTTTTGAACTTTTATAAGTTATTGGTCCTGCAAATGAAATATAATATCCTAATTCCAAAGCTTGTCTCACTAATTCTTGATTTAATTGACAACAATGAAATATTCCGACCTTATTAACTTTATGATTTTTTATAATATCAATAGTATCCACAGACGCATCTCTTGAATGGATTACAATTGGCAATTCTAATTCATTTGCCAACTCTATCTGTTTAATAAAAGCTTGTTTTTGTAATTCTTTATTTTCCTTATTCCAATAATAGTCAAGTCCTATTTCTCCAATAGCAACTAATTTTTTCGAATTATTATCTTTTGCAATTTTCGAAATCTCCTCTATATCTTTCCACAATTGTTGCTCAGATTGTGGAATATCATTAGGAGAAATTCCACAAATTGAATAAATAAAATCATATTTTTCTGATATATTTAACGAATTTAAAGATGATTGTATATCATAACCAGCACATACAAATTTAGTTACACCTGCCTCATATGTTTCTTTTATAATTCTTTCCCTATCTTCATTAAATCTTTTATCATTATAATGTGAATGAGAATCAAAAAATTCCATTATTTCTATCCTACCTTTCTATTAATACTACTGTTGCCACAGCATATTCTTTACAATGAGATATACTTATATCAATATCTTCTATCCCTAGCATAAATTTTTCTTTTAATTTAACATAAGGTCTTCCCTTATCATCATTTCGAATTTCAATATCTTTCCACTCTATTTCATATTTATTATCTAATGTGTTAGATAAAGCTTTAAAGACTGCTTCTTTTGCTGCAAATCTTCCTGCATAATGTTGGTATTTTTGAGCTTTTTTATTTTCACAATATTGAACTTCAGCTAAAGTATATACCCTATCACGCAGTTTCCCATCTGTTTCTTCTATCGCATTTTTTACTCTTTCTATTTCTATAATATCTGTTCCTGTTCTTATTTTCATATTGATTTTTTCAACTACTCCTTTCTACAAATAAAGTTGATATATAGCATAATATATCAACTTCTTTTGTTATTTACCCAAAAATAATATATTTATTAAGTTTATTACTAATGTTACAAGTAATATTGCTATAATAGCCACATTATTTTTAGCTGTTTTTTCTATATTCATTTCTTTATATAAAACATCATATTTATTTTTAGTATCAAAATAAATTGAATTTAATTCTAATACGGATTTTAAGTTTTGATAAAATAATGAACCTGTATCATCAAGAGTAACTTCATTAATCCATAAATTCTGAGTAAAGTTTATAAACTCTTTACGTGCTTTTTTAACATTAGTTCCTTGTCTAAAATCCAAATTTATTTTTCTTAAATATATTTTTGTATATATTGCTAAAATATACATATATAAATATTGTTGCTCAAACTCATGTGGGAATACTGTATAATTATTCATGTCACAACTTGAACCAAACAAGGTTACACCTTGTTTAGTTACTCCTAGTTTTGCATATTTCCATTTTGAAATTACACGCATGTCTTCTTTTGAATAATTAACATTATTATCACCTGGTAAAATATTTAAAAATTTTATATAGCTACTACGAATATTATCAAATTCCTTATTATTATTCCAATTTTCTTGGTCTATGCACACATATGAAAATGTCAAAAATCTTTCTGTATTTATATCCAGTTTCATTGCTTCAGTCATAGGACCTGTTAGCCCATCTATAAATTCTTTAAAATATTTTACATCTTCAAAACAATCTGTTTGTACCCTTATATTGTCATAATTATTCATGTTTGCAAATTCTTGATTAATATCTTTAAATTTATAATTAAAATTCAGTACATCCGTAAAACTTTCGCTTTCTTCTATATTAGTTTTTATACATAAAAAACATATTCCTGTATTAAAACATATTATTTCAATTTTAGGTATTTTAAAGAATATTCCACTTCCTTCTGCAGTTTTTCCTTGTATATCTTTTTTCATATCATACTCAAAAATTGTGCAAGGACTTTGTGCCAATATGGCAGCTTTTGTTTCTAATGGTAATTCATCCATCTGAGCAATTCTAGTTTTACTAAAATTAAAACTATTAAACATATAGTTTCTAGCTCTATGAGAAAAAAATGAATATAAACTCAAATCTTTTTCTTTTTGAAATATTCTTAATTTACAATTCTTATCTTTTAATAACTTTATTAAATATCTAGAAAACTTATTTTCCTTTATAACATAAGGATATATAAAGTATGTATATTGATATTTTGTCTTTAGCTCCATATTTTATTACATTCCTCTCCTACTCAAAAATTATTAATATTTAAGTTATTTTTCACAATAGTAATTCATATTTAGATCTTCTCCTAAGTGCCATTTTCCAATAAAGTCTATTTTCAAGTTATTTTCTAATTTATATTTAGGTTCTATTACTTCTTTTCCATTTTTATCAAGAGAACCCCATACTCCATCTTTCTTTACAGCAACAAAACCATATTTATTTTGCTCTGTTGCATCATCATATATATATTCTGTAATAGGATTTCCTTTTTTATCTACATACCCATATTTGCCATCTTTTTTATCTAAAAATATAGTATTATCTTTTAATACTTTTGTATTCGAAGTTTCTACGCCTTTAAAGTCATAGTATTTATAATTGTCATTTACTCTCATTCTAATGTATTCATCTTCATTGTTTACTTCTGATAATATTCCAGTTGCCTTTACATCATATATATCATTTATTATAGAAGTATTATACTCAGAATCTTCAGCAAAGAATAAATCTGCTTTTTCATTGTATGTAATTCCTGCATATTCAAATGCTAATTGTTCATTCCCTACATTATCAATTATTCCATATTTATCATTTTGTTTCGCTATATATATTCCATCTTTTACTTCTTTTAAGTCTTGATATTTGGCGTCTAATGTAATTTCAGCTGAAGTGCTAATTTCACCATACAAATTATTTTTTATAAATATCACACCATTTGTTGTTGCAGATTTTATATCATCAAATCCAGAATCTAATATTACATTACCATTTGAATCTATTACTTCCTTTTTTTCGCCTTCTTTAATTAAATAATAATCTTTTAAGTATACAGGCATTATTTCATCATATTTGTTTTCTAATATTTGTTTTTTAGTAGCACTAACTACCCCATATTTTCCTGCATCATCAATTGTAATGTATCCATCTTTATATGTTTCGCCTAATGCTCTAATGTCTTTGTAATTTACTTCAATCAGTATACTTCCATTATCATTCACTAACCCTACTTTACCATCTTTTTTTATGATTATACTATTTTCCATTCCATCTAGTACGGTTATTTCATCATATTCTATTGGTAATAATTCTTTTCCATTTAAATCTATTAGCCCATACTTTCCATTTTTACTTACTTTAAGTATATTTTTTTCATACCATAAATTATTATTTTTGTCTATATTGTCTATTGCTTCAACTTGCTCGTATGCTGTAAAAATTTCTTCATTTTTACTATTTATAGCTTTAGTTTTATATATTCCTGTTTGTTCGTCTATATCATATGTGCAAACAAAAACATCTTTTTCTTCGTTTGGAATTATTATCATTTCTTGATATGATGGAATTATTACTTCATCTCCATCTTGATTTATTACACCCCATTTATTTTGTGCGTATAATGCAAAATATTGATAATTTTTTGTTACTTTTTCACGTTGCTTAAATACATTTTTTATTATAAATATAAACATAATTACTACTGCTATTGCTATTATTACAGCAAATACTTTAGTATAATTTAACTTTCCTTCTGTTTGATATCTTTTTCCTCTTGCCATATTTTCCATTCCTTTAAAATATATTTAGGTTTTTATAGTTATACCTATAAACATCTTTTAATTATATTTTTCTACATGTATAATATATCACAAAATATTTTAAGTTACAAGTGCATTAGCCAAAAAAATAAGAGTGTTTATTTACACTCTTATTACATATTATTTCCTTCTACTTTTTGTCTATTATTTTTCTTATAATTAGCAAGTATTTGCTCCTTTGCAGCTATTGTTTTCTTTAAATCTGCAATTTTATCATCATATAAGTCACACAAAGCATTAATTTGCTCATTAGTTAATTCTTTAACAGAAATTTCTCCTTTATGATATCTTCTTTGAAGTTCAAAAATATTCTCATCATTAACTCCAATATTTTTTATTGAAGTTCTAAATACATCACTTTTTTCCATTTCCATTTCTATATTTTCATTAACTACGTTATTGACTTCTACCTTATCTTTTTTAAATAAATTTTTAAAAAAACTTTTAATTTTCCAAAATATATTATCTTCGTTTCTTTCAATTAAATCTTTTTCTTGAGTATTATCTTTCATATCTTTATTCTCCTATTTCACATTCATTTTCATTTAATGATATCCCTTGCTCTTTTGCTATCTCATTTGAAATTTCAATGTCTCTTGCTTCTAATTGTTTGTCAAGTTCTTTTTTTCCTTCTAATCTATCTTCTTGAAATTTTCTTTCTGTAGCTTCTAATGTATTCTCTTCCATTTTACTCCTCCTTATTTCATCTGTATAAAAAAATTATATAATATTGTTTAAATAATTTCAAGCATTTTCAAAAATTTTTATACAAGTCGTAACTGCCTAATATTCTTATTATTAATTACAACTAAGTTTGCATACAATTATACTCATATCATCTTTAGCCATACCATAACTATTATCAACTGCTTCATTTAAAATTAAATCAGCAATTTTTTGACAATTAGTAGTTTCAATGTCTTCCAACATATATTTTACCCAAAGTTCTTTGTTTTTATATTCCACATTTGCATCTAAAATACCATCACTACACATCACCAAAATATCTTGTTCTTGAATATCCTTATCATATGTAGTTAAATTTATATCTTTTAGAATTCCTGCTGGTAAACTTAAAGATTTTACAATTTGAACTTTTTTCTTATTTTTTATATATGTAGGACATGCTCCATTTTTTATAAATTCAATTTTTCCATTATACAAATCTACAATTGCAATATCTAAAGTTGCAAAAATTTCTTCATTTGTATTCATAATTGTAGTATTTATTAAATCTATTGATGTATTTTTATCAAATCCAGACATTAATAATCGTTCAAGCATCTTTATCGCTATTTGACTACTCTTTCTTGCATCTGGACCTGTTCCCATTCCATCACTTAGTGCAATTAGATATTTTCCATCATTTAGTCTTATTTGTAGTAGACTGTCACCAGATACCGGACTACCATCTTTTACTTTTGTAGCTTGTCCTATTTGAAGAATATATTTATCAGCTGATAAATAACTTATTATTCTTTTTCCTTGTTTACTTAGTTTTTTTATTTTAGTTTCATTTCTCATTAATTTTGTGTTTAAACTTTTTTCAAGTACCTTTTGAATTTTATCAAAATCTGCATTTTCACTTATTTTGCTATCTTCTTTTAAATATACATCTATAAAATATCTATTTTCTTTTTTATTTATCTCAATTCCATCAACTAAAATTTCCTTTATTTCAAGAGCTTTAATTACCTTGCTTTTTTCATCATCAAAATCCTTATTCTTATTTATTTCTTTTTCCATCTTTACAGCAATACTTGAAATAGCTTTTGAAACACCATCTAATTGAGCTTGCACATTCTTTTTATTTGATTTAACCTTTTCTTCCCATATAAAGTTTGATTTACTTATTTTATATGCATAATTTACAGCTTTGACTATCTGCTCTATATCATTATTCATTCTTTTGCTAATTTTTTCATCATTATATTGAACTATATAATTATTGAATTTAGCAAATGTTTTTAATAAATCTTCTCTGTCTATTTCTTGTTTATCTAACAAAATATCAAATAATTCGTTAACAATATTACTTTCTGGTTGTGTCATATCATCATATAACATATTTTCTTCAAGACCATCTAAATTGTTTAATAACTCTGTAATAAATGCTTGTCTATTTTTTAGATAAATATTGGTATCATTTTTTTCTTGATAAGTATTTGCTATATCTTTTATTGTTTCTGAAACCATATTAAGTTGTTCTATAGTTTCTTTGCTTTGTTCTAATCCTCTTTTATTATATTCTGGCAACATCTTATCACTTTTTACTAGCTCTTCAATATCTATTCCTGCCCATTTAGGAATTGCAAGTAGCCCTAATGATGCAATTAATGCTTCTTTAACCACAACTAAGTCTGTTGCAGTCCCTTTTGTTGCATACAATAAAATTCCATTTCCAGCAAGAAAACCTACAATTACTCCTATTTTTCCAAATCTATTTAACAATCCTGCAATCATTCCAGATATAGCATATACTGCAACCACTACTGGTTCATTTTGTGCTATAATCCCTAATGTAACACCTATAGTCACTCCAGCAGTACTTCCGACCAATACTCCATTTTTCCATCCCAATATTAATACTATAAGTATACTTAAAATGTTTCTAATTGATAAACCAAATATAGAAAATTCTCCTAACGCTGAAAAAGCTATTGAAACTAATAAGCTAGCTCCAATCACTTCCTCTATAGAAAATGCATTTTTTTCAGTTATATCTTGAATTACTACTAATGAATTTACAAATATTTTATAAAATACTACAGAAAATACTGCTAACGTAATATGTAACAACATATCTCCTATTGTAAATCTTGTTAATATTAATTTTGCAATCATTACTAATAATATACTTACAAATACATGTCCGGAGATTTGTATTTGCTCATTTTTATATTGGTCATTTTCTTTTGGAGGTTTTATACATATTGATATTAATAACATTAATATTATTAATATATAATTAAGAGCTCCTATTGACCCTACTCCTATAATATTTCCAATAAGCCCTGCAACTACAACCATTATTGCTGGAATTCCACTGGCTAAGCTAGCCGCTACAATTGCTATACTAAATGGTGATACTTCTTGTCCCATTCCTATTGTAGATATCATAAACGCAATTATATATATAATTATATTTTTTATATTCATTAAATTTTTTAACATCCTTACCACCTCATAACCTTTTCATAATATAGCATTATTTTAATCCTTTTCTTTTGTGTTTTTTGTCTTTTTTAGTACTCTACTATAAAAAAGTTTTTTACATTTTGTGATATATATTTTTTTATTCTATTATTTTCTTTGGTTTTGTGTTTTATATTTTATTATATATTGTCGAAAATTACAAGTTTTTTTGCGAATTTGTCAAATGTTTTATTAACTATATAATGTTTTAAGAGGGAGAACATTATTGTTCTCCCTCCCGTTTCTTCTACTATTTTTTTATAACAGCCATACCTGGTGCTTGTAAATTGATACTTCACACACCTTTACTGGCTCTACATTCATGTCATTGCCTGGGTAAAAGTGTCTACTCTGTATTCTTCCATACAGCTCTACTTCTTGCCCTACTTGGCAATTTTTTATCATTTGCGAATCACATTCCCAAGCCAAGCATTGCAAATAATCTGCCTTACTCCTTTTATTATCAGGATTTCTTGGAATTGCCAATGTGAATGCAGTGATGCATTTATGTACTGTAGCTGTTTCATGATAATACGGCTCATGACAAATATATCCTCTCAGATATATCAAAGATGGATTTTCCTCTAAATTTTCTATTTTTCTTACCTCTTTCGCATTTAAAAACATCTCTCGATGTCCTTGCTTCATATAAGATTTAAAGTCACCTTGTATTTCTACAAAACTGCCTTTCTTTATTCCTTTGGAAATAAGTTTTTTCTCACTTATTTCCAAAGGAATGTTGTCAACTATTCCACTTGGTCTTTCAACAGATATTGTTGTAGAAAAAAATTTATTATTTTTTCTAGTAGGTTTTTCTTCAATCGTTCCTACCAACACCACCTTGTTGTACTCACCAAAGTTTTTCCGGTTTCTTGACATCTTTATAATAATGTCTTCTAAGTCTTCTTGTTTCATTTTATTGTCCTCCTTAAAACTTTTTTACCATACATAGTAGAAGTTTACTATAACAAATGCATAAAATTTTTCTGCATTTTTATATGTATAGTAATATTATTATATCATCATTTGAGCCTATTGTAAATAATTTACATAATTTTGTTAAAATTCACATATGCATTTTTTTAACATATAATAAAAATATATAACATAAACTATTTAGAGGTGATTGTATGTCTAATACGAACATGGACGATTTATTTGCAAATGTAAAAAAAATGGTTGACAGTGGTAATATTCCTGATGATATTAAAAATATGATGAAAAATATTCAGAACAATAATAATTCTAACTCTAATACTAACTCTGAATCTCCTTTTAATAATATTTCTCCCGAAATGCTTAACAATCTTGGAAATATGTTAAATTCTAATACTCCAAATTCTAATAAATCTAGTAATAACTTTAATTTAGATATGAACACAATTATGAAAATGAAATCTATAATGGAAAATATGAATAATAAAAATGACCCTCGTGCAAACCTATTATACTCTTTAAAACCTTATTTGCGTGATAGTAAAAAAGAAAAACTTGACC
>OLNW01002647.1_pt1 | contig 15011 bp, 18 predicted proteins | sample 1672121 | NCBI WGS metagenome assembly OLNW01 (sample SAMEA3136648, study PRJEB25190) | human gut metagenome
CCCCCATATTGCCCGGATGATCGGCGGAAACAACAACCGCTCCGTCATTCCCATGAGCATCGGTCTTGGGGCATTCTTTATGATTGTCATGGACACCTTTGCCCGGGCGGCCACAGCGGCGGAGATTCCGATTTCCATTCTGACGGCTATTGTGGGAGCGCCGGTATTTATCATACTTTTAAGAAAAACAGGAGGTGCCTGGTCATGATCTTTCGGGTAGAAAACGGATGCTTTGGATACAAGGAAAAACAGATTCTAAAAAATATCAGCTTTACCGTGGGGGACGGGGAGGTGCTTTCCGTCCTGGGTTCTAACGGTGTGGGAAAGACCACCCTTTTGAAATGTATGATGGGTCTTCTCAAATGGAACAGTGGCCATTCCTATGTGGACGATCAGGAGATCAGTCAGATGAAACACAAGGATTTCTGGAAAAAGATCGCCTATGTTCCCCAGGCAAAGGGAGCCGCCTTCGGTTATTCCGCTCTTGACATGGTGACGCTTGGCCGGAGCGCTCACCTCGGAACCTTCGCCCAGCCGGGAAAAGAGGACCGGAAAGCGGCGGAGGAAGCCATGGAGGAGATCGGCGTCACTTATCTCCGGGACAAGCTCTGTACGGAGATGAGCGGCGGAGAGCTTCAGATGGTTCTCATCGCCCGGGCGCTGACGATTTTTCCCTCCATGCTGGTTCTGGATGAGCCCGAGTCCAACCTCGACTTCAAAAATCAGCTCATCATTCTGGAGACGATTCAGAAGCTCTCAAAAAACAGGGGGATTTCGGCCATCGTCAATACCCATTATCCGGAGCATGCCCTGAAGATTTCCGACAAGGCCCTGCTTCTCAACCAGGACGGAACCAATATTTTCGGAGATGCGGCTGAGGTCATCAACGTGGAAAATATGCGCCATTCCTTCTCGGTGCAGGTCCATATCAACCAGTTTTCCGTGGATGGAAGGGAATACCGAAGCGTCGTTCCTCTCCATCTCGTGTGAGGTATCTTCCATGAAAATGATCACAGTAGCAGGAGCTCACGCCTGCGGGAAAACCTCCGTGATCCTAAAAACGGCGGAGCTCCTCTTAAAGGAGAACTGCCGGCCGGGTGTCATGAAGCTGGACTGCATTTCCAGTGAGGACGACCGGATCTACAGCGCGGCAGGAATCACAAACGTCAAATACATTTCAGGAAACATCTGCCCGGACCACTATTTTGCGGATTCCATCTCGGATATCTTCCAGTGGGGCCTGAAAGAAAAGCTGGATCTTCTGATCACGGAGAGCGCAGGCCTCTGCGGCCGATGTTCTCCGCATATCCGCGATATTCCGGCGGTCTGTGTGATCGACTGCCTCTCCGGCATTACCGCGCCCCAGAAGATCGGGCCCATGCTGCGGTATGCGGACTTCATCGCCGTGACGAAAGGGGATCTCGTGTCCCCGGCGGAGCGGGAGGTTTTTCTTCACAACATCCGCCTGGCCAACCGGAAAGCCCAGGTGAGCTTTATCAACGGTCTGACCGGTCAAGGAGCCTACCGGCTGGCTTCCTTCATCCGGGAAAGTGCGGAGGAGGAGACCATCGACGGTAAATTTTTACGCTTCACGATGCCCTCGGCGGTCTGCAGCTTCTGCGCCGGGCAGATGCAGCTCCAGCAGAAAGGAAACGGTGGACGGATCAAGCGAATGTGGGGAGAAGAGAATGGATAAAAATTCAGAAAACTTATTACAGGGCTTCCCGGAAGCCGTGGAGTCTTTTACAGTTTACGGCGGTTTCGACAAGGAGCGGAAGCCGGAAATTATAGAAGTGACACTTCACAAAGGGGACTGTGCCTGCGTCTGTGGAAAGACCGGCTCCGGAAAGACGCGGCTTCTGGAGGATATCGAGTACCTGGCCTCCGGCGATTCCCCCTCTGGCCGGAAAATGCGGATCAACGGTCTAGAACTCACGGAGGAACTACGGCTGGAGCTGGAAAACCGTTTTTGTGCCTGCCTGTCCCAGAGTATGAACTTTGTCATGGAACTTTCCTGCCGGGATTTTATTTTTCAGCATGCCGGAAGCAGGGGGATTCCCTGTACGGAAGAACTCATGGAGAAAATCCTCGCCTGCGCCAACTCCCTGGCCGGGGAGCCCCTTCACCCGGAGGATATGATCACAGCTTTGAGCGGCGGCCAGTCCCGGGCATTGATGATCGCAGATATCGCCTTTCTCTCAGCAGCCCCGGCAGTCCTCATCGACGAGCCGGAAAATGCCGGTATCGACAAGGACGCCATCATCCGGATCCTGGCGGAGAAAGGGAAGATCGTTCTCATTTCCACCCATGATCCGATCCTGGCCCTGTCCTGTGAAAAACGGATCTTCATTGAAAACGGCGGAATCCGGGGAATTGTCACCCGCACAGCGACGGAAGAGAAGCTTCTAAAAGAACTTCGGGCGCAGGAAGAGCGGATGAAAGAGATCCGAAATCAGATCCGGGGAGGGAAAAACATTGGATAAACGACCCTATGATCTCTGGGCGGAGGTTCCAAGCCCCATAAAGACGAGATTAAGAAATGCCTTTACCGCCTATGCAGAGGAGTGTTTTCAGAAAGACGGCATTCTTCTGAAAGCCTACGTCCCGGCCCAGGTGGGCGGAAATATGCCAAAGGAAGAATATTTAAAAGGGATGAAGTCCGAAGACCTTCCCGACGCCTGTTTTCTCATGGATTTCGGCGAGTGCTCGGAAGCCACCTTTGCCGCCCTGGCAGAAAAGGCTTACGAAAAGCCGGAGATCCGTGCCTGGTTCCCCGAGGTGATGGCGGTGGATATAAGACGTCTGGGCGAGCGAAAGATACCTGAAACCTACGACGACCTTTTAAGGGAAGAGTACCGGGGCGAGATCTGCCTCATCGGAAATAAAAAGATGCCGGACCCTCTCGCCGGTCTCTACATGCTCCGGAAATATGGACCAGAAGGCCTGGAGGCCTTTGTGCGAAACGTCGCCTCCTTCGCCCCGCCCTCGGAGACTCTCCGCCATGTGGGACAGCTCTCCAACATCTACGGTTCTATTTTTCTCATGCCGCCCCTGTTTGCCCAGATCTGCCTGGAAAAACCGGCGGCAAAGGTTGTCATCCCCAGAAGCGGAGCCCTCGCCGAACCCATGCTCCTCTACCAGAAACCCGTCGCTCCGGCCAAAGAAAAAGTCCGCGGATTCTTCGATTCTGCCGCCTTCCGCGAGCTCATGGCAGACTACCAGATGCCCGCCATCGGAGATAACCGATTCCGGATTGAGAAAAGCTGTTGGAAGCTGGCGACGGAAGAAGAACTTGAAATCGTATTTCATGCTTTTCATAAAAAGTGAGGAATTGTTACTTATAGTCCGTTGATACATAAGCAACATATCATTACAATTTGCTTATATACTGATATAGTGTGAGGTTGTATGCAAATGATAAAGCAAAAAGTAGGAGCGCGCGTGCGGGAACTTAGGAATCAGAAAGGCCTGAGTCAGGAAAAACTTGCACTTGCAGCTGATATTGACCGGACTTATATAGCCAGCGTAGAGAGCGGAAAACGAAATATTTCTATTGTTAATCTTGAGAAACTTATCATTGCACTGGATACCAGCTTTGCAGAATTTTTTGAGGGAATGTGAGGTGTAATGGTTTGGAATATAAGTATATCGTAAACAATAATAATCGCATTATCATCAGGGACGAATTGATTTTATCAAATCAGCAGATCCTTCAGGCAATAAATTTTTGCAATCAGGCACTGCAGAAGTTAGATCAGGAAACAAAGCAGTTTGATATCAATATTTTTGAGATTCTTGGAATGCGGAATTTAAGCGGAATGGTCGGCGAATATTTTGCGAAAAGTGTTCAGCGTTTTTCAGAAGGACATTTACATTCAAATCTGCATCAGGATGGTTATCCGGATCTGTTGCTGACTAACACAAGGGAAAGTTTGAATTATTACGGGTCACTTTATCTGGAGCAAAACGGCAAAAAATATCCATCTGAGAAGTCTTTATTCAGCCCGTTTAAGTATGGAGGAATAGAAGTAAAAGCAACCTGTGGCAATACACCGCCAGCTTCTCAATCTCCAAAACCATTGATTGGTGAACAGCGGATAGAAAAAATAATCTCTCTTGACTGGAAGGCACATCACCGTGAAACAAATAATTTATTAGCAATTGTATGGGATTTTATTAATGAAGTACCCACAATCACAGCCTGTTTTTATCGTAATGATCTGAATATGGATGACTGGGGAAAGATCGTTCAGCCTCGAAAGGACGGCGGACGAACCACCAGCGTTTCCATCATGACAGCTGGCGGAGTCAGGAAAATGTGTGAGGGCTGGCTGGCCGTCATTGATATGGATGCTTATATAGAAGCTTTTTCCAGACGAAAATGGATTGGATATAAAATAAAAGAATAATAAAGAAGTGGTATAAGTGCATTTGACGTATACCACTTCTAATTTTATTTAGAAAGTTCAATGATATGCTTGCAGATGAGATCCGTAATACGGGGTGGAAAACTTTCTCCGATCGTATCGCGGATGAGACCGTCAGATACAAGCTTTCCGTCTATGGTAAAAGAAAATGGATAGGAAGCAATCGACTGGATTATAAGCCCTTCATACAAAGAGAGTACTCTGCTTTGATCCGGATGCAGCTTATTATCCGAACATGCATATTGAAAATTTTGTGTCAAAGTGCTGGCCGGTTCATCCCAGTTCATCCGTTTATAAGCGCTGACAAAACCTTTCATCAGTCTTTTCTCACCGGTTTTCTTGTCTTCAACCCAGGGACGGGGCAGGAGAGCACCACATTTTTCACAATAAAGAGGAGTATCCGTATGCAATTTGTTGATCCCATTTTTATCATGTGAAGCGCCATGTATTTTATTGCCTTGAAATCTGCAGGCAGGATTCACACACTGATTATTAAATGCGCTGGCTCCTTCAGGAGTATTATCAATCCAAAATAATTTTTTCGCATCAAGCAAAGGGACTTTATGTAAGCCATCATAGCCCGTTGCCTTATTTTTTCCTTTTTCTGCTCTCAATGACGGAAGATTTCCAATCGCCTCACGCAATGTAATCCACGGTTGTGTTGCTTCAGGAAATAAAGAGCCATTTTTTAAATATTGTTTTTTGGCATGCTCATTTCTTGAAAGTACGGTTACCAGACGTTTTCGATGCTGTGGAATACCATAATCGGCAGTATCAATCGCGACTGGTTTGCCAAAATAGTCCTTTCCAAGTTCACGCATAATGTAGTCTATGATATTGATAAGCTCTTCATTTTCATCAAAAATCAGAGTATTTACCATATTCGTAACATTTTCAAGGATGACCCATTCCGGTTTCAGTGCTTTAATGATTTCAATAGCTGGAATAATCAGGCGATTTCTCTCATCCATCTTAGGGCGCAACCCTTTTCTATAATCGCTGAGCATTTTTCCCATACCATTAGAAGACATTCCCTGACAGGGAGGTGTAGCCAGAATTAAAAAAGGTTCCTCTTTATACATCGAACGATAATAATCAATGATTTTTTTCTTTTCGTCCCAGATATTACCACAAAAACACTTTGCTTCCGGATAGTTATGCTGAAAAAGATTCATTCTTTCCGGGAGAATATCACAGCCTATGATCGTTGTGATGTCATTGGCTTTTAAACCAAGATCACCAATGCCGGACGATGAAAATAAACTTATTGCATTTCGTTTCAAGGTTTTTTCTCCTATCATACCCGGATCCCCAGCTCTGCCGGCAGAAATCTCGGGCAGACATTCTCGGAGGAGGTAACAACGGAGGCGGCCAGTCTCGTGCCGATCTCCACGGATTCGCTTAAGTCACAGCCGTAGGTCAGGCCGCTGACGACGCCGGCACAGAAGGAATCACCGGCTCCGGTGGTATCCCGGACCTGAATCTTTCTGGCAGGGCAGAAGCCGCTCTTTCCACTTCGTTCCGCGTAAACGGCTCCGTCGCCGCCCATCGTGATGACCATGGAATCAATGTTGGCTTTCTCCAGACAGCCGGCGAGGATTTTTTCCATCTCAGCCGGCGTTTTTTCACTGTAATCGTCAGTGAAAAAGATTCCTGCTTCCTCGAGATTGCAGATGAAACAGTCAAATTTCTGGAGAAAATCTCTGCGCTCAATGGCGATGCTCATATTGCTGATGACGCCGTAGAGCTTTTTATCATACTTTTCACAGAGTTGAATGACCTTTTTCACGATCTCCTTGTCTATGTCCACTTCGACGACCACGGAATCGGCCTCGGCAAAGATCTCGTCGCCTTTTTCCTCCAGAATATCGAGAATCGGCATCAGGTTCGGCCGCTGGGAGACAGAACCGGCTAGATCTCCGTTGTGGTCGAAGACGGCCAGCCAGGTTCCCATGCCATTGGGAATCGTACGCATATATTCGGTATTTACCTTGTGATTCTGAAGCTTGCGGATGACGTCGCCGCCGAGGGCAGAGTCGTCCACGATGCCTAAAAAGGTGGGGCGAAGCTCGATATTGGCGATATCCTCCACCACATTCCGGCTCACGCCGCCGTGAACGTATTTAATCTTTCCGGCATTCCGGCCCGTGGGAAGATAAATTCCCTCCGGAAAGCCCTTGATATCCACAAAAACAGCTCCGATTACAATAATTCCATTCTTATGTACTGCCATATGAAAAAACAACCTTTCTTACTTTGAGTATCTGCATTATACCATGAGCATCTTAGAAAAGAAACTTTTTTGTAAAATTTTTATAAAACCTCTTGACTTGAAACTCGACTTTAATGGTACACTCATTCTATAAGTAAATATCTGCACTTTTGTATACAGTAACGATAGATAAGGAGAAAAGAAGAAATGTGTAAAGAAGAATCAGCAAAAAAAGAAATCAGCGGCGCATACCTCACCGGTGAGCGTCCTTTATTCGGCGGGAAAAATCTCTCCATCCAGGATACCATTTTCACCGACGGCGAGTCTCCCTTAAAGGAGGCCAGCGATATCGACCTGAAAAACAGCATGTTCCAGTGGAAATATCCCCTCTGGTACGCGAAAAACATCACCGCCGAGGACTGCACCTGGTTTGAGATGGCCCGGGCCGGCGTCTGGTACACCGACAATCTCACGGTGAAAAATGCCGTAATCCAGGCGCCGAAGAATTTCCGCCGCTGCCATGAGCTGACTCTGGACCATGTATTTATGCCCAACGCAGCCGAGACCCTCTGGCACTGCAGCGGTGTCACCATGAACGAGGTTTCCGCCAAGGGTGATTATTTCGCCATGAACTGTGAAAATATGAAAATCAGCAACTTCGAGCTGATCGGCAACTACTCCTTCGATGGAGCGAAAAATGTGGAAGTTCACAATGCGAAAATGCTCTCCAAGGACGCTTTCTGGAACACCGAAAACGTCACGGTCTACGATTCCTTCATCTCCGGAGAGTACCTGGGCTGGAACGCAAAGAACCTGACCCTCATCAACTGTACGATCGAGAGCCTTCAGGGCATGTGCTACATCGAGAATCTTGTGATGAAAAACTGTAAGCTCTTAAATACCAACCTGGCCTTTGAGTATTCCACCGTGGATGCCGAGATCACCAGCGATATTGTCAGCGTCTTAAATCCAACCTCCGGCATCATCCGGGCCGCATCCATCGGCGAACTCATTATGGATAAGGAAAAAATCGATCCCTCTAAGACAGAGATCGTGTGCGAAAAGATCGGCAAAGTCAGCGATCATCTGATGGTATAAAAGGAGTGAAGACCTATGCAGAGCATTTTTGATAAAGAGACAGACCGCCGGGGCACCGGAAGCATGAAATGGGATGTGACCCCGGAGGAACTTCCCATGTGGGTAGCGGATATGGATTTTGAGACGGCTCCTGCAGTGCAGGAAGCGATTCGCGAAAGAGCCGCTCATGGTGTATTTGGCTACACCCTCATCGAAGACGACTGGTACGAGGCTTATCAGAACTGGTGGAAAATCCGCCACAATTTCGAGATTCCGCGAGACTGGCTGATTTTCTGCACCGGCGTGGTTCCCGCCATCTCCAGTATCGTCCGGAAAATGACCACAGCGGCAGAAAAAGTCGTGGTTCTCACCCCGGTCTACAATATTTTCTTTAATTCCATTTACAACAATGGACGAAACATCCTGGAAAGCCCGCTGAAATACGAAAACGGTGCCTATTCCATTGATTTCGAGGATCTGGAAGAGAAGCTTGCCGATCCCCAGACCTCCCTTATGATCTTCTGTAACCCCCACAACCCTGTGGGCAAGATCTGGGACAAGGAGACACTGGAAAAGGTGGGTGACCTCTGTGTGAAACACCATGTCCTGGTGCTTTCCGACGAGATTCACTGCGACCTCACCGAGCCGGGGAAGGATTATGTTCCTTTCGCCTCCGTCTCCGAGAACTGCCGGAAAAACAGCATCACCTGTGTGGCCCCCACCAAAGCCTTCAATCTGGCCGGCCTTCAGACCGCAGCCGTCATCGTTCCCGATCCGACGATCCGTCACCGGGTAAACCGCGGCCTCAATACCGATGAGGTAGCTGAGCCCAATGTTTTCGCAGCGATCGCCCCTGCTGCCGCCTTTGGAAAAGGCGGAGAGTGGCTGGATGAGCTTCGGGCCTATCTCTTTGAGAACCGCCATTATGCGGAAGCTTTTATCGAGAAAGAGCTTCCCATGCTTCATGTCATAAAAGCCGAGGCTACCTACCTTCTCTGGGTGGACTGCAATGCCCTGAAAGGCGATCTTTCCGATTTCAGTGATTTTATCCGGAAGACCAGCGGCCTGTACGTCTCTGACGGGCAGGAATACCGCCAGGGCTACGGTTTCTTAAGAATCAACCTGGCCTGCCCGAAATCCCGGGTGGAGGACGGTATGAACCGGCTGAAAAAAAGTATTCTTGCCTGGAATGAGAAGTTTTAACCGGATCAACCCCAGAGCAGAAGAGATCATGAAAACCCATCTGGAAAACGGCGAGCAGCGGATCACTCTGGTAAACCCTGCCGGCTGGAAGCTTCTGGGCTTTGTGAGGGAAGCGGACTGCCTGTACAAAAGTCCGAAAATGTACCGGACGCTGAAACGCTGGATGGAGTGAGAAAGGAACAGATATGAACGAGTCGTAATCTACGACGGAGACGAGACCGTCTATGCCGTTCCCTTCCTCTCCATGGAAGAACAGTACCAGAACGGCAAAGATTTCCTAGGCGGCCCGACGCTCACCCAGGCCCAGAAAGAACAGTATCACTGCGATTAAAAAAGAAAGGCGTGTAAAAAATGAGGCTGTTTTTTGCACGCCCTTTTTTACATCACAAGCTTAACATACAGAAAGAAGGTTTTATCTATGGATCTTATCCAGGCAGCAAAAAATTTAGGTTTTTCCGATGCAGCTATCATGAATACGAAGGACCTCGTTTTCAAACCGGAATACCGGAAATTCTGCGAGGAAAATCAGTGCGGGAACTATAACCTGAATCCGGCCTGTCCCCCGGAGAGCGGCACTGTGGAAGAAATGATGGCCCAGGCCCTGAAATATGAAAAAACGCTGGTTCTTCAGACTATCCAGACTCCTGAAATGGAGTACAAGAAAGCGAAACATTCCCATAACCAGCTGACAGAACAACTGGCCGAACAGATGAAAGCCGCCGGAATGACAGACCTTCTCATCATGAGCGCCGGTCCCTACAAGCATCACTCCTGCATGTCCGCTTACTGCGTGGACGCCCAGGAGATGGCAGACGCCGTAGGCATGATCTGCTGGGGCCATGATGGAAAAATCCGCTATTTTTCGCAGATTTTGTTTCACGAAAACAGTTGCATGGAGTAATTGGGAATCACATTTCCCGGGAAATGAATATTTGCTTGAACTTACTTAAGAATCCGGATATAATAGGAATGTTATGGTGTTCAGGGTTAACCCAATCCTTTACACCAGGCATTCCTGTTTTTAAGAGATCATATCATTTTATTTTCGAAAGGAAAAACATGAGAAAACTGGCTTTAAGCGATGAAATTTTACTGAGCATCGAGAAACCAGCCCGCTATATCGGCAATGAGGTAAACTCGGTGATGAAAGACAAAGAGCAGGTGGATATCCGCGTTGCTTTTTGTTTTCCGGATGTCTATGAGATCGGTATGTCCCACTTAGGCATCCAGATTCTTTATGATATGTTCAACCAGCGTGACGATATCTGGTGTGAGCGCGTTTATTCTCCCTGGACCGATCTTGACAAGGTCATGAGAGAAAAACACATTCCCCTTTTCGCCCTGGAATCCCAGGATCCCGTGAAGGAGTTCGACTTCCTCTGCTTCACGATCCAGTATGAGATGTGTTACACCAATATCCTTCAGGTGCTGGACCTCTCTGGCATTCCGCTGCTTGCTTCCGAGCGTACGGAGGAAGACCCCATCGTGATCGGCGGCGGCCCCTGCACCTATAACCCGGAGCCCCTGGCTGATTTCTTTGATATTTTTTATATTGGCGAAGGTGAGACCGAATATTTCCATCTGATGGACCTTTATAAGGAGTACAAGGCAAAAAACCTCTCCAGAAAAGAATTTCTCCATGACGCGGCAAAAATTCCGGGGATTTACGTTCCCTCCCTTTATGAGGTGACTTATAAGGAGGACGGCACCATCGAGTCCTTTGCCCCCGTATGTTCCGATATTCCCGCTGTCATCGAAAAACAGATCGTCATGGATGTGACGGACACCTATTATCCAAAGGCCCCTGTCGTTCCCTTTATCCGGGCCACCCAGGACCGCGTGGTGCTGGAGATCCAGCGAGGCTGTATCCGCGGTTGCCGTTTCTGCCAGGCAGGCATGCTCTACCGTCCTTTAAGAGAACGCGATCTTTCCATGCTGAAGGATTATGCCATCACCATGCTGAAAAATACCGGCCATGAGGAGATTTCCTTAAGCTCCTTAAGCTCCAGCGATTACTCCGAGCTGGCAGGCATCGTAAATTTCCTCATCGAGCACTGCGAAGGCCAGGGCATCAATATTTCCCTGCCGTCTCTCCGTATCGACGCCTTTTCCCTGGACGTCATGAGCAAAGTGCAGGATATCAAGAAAAGCAGCCTGACCTTCGCTCCTGAGGCCGGTTCCCAGCGGATGCGAAACGTCATCAATAAGGGACTCACCGAGGAGGATATCCTGAGAGGTTCCGGCGAAGCCTTTGCCGGCGGCTGGAATAAGGTAAAACTCTACTTTATGCTGGGTCTTCCCACCGAGGAAGATGAGGATATCAAGGGTATCGCCTATCTGGCGGAAAAAATCGCCGAGCATTATTATGAGATCCCGAAGGACCAGCGAAACGGAAAGTGCCAGATCACAGTCAGCACCTCCTTCTTCGTTCCGAAGCCCTTCACGCCGTTCCAGTGGGCTCCCATGAATACCCATGAGGAGTTCCTCGGAAAAGCCTACACGGTCAACCACACGATCAAAGATCAGTTAAATAAGAAGAGTATCAAATATAACTGGCACGAAGCCGATGTGACTCTGCTGGAAGGTCTGCTGGCCCGGGGTGACCGGAGAGTCGGCCGGGCGATCCTGAAAGCCTATGAGAATGGCGCTCTCTACGACGCCTGGAGCGAGACTTTCCACTATGATATCTGGCTCAAAGCCATGGAAGAGACCGGAATCTCCTATGATTTCTACAATTTCCGTACCCGCACCTTCGACGAGATCCTGCCCTGGGATTTCATCCATATCGGCGTCACCCGGAAATTCCTGGAACGGGAATGGGAGAGAGCAAAACAGGGTATCGTGACACCCAACTGCCGCCAGGGCTGCTCAGGCTGCGGCGGAAGATCCTACGGCGGAGGTGTATGCTATGAAGATTAGAGTGAAATTTTCCAAACACGGAGCCATGAAATTCATCGGTCATCTGGATATCATGCGATATTTCCAGAAAGCCATCCGGCGGGCTGAAATTCCCATCGTCTTCACCGAAGGCTTCAGCCCCCACATGGTCATGTCCTTTGCCTCCCCGTTGGGCGTAGGCATCGAGAGCGAAGGCGAGTACATGGATATCGAGATCAAAGAACCCCTCTCCACAGAGGAAGCCGTACGGCGCCTGGACGCTGTCATGAGCGAGGGCATGCGGATTCTCGATTTCCGTCAGATTCCCGAGGAAAAAGCCAGCAACGCCATGGCGCTTGTGGCCGCTGCCGATTACCGGATCCGTTTCCGGGAGGGCTACGAGCCGGATCTGGACTGGAAAAAGCTCTACACTGCTTTTCTGGAACAGCCTTCCATTTCCATTATCAAGAAAACGAAAAAAAGCGAGACAGAGCTGGATATCCGCCCGCTGATCTACGAGAGCCATCTGGAAGGAGACAGCATTTTTGTACGTCTTTCTTCCGGAAGCGCCGCGAACATCAAACCGGAGCTTATGATGGAGGCCTTTGCTTCCTATGCAGGCTTCTCTCTGGAACCCTTCTCCCTGATGGTCACACGGATCGATCTCTATGCGGCAGGCCCAGACGGAACCTTTGTCTCCTTAAATGAACTGGGTGAGAAAATTGGATAAAAAACTGCTTATCGTACGCTGCCGCGGCCGAATCCTCACCGCCCTGAAAGAGGGGGATAAGGTCGTGGAGCTCCACCTGGATGAGGAGGAGCGCAATTCTCTTCTGGGCAACATCTACATCGGCCGCGTACATAATATTGTAAAAAATATTCACGCCGCCTTCATTGAGGTTGGCGACGGACTTCAGTGCTATTATTCTCTTTCTGATAATAAAGACCCGATTTTCCTCAAAAAAGGAAGCTCCCCGAAGCTTCAGGCCGGCGATGAGCTTCTGGTGCAGGTCTGCCGGGAAAATCTGAAATCCAAACCGCCGGCTGTCACATCCAACCTGAATTTCACCGGCAATTATGTGGTTCTCACCACGGAAAATAAGAGCATCGGTTTTTCTTCCAAGCTTTCCAAGGAGGAAAAGCAACAGCTGGGAGAGTGGCTGAAGCCCTTTGTCAGCGACCGCTTTGGCTGTATCGTCCGGACAAACGCCCGGGAAGCCGATGAGGCGACTTTCCAGGCTGAGCTGAAGCTTCTGACGGGCATCTATGAGGAAGTGACAGAAAAAGCGAAGTTTCGCAAACCGCTGACCCTCCTTCATCAGAACAATCCCACGACCTGGCTCTCCAGCCTGAGAGACACCTATAAAGCGGGACTCACCGAGATCATCACCGACGATCCCGGTCTTCACGAGAAAATCCACCATTATCTCGAGCATTACCAGCGGGAAGATCTGGATAAGCTTCGTTTCTACGAGGATCCCCTGCTTCCGCTGATCAAGCTCCACAGCCTGGAGACAGCCTTGGAAAATGCCCTGAAGGAAAAGGTCTGGATGAAATCCGGCGCTTATCTCGTGATCCAGCCGACGGAGGCGCTGACGGTCATCGATGTAAACACCGGCAAATTTGACGGGAATAAAAATCAGCAGGATACTTTCCTGAAGATCAATCTGGAAGCGGCCCGGGAGATCGCCCGGGAGATCCGGCTCCGGAACCTTTCCGGCATCATCGTTGTCGATTTCATCAATATGGACGCAGCGGAAAACCGAAAACTTCTGATGGAGGAATTTGCGTCCTGGCTGAAACGGGATCCAATAAAGACCACGCTGGTCGATATGACGGCCCTGGAGCTTGTGGAAGTCACCCGGAAAAAACTTCGCAAGCCCCTGCTGGATCAGTTTCTGGCGACCCGTAACCCGGCAGAAAATAAATCCACGAATTTTAGTGAAAATGCTTGACACAGCGAAAAACTCATGCTATTATATACAAGTATGCCGCACAGAGAGGTATAAGAACTGTCTGACAGTCACCATATCTGGCGAGTAATGATAATAGGAGGTGCCATATGTACGCAATTATTGCAACAGGTGGTAAACAGTACAAAGTAGCCGAAGGCGATATCATTAACGTAGAGAAACTGGGTGCAGAAGCAGGAGAGACCGTTACCTTTGATAACGTTCTTGCTGTAAGCAACGAGAGTCTGAAAGTCGGTGCTGACGTAGCAGCTGCTACCGTAACTGCCAGCGTTGTAAAGAACGCTAAAGCAAAAAAGGTTATCGTTTACAAATATAAACGGAAATCTGGCTATCACAAAAAGAACGGCCACAGACAGCAGTACACTCAGGTTAAGATTGAGAAGATCAACGCTTAATTGTTATGATCACAATTACAGTTTTTAAGCATCAGGACCAGTATCGCGGCTTTCGAAGCAGCGGCCATGCGGGATATGCGGAGGAAGGATCCGATATCATCTGTGCAGCAGTTTCCGCTCTGACAGTGAACGCGATCAATTCCATCGACGAACTGACCGATGATGCAGCCGACGTCCGACAGGACGAAGGTTATCTGGAACTGAGACTTGAAGGGACATGCTCCAAGGAGTCATCCCTGCTTCTGGATTCTCTGGTCCTCGGGCTTGAGTCCATCCAGGAGAGTTATGGAAAGAAATATATAAAGATTGCAACCAAGGAGGTGTAACGGTTATGTTAAAAATGAACCTTCAGATCTTCGCTCATAAAAAAGGTGTTGGTTCTACTAAGAACGGCAGAGATTCCGAGTCCAAGAGATTAGGAGCCAAGAGAGCAGACGGACAGTTTGTAAAAGCTGGTAACATCCTTTACAGACAGCGTGGTACCAAGATTCATCCGGGAGTAAACGTTGGACGTGGCGGTGACGACACCCTGTTCGCTCTGGTTGACGGCGTTGTTCGTTTTGAGAGAAAAGGCAGAGACAAGAAGCAGGTTTCTATCGTTCCTGTTTCCGAATAATGAGTGACACTTTAGGGCTTCAAATCATCTCTTGGTTTGGAGCCTCATTTTATATAGAAGGAGAATTTTCATGTTTGCAGACAGAGCAAAGATATTTATCCGCTCCGGAAAAGGCGGCGACGGTCATGTAAGCTTCCGTCGGGAGCTTTTCGTGCCCAACGGCGGTCCTGACGGCGGAGACGGCGGAAAAGGCGGCGATGTGATTTTCGAGGTGGATGAAGGTCTCACCAA
>OLNW01002648.1_pt1 | contig 15000 bp, 15 predicted proteins | sample 1672121 | NCBI WGS metagenome assembly OLNW01 (sample SAMEA3136648, study PRJEB25190) | human gut metagenome
AAGGTCCGATGTTTCCAAGACCTAAAACAGCGCTTCCGTCGGATACTACGGCAACGGTGTTTGCCTTCATGGTATAGGTATAAGCGGCAGACGGATCTTCGGCGATCACTTTACATGGTTCCGCAACACCGGGGGTGTAGGCGATCGCAAGGTCTTCTCTGGTCTTTACCGGGGTCTTGGATACGGTCTCCAGTTTTCCGTTCCATTTTCTGTGCATTTCAAGTGCTTTTTCTTTGTTATCCATAACTTCAGGCTCCTTTATGTATTTGATAGGTAACTTTTAAATTTGTAACAATGTCTTCATATTTAATATGTAACTTTGTATGCAATAAAATTATCATATCATTAAGAAAATAACAAATCAAGAAAAATAAGGCTTTCTATTTGGACAGGAAAGTTGTATAATAAAGACTATCAAATCTTAGAGAACATCTTTTTTGAATCCCATATATACCATGAAACGAAAAAAGGAGATAGAGAATGAGAGAAAAATATGAAAGCCTGTCGGCTGTTGTTTTGCGTGACCTCGCAAAGTCAAGAGGCCTGAAAAATCTGTCCGGACTCAAGAAAGCGGAGCTCGTGGAACTCATGCTGGCAGAGGATGAGAGAGTAGAAGCGCAGAAGGCAAAAGAGGAAAAGCAGACAAGCGGACGTGAAAATGGACGGGACGATACAAAAGAACTCGACAGTGGAGTAAAAGCACATGGAATCTTAGAGGTTATGCCGGACGGCTATGGATTTATCCGGTGCGAGAATTATCTTCCGGGAGAAAACGATGTCTATGTATCTCCGTCTCAGATCCGCAAATTTAACTTAAAGACCGGCGACATCATTGCCGGAAATACCAGGATCAAGACGCAGGGAGAAAAGTTCAGCGCGCTGCTTTACATCACTTCGATCAATGACTTACATCCGTCCGAAGCGATGAAGAGAAAGAATTTTGAAGACCTGACACCGGTATTCCCGAATGAGCGCCTGCGCCTGGAAACACCGGGAGGCAGTGTGGCGATGCGTATCACGGATCTGGTTTCCCCGATCGGAAAAGGACAGCGAGGCATGATCGTTTCCCCGCCAAAGGCAGGAAAGACGACGCTGTTAAAAGAAGTGGCGAAATCGATCGTGCGCAATAACCCGGATATGCATGTGATCATCCTTCTGATCGATGAGAGACCGGAGGAGGTTACGGATATCAAGGAAGCGATCGAAGGGAAGAATGTGGAAGTCATCTATTCCACCTTTGATGAACTCCCGGAACATCACAAACGCGTTTCCGAGATGGTCATCGAAAGGGCAAAACGTCTTGTGGAGCATAAAAAAGACGTTATGATCTTATTAGACAGCATTACAAGACTTGCAAGAGCCTACAACCTTACGGTTCCGCCAAGCGGACGTACGCTTTCCGGTGGTCTTGACCCGGCGGCACTGCATATGCCAAAGCGTTTCTTCGGCGCGGCGCGAAACATGCGGGAGGGCGGAAGTCTTACGATCCTCGCAACGGCGCTTGTGGATACCGGAAGCAAGATGGATGATGTGGTATACGAGGAATTTAAGGGAACCGGTAACATGGAACTTGTCTTAGACCGCAAACTCTCGGAGAAACGTGTGTTCCCGGCGATCGATATCACAAAATCCGGTACGAGACGGGAGGATCTGCTGCTTGACCGTGAAGAGCAGGAAGCAGTCTATATCATGCGGAAAGCGATTAACGGAATGCGTACCGATGAGGCGGTGGAAAGCATCTTAAATATGTTTGTCCGCACCAAGAATAACAGGGAATATGTGCAGATGGTAAAGAAAACGAAAATTATATAAAAATACTTGCATAATAAAAAATCCTGTGATACAATAATAAAGCTGTTTATCGGAAAGTAAAATGAAGAGGTGAAAATCATGAGAGAAGGAATACATCCGGATTATTATCAGGCAACTGTTACATGTAACTGTGGAAATACATTCGTTACAGGTTCTACCAAACAGGAACTTCACGTTGAAATTTGCTCCAAATGCCATCCTTTCTATACAGGACAGCAGAAAGCAAATCAGGCGCGTGGACGTATTGAGCAGTTCAATAAGAAATACGGCATGAAATAAGTAACAGATTGTGGAAAGATAAGGTTGAGGTTGTGAAATCTCAACCTTTTTTTGAGACAAGCAATGAAAAGGAGCGGTTCATGCGATATTCAGGAATCGGCGGGCAGGCAGTCATGGAAGGTGTCATGATGAAAAACCAGGACCGCTATGCGGTTGCTGTCCGAAAAACGGATGGGGAGATCTGTGCGCAGACATTCGACTATCCGGGTCTGGTAAAAAATAAGACGTTAAAAAATGCACCGGTGATTCGCGGTGTACTTAATTTTATAGATTCCCTGGTACTGGGAATGCGCAGTCTGACATACTCGGCATCTTTTTTCGAGGAAGAAGATAAAAATAAAAAGGAAGAAGATCCGGCAAAGGCCGAAAAGAAAGAAAAAAGAGAAATGGGGATCACGGTAGCGTTCTCTGTCATCGTGGCGGTTGCGGTATTTATGGTGTTACCCTATTACCTTTCGCTGGTCTTTCGCCGTTTTGTGGCATCACAGACGGTACTTGCGCTGATCGAGGGTGTGATCCGGCTTGCGATCTTCATCGGTTATATCCTGTTAATTTCCTGTATGGAGGATATTAAGCGGGTGTTTATGTATCATGGCGCGGAGCATAAATGTATCAACTGTATCGAGCATGGGATGGAACTTACCGTGGAAAATGTGCGAAAAAGTTCCAGACAGCATAAGCGCTGCGGAACCAGTTTCTTACTGTTTGTCATGATCGTCAGTATTATCTTTTTTGCGTTTATCCGTGTGGATTCCCCGGTACTTCGTCTGGTTTTAAGACTTGCGCTGATCCCGGTGATTGCAGGCGTATCCTATGAGCTGATACGTCTTGCCGGCAGGAGCGACAATGGATTTGTGAATCTGATCAGCAAGCCGGGGTTGATGCTCCAGGGGCTTACGACCAGAGAGCCGGACGATGCGATGATCGAAGTTGGCATTGCGTCGGTAGAGGCGATCTTTGACTGGAGAGCATATCTCGCGGAAGAATTTGCGTGGACGGATACAGAAAATAAGAAGGGGCAGGTATGACATATCGCGAAGCAATCGAGACCGGAACCAGGATATTACAAAAAGAAAATATTGCGGATGCAAAGATAGATGCATGGTATCTGCTTCAGATGGCATGTAAGATCGACCGGAATTTTTATTATCTGCATGAAGAGGATGAGCTGACGGCAGAACAGCAGAGTGAATATGAGAGCACGGTTCATAAGCGCGCGGAGCATGTGCCGTTACAGTACATCATCGGAGAGCAGGAATTTATGGGACTGAAATTTAAGGTCAATTCCAATGTGCTGATCCCGAGGCAGGACACGGAGACACTGGTGGAAGAAGCACTGCGTGTCGCAAAGCCGGGGATGCGGGTGCTCGATCTGTGTACCGGAAGCGGATGTATTATCATCAGTCTGGCAAAAAATGTTGCGGATATTTCATGCACGGGAAGCGATATTTCAAAGCAGGCGCTTCTTGTGGCAAAAGAAAACGCGAAAGCCAATGAAGTTGAAGTGGAATGGGAGCGCAGTGACCTGTTTGAAAATATTTCCGGCACATTTGATCTGATCGTTTCCAATCCGCCTTATATTCCTACGGGTGAGATACCGGGGCTGATGCCGGAGGTACGGGATTTTGAGCCGGTGGATGCACTGGATGGAAAAGAGGATGGACTTTATTTTTATCGTATCATCACAGAAAAAAGTCCGGAGTATCTGACTTCGGACGGCTATTTATATTTTGAGATCGGTTATGACCAGGGAGAGGCGGTTTCCGCCATGATGCGTCAGTGTGGATATACGCAGGTGGAAGTGATCAAAGATCTTGCGGGAAATGACCGTGTTGTAAAAGGAAGGAAAAAAGAGCATGTTTGATAAATTAGAAGATACCGTGGCGCGCTATGAAGAATTGATGAATGAACTGAGCGAACCGGATGTCGCAAATGATCCGAATCGTTTCAAGCGCCTGATGAAGGAGCAGAGCGATCTGACTCCGTTAGTGGAAACTTACCGCGAATATAAGCAGAATAAGCAAAACATTGAGGAGTCCCTGGAGCTGCTCAAGGAGGAGAGCGATGAGGAAATGCGTGAGCTCGCGAAGGAAGAGTTGAACGAGTCCCGCGCAAAAGTAGAAGAACTCGAGGAAAAATTGAAGATCCTGTTACTGCCGAAGGACCCGAATGATGATAAGAACGTTATCGTTGAGATCCGTGCCGGCGCCGGCGGAGACGAGGCGGCACTTTTCGCGGCAGAGATTTATCGTATGTATATGCATTATGCGGAAAGCAAACGCTGGAAAGTCGAAACACTTGAGTGCGAGGAGATCGGAATCGGCGGAATGAAAAAGGTGAACTTTATGATCACCGGTCAGGGCGCTTATTCCGTGATGAAATATGAATCCGGTGTACATCGTGTACAGCGTATCCCGGAGACAGAATCCGGCGGACGTATCCACACATCCACGATCAGTGTCGCAGTGATGCCGGAGGCGGAAGAATTTGATGTGGAGATCGAGGACAAGGATATCCGTATCGATGTTATGCGTGCTTCCGGAAACGGTGGTCAGTGTGTCAACACAACCGATTCTGCGGTACGACTGACACATTATCCGACCGGAATCGTGATCTACAGCCAGACAGAGAAATCACAGATCCAGAATAAAGCGAAAGCGTTTGCACTTCTTAGAGCAAAGCTTTATGATATGGAATTACAGAAGCGTCAGGATGCAGAGGCGGCCGACCGGCGCAGCCAGATCGGAACCGGAGACCGCTCCGAGAAGATCCGTACCTATAACTTCCCGCAGGGACGTGTGACTGACCACAGAATCGGTCTGACCCTGTATAAGTTGGATAAGATCATGAACGGAGATATCCAGGAGATCATTGACGCATGTATCGCGGCTGACCAGGCGAAGAAACTGGCGAATATGAATGAAGAATAAGCAGGAGATTTGGATTTCTACTGGATTTTTGAAAAATATTTGTATACATGAATGAAATAAAATGGTGAAAAAAACGGTCTTTGACGCATGTCAGAAGGCCGTTTTTTTGGACTCAAAAGGCCATATATAGTGTATCCATTGAGTTGATTTCGTTAGAGCACTTTTCTACAGTAGAATAAGTATGTATGATTCTGTCGTCGGTTAAGAAGGTTTTGGTTGAAGTATTGAAACAGGAATCAACAATTTATGATATAATTAATTTTAAGAAATGAAGGAGAGGGAGTTTGAGTATGAAGAATATTTTGATTGTAGAGGATTCTCAGGAAATTATAGATTTAATAAAAATATACCTGGAGCAGGAAGAATATTCTATTTATGAGGCATGTGATGGAGAATCAGCTATTAATATTTTTGAGAAAGAAGAAATTCATTTAGTAGTTTTGGACATTATGCTTCCGAAGTTAAATGGATATGAGGTCATTAAAAGACTAAGAAAGAGGAGTAATGTACCGGTTATTATTTTATCTGCTAAAAACCAGGATGCGGATAAAATTTTGGGATTGAATTTGGGAGCAGATGATTATTTAGCCAAACCGTTTAATCCATTGGAACTGGTTGCGAGAATTAACGCTCAAATGAGACGTTTTTATGATTTTGGCGGCTCAAAGGAAAAGCAAGATGAAAAAGTTATTATCGGAGATTTGATGCTGGATCAACGTGAATGTAAACTTTATAAAAAGGATAAGGAAATTGATTTGACGTATATGGAATACAAACTATTAAAACTTTTTATGACTGAGCCGGGCAGAGTATTCACAAAAGCACAAATTTTTGAGCTGGTATGGGAAAGTGAGTATTATTACACAGATAATACAGTGGTAGTCTATATTAGTAAGTTGCGTGATAAAATAGAAGATGATTCCAAGAATCCACAAATGATAAAAACTGTAAGAGGATTGGGGTATCGGTTTGAAAAATAGAAGAAAAAATATTAGTAAATTCCTTAAAACAAATTTTATTTTATTCTCTTTGATTATACTTGTTGTTTTTTTGTGCGCGAACTTTTTTATTCAGATGATGGGCGATAAGTATTTATTAACAGAGGCGCAGCATTATTTTGCAGATACTTTGATATCTGAAGAATATTCAAGCATAGATACAAATTATATTCGCAGTATTGAAGGGTGGCTGAGTATACTTGATGATGACTTACATGTCATATATACAACGAATGACGAAGAAGTAGGAGCATACACGCAACAACAACTAATTGAACTTACAAAAGGTGAATTACTTAGGAATGATGAAAAGGTTTATGCCAGTATGAAGTACTTCACGGATGAGAAGGGTGAAGAACGATTGGGGATTGTATGCATACCTGCAAAATATGTACAAGTAACGGTGACTATCACCAATATGAAGTACGGTATTAGAAACATACTGCTTATATATATAGGAGGGATGTTGGTTATCATAGCCGGATATATACTTGCGGTTTGGGGACTATCTTGTTACATGAAAAAAGAATTAACGAATCCTATTTATATGTTAATAAATGCATTCAACGAAATTAGTACTGGTAATTATTCGGTAAGGGTTGATTTTGATACTGTTACAGAGTTTGTTGAAATAAGAGATTCATTTAATAGTATGGTTAAAAGATTATTTGATATGGAAGAAGAAAAAAGAGTTTCATATCAACAACGGCAGCAGTTACTTACAGATATCGGACATGATTTAAAAACACCTACTACTATTATCCAAGGATATTCTTCAGTGGTATTAGAGGGGCGGGTAACAGAGGAGCATAAAGAAAAATGCATGCGGATTATCAACGAAAATGCTACTAATTTGGCAGAATTGATCGAACTGCTTTTAGATTATACAAGATTTGATTGTGCAGATTATAAACTAACATTAACAAATTATGATTTGGGAGAATTTTTAAGGCGGATTATTGCTGAGAAAATACTATTGTTTGAAGAACATCAAATTAATCTTGTAATTGATATACCGAATCGAAAGGTAGAAGCAGAAATTGATTTTAAGATATTAAAACGTGCGATTGTAAATTTATTAAATAATATAATACAGCACAATCCAACAGGAATAAATGCTTTGGTTTGTCTGACCGATCAGAAAAAAATTATTATAGCCGATAGTGGAGAACTGATACCAGAAGAAATTAAGGATAAAATATTTGATCCTTTTGTTTGTGGAGATAAAGCCAGAAATCCAGAAAAACACAATAGTGGACTGGGACTGTCAATAACAAAAAAGATTGTAGAAATGCATAACGGGAGATTATATTTGGAACAAGGATGGAAAGAATATACTAAAGCATTTGTTATTGATTTATCATAGAATATATAGTAAATATTAGGAAAAACATCTTTTTCGTTTTGGAGAAAGATGTTTTTTTATTTTATTCGCTTGTAATAGGGAAAAGAAAAGATTGGCTGATAAAAATTTATGTATTTTTAATATTTGGAAATCAAAATATTAACGTTTGGAAGATATCATAGGGGTATCTCAAAAAGAAAGGGGGAAAGGGATATGTTATTTAAGAGCAAAAAAGTATCAGCGCCGGGATGTGTTAGCGCTGGATTTTATGTTTGCGTAAGCTATGGAAAGAATTTTTAGTTAGTATCAAAAAATGCGAGAGGAGGAGAAGGGGATGTTATTCAAGAGTAAAAAGGTGTCGGCACCGGGATGTGTTAGTGCCGGATTTTACGTTTGCGTAAGCTATGGAAAGAACTTTTAATAAAGTATATGTGAAGCGTACATGAAACATGATCATCCGCCTGTATTGATTTGTTATATGCAGGCGGATGAAAAGGAGAAAAATATGGGTGGAAATAAAAAATTATTTGATATAGATGGAATTCACATGCTTGGAAATTTTGATAACGGTGCAGTAATTGGGCTAGATGATGAGGGATATACTTATGTTGAAAAAGGTGATTCCGAATTATGTGATGAGAAAAGAAGAGAAGAAATTGATGATGCAATGAAAGAAATGGGCTTTTTTGATAAAGCACCGGAGAAGAAAATTGATGCGGCATACTTACATGTTATAGATGCATGCAATTTGCACTGTGTAGGGTGTTATTCTTTTATAGAAGATAGAAATTTGTCTAAGAAACTTTCTTGTGATGAAATCAAAAAAATATTAGACGGATTAAAGCATGTAGGAGTTCAAAAAATTGTTGTTTCTGGTGGAGAACCTTTCATAAGAAATGATTTAGAAGAAATATGCAGGTATGCAAAAGAAGTTTGTAAATTTGAATTTCTTACAATTATAACAAATGGAACAATGGATATTGAAAGATATTATCCGGTGCTGCGTTATATTGATCAGCTAAACATATCTATTGATGGATATAGTGAAAAGACCTATTTTATTCGTGACAAAGGAATTATGCCAAAGGTTTTGGATACTGTTAAGTGTTTAAAAAATTTAATTGAAATAAATATGATAGTAACGCTTCATAGAAAAAATATGAAATATATGAAAGAGTATAATGAACTGGCAAAAAAATTGGGAGTCCGTTTCTCTTTCAGCATTTTTACAGTTGACGAAACAAATCCATTGTTTAATGAATATGTTTTAAGTGACATGGATTTAATTGAAATTGAAAAACAATTAATGGAATTGAATGTGGATGCGTCTATTGAAGACACTCCGATTGGAGGGGAGGCAATACTTTGCCGTTCGCGTTGTGAAGCGGGTAATAAGCTGATTAGTATTGATGCAAGAGGTGATGTTTATCCATGTCATATGCTTCACCGAAAAGAACTGGTGTTAGGTAATTCTTTAAAACAAGAAATTAGAGATATTGTGTTTAGCGAAACAAATCCATTTCAAAACTTGAATGTAGATAATTTTGATGATTGTGGTGAGTGTAAATATAAGTATCTATGTGGTGGAGGCTGTAGAGGAAGAAGTTATTTACGGTATGGAAATATTAGTCAGAAAGATGCCTATTGTGCAATGATCTTTAACTATTATAAAGATTTAATGATAGAGGTGAAGAAAAATCTGGGAGGAGTTTTATGAGGACTTTGCAAGTAAGTGGATTGACCAAGAACTATGGTGAGAAAAAGGCGTTGGATGACGTTTCATTTCAGATTAATCAAGGAGAAATCGTTGGCCTGATAGGAAAAAATGGAGCAGGAAAAACGACTTTATTAAACTGTATTGCAGGAAATATTTTTCCAGATGCGGGTTCTATATGCTTTGAGAATAAGGACTTATTAGTAAATTGTGAAATACGTAAAGAGTTTGGCATCTTAATTCAACCTAGTTTCTTAGATTATATGAATACCTATGACAATTTAAGGTTACTTCAGAATGCAGTTGGAATATGGGATAAGAAGTTGATACGTAAGCAGTCGGATGAAGTGTTGAAAATAGTTGGATTAGAAGGTAAAGGGAAAACATTTGTGAAATCGTTCTCCTTTGGAATGAAGCAAAGATTAGGGTTCGCACAGGCTTTGTTAAACGGATATAAATTTATGATTTTGGATGAGCCATTTGTGGGCTTAGATATTAATGGCAGAGCAATGGTGAAGGAATATATCAAGAAAATCGTGAAAGAAAAGCAGATTGGCGTGATATTTTCTGATCACAATTTGGATGAAGTCAGGAGTTTATGTGAAAGGGTAATTGTAATAAAAGATGGAAAAAAAATCTATGATAAAGGATTAGAAGAGGATGGACAATATGAAATTGGAGTAGAGAGTGTAAACCAAGGATTGATACAGGCTATGGCAGGGATACCTGGAGTTGAGATAGACACTGAGAAATCAAGTCTTGCTTTTAATAATAACACAGATCTTCATCAAGTTATTGCGGCAATCGTACCACACGCTAGAATTGTATTTGTTAAATCTTCGGAGAATGATTTGGAAAATATGTTGAAGGGAGAATAAGAATGAAAGATTTAGTGAAAATAGAGCTTATCAAAATTATTAAACATAAAGATTTTCTTTTGATGGTTTCTATGTTGTTTATTCCTATTATGTATTCGATAGGGCTTGCCATGAACTCAAAATCTTTTACTTATGTAGGAGGGCAGAAAGTGTCTGGTTTAGCTTTTGCATCTGAAATGTATACTTTTGTATATATGTGTTTTATCTATTTTATCATACTCTCTGTTTGTGTGATTAGATCTTTGAGGGGAGAAATAGAAAATAAAAGTATCCAGTTATATACGCAACGGATTAATAATAGAAAGAAAATATATCTGGCTAAAAATACTGCATATCTTATATTAGCAGTTATTACGACGTTGATTTTTATTATAACTTCAATTATATGTTTCTATTTATTTACGATAAGGAGAGCGGATATCGCAGTTCCAGAGTTTTGCAGGAAGGGAGAATTGCTATATTACCTTGTGAATATATTGGCAATTTTGCTATGTTTCATATTTACGGTGAATATTTCATTGTTTTTAGGTGCGTATAAAAAATCATTTCAGGCAATGGGTATATTTATTTTTGTGTGGTTGGCTTTCATGTATTTAAAAGAGTTTTCTTATGTAAAATATTTTGTCCCAATATACTATGTAGAAAAGATAGTAAACTCAGATGTGGGAAAATGTGAGTGGAAAGGCTTAGGTGTATTACTTATGCTGGTTTCTATTTATTCTGTGTTTGGTATAATACTGGGCAAAAAAAAATTTGAAAAGAGTGATATATGATGAAGAAAATGGGAGTTGATAATATTTTATTTTTAATGCTTATGGCAATAGTGCCGACTGTGCTGGTAATAGTAATAAGTTTCATATTTTTATTATTACCAGGAGCAAAAAATGAAATTGTTCAAAGTTTATTGGTATTGCCACTTTCGTTTATTCTAATTCCGGGAATTATTTTATCACGACAAGGAAAAGTTCATTTGGAGGAATTAGGGATAAAGAAGTTTTCAAAGAAAGATAGCGTAATATGTACGATTTGTTGTTTAGTGTTGTATATATATTTGCTCTTAAATTATGAAATGAGAGCGATTGTATTATTATCAGTACAGACACTTATAGTGGCAATTTCAGAAGAATTCTGGGCAAGAGGAGTTTTGTTCTATGTCTTAAGGAAGATATTTAGCAATTGGCTTGCTGTAGTATTAATTTCAAGCGTAATATTTGTATTTGTAACGCATATGAATAGGGATATTATTGAAAATCTTCTATATAGAATGCCGGGAGCTTTAATTATGGGATTAATTTATCAGAAGACGGAGAAACTTCAGTACTCTATACTATTTCATTATATCTATAATATTTTAGGAAGTCTTTAGGAGGGAAAACATGAATGTAAAAAAGAATCTGTGTGCAAGTGTTTGTGTTAATATTTTAGTTTTAGGCATTTTTTTATTAATGCTTCAACAATTGGATGTGTTTATGCAATTATTATTTTCTTTTGTGCCAATCATACTCAGTATTATAGTAAGTACATTAATAAATCGCGACAAAGATCCGGAAAAGGATAATTATCTGCAATGTGCAGCTATTTGTTCTGGGTTTAATTTTATAAGTTTGGTTGTAGAATATATATGTATTACTGCAGTTACAGGTGCAAATGACATCTATGAAGTTAGTCAAAAATATAATTCGGAGTATGTAACAGTTTCGGAAAATAATTCACCTATATTTTCTATTATTGTATTTTCGATTGCTTCGTTCGCTCTTCATTATTTTGTAATGAAAAAAGCAGGCAATAAGAAAGGCTAGCATATAGCACACCAAAAGGGAAAAAGGTTTTATAGGATGAATAAACTCAGGATTGTAGCATGTGTAATATGCCAATTGCTATATAATATGTTTAATGTATTTTTTGCATGGGTTATTATGCAAATTACAGATTCCTTAGTTAATGGGGAGAGTAGTGTTTTTGTTAATTATTTGGGAATCGCAGGTATAGGAGTTGGTTGTCAGATTTTGTTCCATTTTTTGTCGTTTCGTTTACAGAATAAAATAGTCAATTCGAAGATGACTACAATAAGAACAAAATCTTTATATGGTGTTTTAAAAGGTGAAAATAGATTTTTACAAGAAATTGAAAAGGCACAGTATGTAGCCTATTTTACTAATGAATTAGAAATATTTGAAAACAGTTACCTAAGAATGCAGTTAAATATAATTAATAGTATTATTCTGTTAGTTTTGTCAGGGGGAATGATATTTCAAATTCACAGAACTTTACTTTTGATTGTTGTAGCTATGATGGCATTAATGGTTTTGATACCATTTGGACTTTCTGGTGCATTACAAAAAGCAAATGCTGCTTATTTGTGTTCTAATAAAGAGCTAATAAAGAAAACGGAGGAGTTTTTGAATGGATATGAGGTTATAAAATCATTTTTTATAGAGAATAAAATTGTACATTTATATGAAAAAACAGTAAAATGGAATAGCGACAATAAAAAAAGATTTGAAGATAAAATGGGGATTTCAAATGTTATTACTGGTTTTATGAGTATATTAATTATTTTATCAACTTTTATTGTAGGTGGATATTTGATACTACAATCTGTGTTAACCGTGGGAGCACTGCTGGCGGTTATACAGTTAATCAGTAATATGATATCTCCTTTGACAGATATTTTATATGGTATTAATGAAATGAATTCTGCAAAAGAAATAAAGGATAAGGTGAGAGCGTTTTGTGAGAAAGCAGATGAGCGTGATATGGAGATGGTTTATTCATCGATAGGAAGTAAATTAGAAATTGAAAATTTGTCTTTTACATATCCAGAACAAGATGCGGAGGCAATAAAAAGAGTCGATCTCGTATTAGAAAAAGGGAAAACATATGCTGTTGTAGGGGAAAATGGATGTGGCAAAAGTACTTTTGCTAAAATTATTTCAGGTTATTATACAAATTATTCCGGGAAAATTAAAATAAACGGTGAGGATATGAAGAAAATCCCTGGGAATAAGATTAGGAGCAGGATTGTTTATATTAATCAAAAAGATTTTTTGTTTGATGCATCTCCTGAAGAAAATTGCACACTTTTTTTTAATTATGAGATTAATCCGGCTTTGGTTAGCGCAATGGGAAGTGACGAATTGCTAGAGAAAGATTATTCAACTACAATGATGTCAGGTGGTGAACGTCAAAAGATAGCTTTTTTACGAGGTTTTAGTAGAAAATCTGATGTTTTGATATGTGATGAAGCTGAATCAGCAATGGATATATTGGCCAAAAAGAGATTTATAGACTTGCTAAAAAATGATAAAGAAAGAATAAAGGTCAGTATTACACATACGATTGATGATAGTTTAAAAGAGTATGATACAATCCTCTATTTTAACAATGGTATTTTGGCTGAACAGGGCAGCTTTGATGAATTATGTTCAAAGAAGGAAGAGTTTTACAAGTTTTATAGTAAAAAGGTGGTATGATGGAATAAATTCAATTAGTGTATGTGAAGCGGCATTGATGAAAAACATGCAGTAGCACACAATGAAATTTTTAAACCCGGCAGAAATCGCTCTGCCGGGTTTTTTATATGCTTACCAAACCATCACCGCATGATCTGAACGACAAATGCGGTTGTCTGCGGCGGGATGCTTGCGGTGAGGAAAGAAGCATGCTGTACGCTGACCAGAAGACCGGGCACCAGTCTTGAAAAACTGATCTGCCGTCCGATCGAATCTAAAACGACCGTATTTGGGGAAACGTTGAATCGTATCATGGTGGCCGGATTTCCATCACTCATGGTAATGAAAAACTGATTTCGGGTGTCAATGTTGATGATTCTTCCGATGGTTATGTTTCCAACCTCCGGGCGGCCGGAGATGCGGATTCGGTATGCCTGTGCCTGTGGCGGATTGCTTCTTGTCATATTGGTCGAGAAGGTGGCATGGACGATCATACCGGTCTGCAAGTCTTCCGGGGTGATCAGATCACCGTTTTCGTCCAGGAGGATCGTATTGCCCGAAACGATCAGGGTGACAAGCATTTCCGGCGCGTTGCAGCGGGTACAGTTGTTGTAGGCGATCGTTACATATGCAGTGTCCTTATCATAGGAAATGTTTTGAATGACAGCGTTTGATACCCGTATCGCATTCTGGGCAGAGGGTACAGCCGCATTTTCAATAGGGTCTGAAAGATTTTGTTCCAAATGATCCATGGGAACCTCTGTTTTTTCTTTTCCAGATATTATATGCAGTTTTGGGAAAATGGATTTTAACGGAAAGCAGAAGACCGGACGGTGACGGTTGTGATTTCTTTTGGGGAATGTTAAAATAGCAGCAGATACTAAGTATAAGAGGTAAAAGATATGGCACAGAAATATTATGCAGTCCGGGCAGGAAAAAAGCCCGGTATTTATAACACCTGGGAGGAATGTAAGGCAGTGGTCGACGGATATCCGGGTGCGCAGTATAAGAGTTTTAAGACGCGGGAGAAAGCGGAGGCGTTTGCCGGGGTTTCCGGAGCTGCCGGAATAGAAAAGAAAGAAAAAGCAGCCACGGATATAGACGGGACAAAGGCGTACGCGTTTGTGGACGGTTCCTATCACGCAAAGACCGGTGTTTACGGTTACGGCGGCTTTCTGGTGCATGACGGCAAAAGGGAGATCCTGCAGGGAAACGGAAATGACGCGGAGATGGCATCCATGCGCAATGTGGCGGGGGAGATCTGCGGCAGTATGGCGGCAATGAAAAAAGCGGTTGAGCTTGGATTGAAAGAACTCGTTATCTATTATGACTATATGGGGATCGAAATGTGGGCAAAAGGGCTGTGGAAGCGCAACAAAAAAGGAACAATGGCTTATTATGACTATGCGGCGGAAGTACAAAAGGAGTTAAAACTTACGTTTGTCAAGGTGAAGGGACATTCCGGGATCGAGGGAAATGAGGAAGCGGACCGTCTTGCCAAAGAAAGTGTTGGAATTGTATAAAAAAGGAAAAGAATGCTGACTTGAAAAAGTAAATTCCAGTGCAGGGGTAAATTCCACTACGCTTTAAAA
>OLNW01002649.1_pt1 | contig 14996 bp, 10 predicted proteins | sample 1672121 | NCBI WGS metagenome assembly OLNW01 (sample SAMEA3136648, study PRJEB25190) | human gut metagenome
TGACCCGTTGCAGGTATGATAAATACGTTTAACTCGGTGTCGAGAGAATCGGTTTCTCTTCCAAAATATTTGTCGCATCTATCGCAGTAATAGTACGGTAAATGTCCGTCGGTTGTGCAGGTTTCAGGGACATAATCGAAATACTGCATATTGTGGCCGAGAGGATCTCCGTATTCGATGCCGCAGGCTTCGCAAACAGCCTTATTCGTGCAGGTCGCATTACCGCCAAGGTGATTTTGATAATTAAACTTTACGGTGCAGAGGTCGCTGTTTTTGCAGATGTACCAGTGTGCGGTTTCGTTGTAGTGATAGCCGTTGTCAATATCCGCCTCGCAAAGATTGAACACTTTAAATAAGTCGTTGAAGTGGTAATCAATCTGGGTTGTCGCGCCGTCTGCGTCTGTGAATGTTAACGAATGGTCGCGGTCTGCAAGCCATAAGTGAAGTCCTGTGTCGCTCGGGTCGGCGGCAATATTGTTGGCGGCAATTGCCATAACGCCGTCAACGATGACTTCATCGCCGTTAGGATTGTCAACTGTCAGCAGGTAAACAGGTTCGCCTGCGCTGTTCTTTATCTGGCTGTTCTGAGAAATATCGGGGCTGACTGTGCTTGTCGAGTACATAGCTACCGAGCTGTTGTCGATATAAATTTCGCTTGCAACGCCGTCAACACCGTTTCCTATCATATCAGGTCCGCAGGAGCCTTTCTGAACCAGCGAAACAACGCTGTTTTCGATATAGATTTTGTCGCCTGTTCCGTCGACGCCGCCGCCGATAATTGCTGCGCCGGATTGGCTTGCTGCGTAAAGGGTCGAGTTTTCTATTCTGATGTTTTTGCCGTTTGCGTTCTGACCTCCGCCGATTGCTGCGCTGTAATCGTCTGTTACGGCTTTTACATTGGCGTTCGCAATTGTAATGTCCGAGGCGCTGCTTTCCTTACCGCCGCCGATTGCCGCCGCGCCGAAGCCGCCGACTGCGTTGATGTTGCCGCCTAAAATCTTTATATTTTCAGCGGTTACAGTTTCGGAGGAGTTTGGATTTTTTTCGCCGCTTCCGATTGCCGCTGAAGAGCCGCCGCCGGTGGCGTTGATATTACCGCCTGAAACAGTGATATTCTCTGCGCCTGTGTAAATACCTCCGCCGATTGCTGCGCCGTGCTTAGAAGCCGCGTTGATATTGCCGCCCAATATCGTAATCTTTTGAGCAGTTTTTCCGTTGTACTGACCGCTGGTTGAGCCGATTGCGGAGCCGTACATATTCGCCTTTGCGCTGAGCGTGCCGCAGCTTTCGTCACACTTGTGAGAAAAATCGTTTTTAGCCTTTTCGCAGGTTATTGTCAATGTGCCTGTTCCGTCTTTTGCAATGCTGCAGCCGTACATACTGTCGGAGATAAGAGTGTTGGTAGTTCCGTCTGCAAGCGTGATTGACGCGGTGTTGTCATTGGCTATGCAGAGTGCTGAGCTGTCGGTCCACATTGACGGGTAGCTGATATTTACTCCCGCAAGGGTAACGTCCGCATAGGACGCATTGATTACGATTATGTCCTGTGTTGAGGAAACGCCGTCTGCGTTCTTGATTACAACAGGAGTGTTTGTGTAAACGTTCAGCGTTCCTATATCGGCTGATACCTGCGTAACCGGGTTCGTTACAGACGAGATATAGTAGTCGTAATCAACGCCCAGGGTAAGAGCCGAGCCGTCAGCCGCAGCGATTACAAGGTCGCTTCCTATGGCTGCAAAGGCGCGCATGGCAGCAACGTATTCGTATGTTTTTTCGCTGCCGCCGACATTAACGGTATGCTTTGCCGAGCGGTCGGCGTAAATGTAGAGGTTGGTGTCGGAATCGCTGTTGGTTTTGAATGGCAGAAGCTTTCCGTTAAAGTAAACGTCCTCATTCTGTGGGTTGGATATTGTAATAAGAGCAACATCAGGATAGCTGCCATCCGCATTTTTGCTACAGGAAACGGGAGCTTTGCTGATTGCGTTTATGCCGTAGGTCTGTTCGCCGTATGCCCCGTTTTTGCCGCGGATATATACGGAAGCGGAGCTGTCTATATGAACCTCGCCGTCAGTGTTGTTTGTTGTAGCTAAAGCGTAATATCTCTGATTGCTTTCAAGGGTGTAAACGCCCTTTGAAAGGGAGAAATATTTTGCGTTTCCGAGAGCGGAGGCGCCCTCGCTCTTTGCGTAGATAAATCCGCCTGAGAGGATTATTTTTCCCTCCTGATAGCCGTCTATTGCGTTTTCATCGCCGGAAATGACGGTTATCCTGCCGCTTTTGAATTCGATGAACTTATCCGGCTCGGAATCAAGTATGCCGATAGCGGGAGCTATGTTTTCCTGCTCGACATAAAGAGTGCCGCAGGTTTCATCGCAGATGTGACCGTATTCGGCAGAGCCTGCATAGCAGCTTACAGTCAGGCTGCGTCCTACTGAGATTGTTGTTTCGCTGTCTATTGCTACCAGCTTGTTTGTGCTGCCGCCGTCGATTATAAGATTGCAGTCTACATATTCATTGCACTCGATTGCAGGGCGGTACGTACCGCTGTCTCTGTCGCAAGGGGCGTAAATGTTTACGCCGTTAAGGGTAACGTTGACGGTTGACGGCGCTTCATCGCTGCCGATATAGATACGGTTGTTTGTGGGAACGCTTTCATCGGCGTTCTTTATGGTTACGCTGCCGGCGCAGTTGTTTACTGTAAGTATGCCCGTTTTGGCAGGGTAAGTGTATTCTAATCCGTATTCAAGGATTTCGTTGTCGCCTCTAATAACAAGGTCGGATCCCATTTCCTCAAATATTCCTTCGTTAAGACCGTAGGAATACTGCTTGTCGCCTACCTTTACGCTTGCAGTGCCTGCTATATCCTTGGGAACGTAAGCATAAAAGGTCATATCGGAGCTGCTGAGGAATCTGTACTGCTGAGGGTCGCCGTTTATAGTGATTTCCTCGCCGTTCGGGTTGCTGATTGCGGCAAGATAGACGTACTCGCCGTTATTGTTTTTGAGTTTAGCGTCGCTGCTGAACGGCTTCAGGTTCTTAGTCTTGTCATTTACCAGATAAACCATACCGCCGTTTATTTGGTAGTTACGGGTGTTTTCGGAATTTGACCAGCCGCCGAGCGCGTAGCTGTTGTAGCCGCCCTGGGCGGTTACGATACCGTCGTTTATAATAATGTTGTCTGCCTGACCGGTTGCGCCTGAACCGATCGCGCAGCCGTAAGCGTTATTATTGTTAAAGTAGGTTATAACAGCGTTGACAATACCGCCGTTAATGTAAATGCCGTCAGCGCTGCCTCCCTGACCGCTGCCGATGGCTGCGCCAAAGACGCTTTCTGCGTTGATTATACCGCCGTTGACGGTAATATTGTTTGCTTTAGCGTTATAACCGCCGCCGATGCCTGCGCCCTTGCTGCTATTTGCATTGATTCTGCCGCCGTTTATGACAATGTTGCTTGCGGATCTGTTATCATCGCCGCCGATAGCCGCAGGGTAGTTAGAGCTTGCCGCATTAAGTCCGCCGCAGCTGCTGCCGCAGATATGGCCGGCTTCTCCGCTGTGCTGGCAGGATATGGTGAGCGTTCCGCATTCGGCACTGTCTGAGTTCTTGGACAGTGCGGCGCAATTATAGGTTGTGGAAATAATATTGTCCGTGTTGTCAGCAAGGATTATGTTTACATTTCCGCTGCTGTTTTCGGCAATTTCAACAGCGCTGAGTTCATTCAGACCTCTTTGGATATTTATTCCCGCAAAAGTAATGTTTGCGGAAACGCCGCTCTCAATGTAAATGTCGTTGCTGCACGGCTGCGTCGGGTCAACATTTTTTACGGTAATGCCCTTGTCCGATAAAATTGTCAGCGGGATGCCGTCAATTTTATAGTCTGTTCCGTAGACAAGTGGTTTATTGCTGTCTGTTGCATAGAAGTCGAGCTTCATATCTTCAGCGTTTACCAGACCGCTTTCGGTGTAAATATAGTCGGTGGTTGTATTGCCTACCGTTACGCTGTTTCTGCCGCTTTTCGGAATGAAAACGTAGGACTTTTTAACCTCTGTCGAATTATCAAAACCGGTGTTGTATGTGCTGTTTGACGGATATGCTTTTCTGTTTACGGTAATGCTTTCATTGCCCGAATTGTCTATTTCCAGTAAAGTCAGCTCTCTGCCGCTTGAGTCCTTCGGCAGGGAGGACATACCTATTTTGTCGGAATGTACGGTACAGTCGTCGCCGCACTTCGGATATACCGAGCCGCCGTCTATTACGATGTCGGCAGGGTCTGCTCCGCTGTCGGTAACGCCGATTGCGTCAGCGCTGCCGCTGCCAACTGCGGTGTCTGCGGCGCTGAGCTACTGCTTAAACAACGCCGTCGGAAATTCTGATTATGCCTGTTCTGTCCGAGTTGCAGTTGTTTCCTGCGCCGACAGCGACTGCGCCTGTGCCATTGCTGTCATAAGCGGTATTTGCGTAGATAGTGCCGCCGCTTATGTTTATGCTGTCAAAACTGCTGCAGTAAGCAGCGCCTATTGCCGCGCCGTAAAAGTGGTTGCCGCTGGAATTTCTGAATGCACTGCCGTATGCCGAAATTATGCCGCCGCTTATGTTTATAGAGCCAATGCCGCCGTTAGTGGCGCTGCCGATGCCTGCGGCGCCATTATCTCCCCATGCTTCGATTATGCCGCCCGAAATATTGATGTCGGATACATCGGCTAAATTGCTGCCGCCGATGCCTGCGCCGTCAGTGCCGGCAGCTTTAATCTGACCGCCTTTTATGTATATGCCGCCGGTTTCGGTTCCATAATTGCATCCTGAAGCACCTATGCCCGCGCCGTGTCCCGCGCTGCACCTTGCGTCAAGCATACCGCAGTTCATGTCGCACTGATGGTTTTCTTCGTCTGCGTGTTCGCAGGTGATTGTAAGCCTTCCGTTTTTGGACAGCTTTTCAATGCCTGCCGCGTTCACGCCATTCAGATAGTTGGAAGTCCCACCTTTAATGGTTATGGTTACGTTCGCAGAGCTGTCGCCCATGGATATAGCAGCGCCGTCGGTTGTTTTGATGCGCAGAGAGTCAAGCGTAATGTTCGCGTCAACGCCGTTTTTAATAAAGATTTTTGCGTTGACAAATTGATTGTTTACGCTCTTTATTGTTATTGGTGTGCTTTTCAGAATGGTCAGCAAGCTATTATTTTCGTCATAGCTGTAATCTCCGTTCGCAGCGGTTCCTCCGCTTATAAGAAATATGCCACCTACATTTTCTTTAGCTTCTCCAGCGTCTGCGCTGACGGACAGGGTTCCGCCTGCTATCATTGCCGAAACAGTAAGGGCGCAAGCTGCGAGCAATGCCGCAATCTTGGATTTTCTACCATGCTTTTGTTTCATTTTGTTACCCCCCTATTTTTTCTCTTTTGCCGCAGTTTTAGTGCGGAATTTATATATTAATTACCAATTTAATCTTGCCATGTAACGGCTTGTTTTGTCAATAGCAATTCCCTTTGAGTTTTCGTACTTTTATCCACACTCCCCCGCTTTCACAGGCTCTGCTATAAACAACTGTGAACTACCCATTGTCTTAAGCCAATGGGCTTCCTGCTTCAATCGACCTCGTAACCTAATATCTCCACAGGCGTTAATTCGGGCAGTCCCTGCCCTATTTATTATTTTTTCTTATGCTATTTGTCTTAGTCCTTCTGCAAGTATATTTTTTGCAGCATTGATATCCCTATCATGTCCTGCTCCGCATTTCGGACATATCCATGTCCTCACTGACAAATCTTTTGTATCTGAATTCTGATACCCACAAACAGAACATAACTGACTGCTGGCATAAAATGTATCTATATCTCTGTCCTACTGATACTGCCGTCATTGTGGCAATCTTCCCGTGGCTTCTGTGGAACTCAAGAAGCTTGTTTATATCTACGTCACGTACTGCTTATATCCACAGCATATGATAAATTCATCAAATCCGTAATGTGCATACTCCTTCATAATATGCCACAAAATAGGCTTACCGCCAATCTCTATCATTGGCTTTGGTTTAAGATGACTTTCTTCACTTATTCTCGTTCCGAATCCTCCGGCAAGAATTACGACTTTCATACTTTCCTCATTTCCGCACACTGGGCGCTTTTTATTAGATTAAATCTGGTTAACCCATACTAAGACTAATTATAAAGGTTAATATACCATATTCAGACAAAATATGCAGTCTTGCCTATTGCCATAATATGACTATATGTTTAAAATACTGGATAAAGGGTTTATTTGCCCTTATGATGCCCAAGACACGGGCAGGAACGGAGAATACAATGACTTTTACTTATGCTGTCTTTGCAGTTCCTTTTATATGTGCGGGACTGTATTTTTATGGAATGGAGAATTCACGGCAGAGGCCTTTATATGTTGTGATGTTCGGAATTGCTGCTGCGATCAATTACTTTGCGGCATTTGCAATGCTGGCGCTTATTGTGGCAGACAATGCCGTCGCCTCAGCTTCTGCCGGCAGTCCCATACTTTCCTGGATATCTGTCAGATTATTATTGCGCAGGCTGCTGATGATTATCGCAGGCCTGATTCCGGTGAATATAGTATATGTCACGGGACATTATATATTCGCAGGACAGCCGGTGTGCTTCTGGCTCCCTGATTTCCAATACTGGAACCTGCTTTTTGAAAAGCATTGCCTTGACGGCTTCTACTGGTTCTGGTTCGCATATATACTTTTCATTGCCGTATGCCCGCTGATCAGCGGTTACCCCGGCATGACGCGGTCAAAAACCGCGGCGGTATGCGGGACGGCTGTTTACGGAATAATGATATTTTCCTCAAGCATCACGCCTGATTTTGTACTTATGTTTCTGCCGTTTGCATTTCTTATGATAAGAACCGGTAATTGTGGAACCGCAGCTTCAGATACAGCCGACACCGTGCTCAAAATTATATTGATAGCGGGGCCGGTGCTTATGTGCCTGTACTCGTCCGATTATAATTTCGGAATACTGAGCGTTGTTGTGACAAAAGTGCTTAATATGTTTGCCAAGCTGGGAATCGGTTCAATTATCGGTGCAGCTACTTTTATCTCAATAATCTATTCTATATCCGGGACACTGAAAAACAATACCTCTTCAATAAAGGAGAACATTTGACAATGAGTAATATTACAGATAAAAAAATAAGCCATACATTTTTAATTGAATTCATAATCCTTGGCGCAATAGGCATCTTTATATTCTCTTCACACGCATATCAGGATTTCTGCGAGACCATGAGACACGGCCTTACTGTGTGGAATGCGCTTTTTGATGGTAAGCTTATTGATTTCTATGCGTACTGCGGCGGCAATAACGGCGGTATCTATTGCGGAAGCGACATGATTGGCACATATATGGATGCACGATATGATTTTACGATTTATGTGATATTTGCGATATGGAACTTTCCTCTCTGGCTGATTGAACATTTCAGAGGAGGCAATATACAGAATTCATTTGCTGCAATGCTGTATGCCAAGTCCATGCTGCTTGCTGCGGTCGCAGTAACCGGACATCTTCTTATACTGATAACGCGTAAGATAACAGGCGGTGCACAGAATAACGCAGGACTTATACTCTCATATCTCTCATCATGCCTGCTGCTTGCCAGTCTGCTTATAATCGGTCAGTATGACGTGCTTTCACTTATATTCATCCTTGCCGGAGTATATTTTTATCTTAATGATAACAGGAAATATTTTCTGATATGCTTTATAATCGCCAACAGCATGAAATACTTCGGTCTGCTTTACCTGCTTCCTCTTCTGTGTCTTAAGGAGAAGAATCCGCTAAAGCTTATCGGTCAGCTCGCATTAAGCATGTCACTGAGCATATTCTGGAAAATATTCTTCTCACTCGGAACATACGGAAGCGCCGTTCTCTCCAACAATGACGGGCTTATCAGCATGCTTACCAACTATCAGATATTCAGCGGTGTTTCAATATTCTGGGTATCTTACCTCGTTCTTGTAATATACTGCTACAAGCGCAGCAGCATGTCGCAGGCAAGGCATTACCATGAGGTTATATTTGCGGGCTTTGTAACATATATGCTTCTCTACACTGCAACGCCGGCGTATCCTTACTGGGTAGTACTGCTTATACCGTTTCTTACAATTATGCTCCATACAAGTGGAAGCCTGTACGGACTTAACACATGGCTTACCGTAATGTTCGAAGCTGCTCTTTTAATCAAGCACTACACATGGTATTCATGGTGCTACAGCCGTGTTACTTACGGCAATATGCTTCTTTATAAGCTCTGCCCCAATAAGGCTGTCGGCGCACCTGATATCGGCAAATATATCAATTACCTTTTTGAGCAGTTCCCAACATGGCATATCCCGGTTATGCTGTCAACCGTATTCACGGCAGCGGGCTTTGCCCTGATACTTATTAACCGGCCAAAGGAGACGGACGGTGATACACTTACTTATACCCAGAAGCCTGCGCTGATGCGTATAAGACTTGCAATATCACTTGTAATTCTTGCAATTCCCGACCTCTACTACATAGGAGTCTCATCTGGCTTACTCAAAAATATGCAGCCGTAAAAATACAAAAAAGCCATATTGTGAATGTACAACTTACACTCACAGTATGGCTTTTCTGTTATTATAACGCGGCTGCTGCCGGTCGTTATATGTTATTTTACTTTTATCTCTCTACTCTCACATCACTTGTAAGGAAGTCATGGTATGCAAGAGCAATACCTTCTTCAAGCTCCGTATGATACTTCCAGCCAAGCGACTCAAGCTTGCTTACATCAAGAAGCTTTCTTGGTGTTCCGTCAGGCTTTGACGTATCGTACTCAATCTTACCCTCATAGCCTACAACCTTCTTAACAAGCTCTGCAAGCTCTCCGATTGAGATCTCCTTGCCTGTACCAAGGTTGACTGTTTCATCTCCGTCATATGTATTCATAAGATATACACACGCCTCTGCAAGGTCATCTACATAAAGGAACTCACGAAGAGGCTTACCTGTTCCCCAGATTGTAACTGTAGGCGCATTGTTCTCCTTTGCTTCATGGAAGCGGCGGATCATTGCAGGAAGCACATGTGAATTCTGTGGATGATAATTGTCATTAGGTCCATAGAGGTTAGTAGGCATTACGCTGATGTAATGTGTTCCGTACTGGCGGTTCATGTACTGGCAGTAACGGAGTCCCGAAATCTTGGCAAGTGCATATGCCTCATTAGTCTGCTCAAGCGCACTTGTAAGCAGGCAGTCCTCCTTCATAGGCTGTGGTGCCATTCTTGGATATATACATGAGCTTCCAAGGAAAAGAAGCTTCTTAACACCATTATCGTATGCATTCTTAATCATGTTCATCTCCATGATCATATTGTCATACATGAAGTCAGCAGGATAAAGGCTGTTAGCCATAATTCCGCCTACCTTTGATGCTGCAAAAAATACATAATCAGGCTTCTCTGTTCTGAAGAATTCCTCAACATCGGCCTGTCTTCTAAGGTCAAGCTCCTTAGATGTTCTTAATACAAAATTCGTATATCCCTGTGCCTTAAGTGTTCTTAATATAGCAGAACCTACCATTCCGTGATGTCCTGCAACGTATATCTTAGCATCCTTTTCCATTATATCCTCCATAATTAATCAGATTCATTATTATAGCTGCATTTTGCTACACCGTGTATTAGAATAGACCATTATATCTCTAAAATCAATTGACTATATTGCCGCAAAATAGTATTATCTTGCTATACACATATAACACGTATTCCATATAATTACGCCACCATACGGAGGGCATTATGGCAACATTTTTTGAAAAATATACCAAATCAGAAGTAACCAATACGCGGCGTGTCATAACAACACCCGACGATTTTGCCAAGCGCAACATGTTCTATGCACAGGAGGCAGGCTATCTTCAGAGCCTTAAGCCGCATGAGAGCAGACGCCGCGGACTTGACTCCTACCTTTTTATGATAATATTGTCAGGAAGCGGTGTCATACGATATAACGGAGAGACGCACGATGTCCATTCAGGTGACTGCATACTTATAGACTGTCACGGCGAGTACTCACACATGAGCAGTGACAGCGACCCGTGGGAGCTTATGTGGATTCACTATAACGGGCCTCTTGCCGGTTACTATTACAGATATTTTGCTGAACGCAAAAGCTGTGTGTTCCGCCTTAATGACACCACAGCCGTAACTGACCGCATACTTCGCCTGATTGAGCTTGGTGAGACACACACCGCCGATTCCGCTATAATGGTCGCACGTATTATAACCGATCTGCTCACCGACTCCATAACCCGGGGAATAAGTGCAAAAGAAAATGACAGCTCCTTCGTTGCTGCCAAATTAGCCGCCGTTATCAGCTACATTGACAATCATTACACCGAAAAGCTGTCACTTGATGACCTTGCCTCTATGTTCTTTATAAGTAAATATTATCTGTCACATGCATTCAAGAAGGAATACAAGATGACTATAGTCCAGTATATTCTTACACGGCGCATATCCGCCGCCAAAGAAAAACTGAGATTCTCCGACAGCTCCATTGAAGAGATTGCCTCAGAATGCGGAATTGCCGATGCCAGCTATTTCAACAAAGTATTCCGCAGAATTGAGGGTATGACCGCTTCACAGTACAGAAGTATGTGGAAAGGCGGCATCAAAACTCGTAATTTACCTCAGCAGGATTAACTATAAAATTACTGTTAAATGCCATTGTATATGCTCCGGCAAATCTGAACGAAAGCACATCCCCCGGCTCTAATCTGCGCACACTGTGCTCATCTGCGAACCTGTCATTCTCCATACATGTGCAGCCGCATATTATCTGATGCCCGTCTACAGGTCTTGCATCATAATCAGCAATAAGCGATGTACTGTAAGGCTGGTTGCGGTGTGCCATAAACGGATTAACATGAAGCAGTGTACCGTCCATCGTAACTATCTTTGTTCCGCGTATATCACGCACAGAAAGCACTGATGTCTCATATGTTACGGAGGTTGCAATGACCGAAGCACCCGGCTCCAGAATAAGCGTTGTCATCTCCGGGTTCAGTGCCTTTTTAAGTTCCCGCGTTATGACCTGAGCGTACTGCTCCATTGACGGCTTACCTTCAACCTTCTGTCCGCCAAAATATCCGCCGCCCATATCTACAAAATGAAGCTTAAGTCCGTAATCATTAACAAGCTGCGCAGCCTTGCGTGCAAGTGAAGTAAATACAGCTGCACTGCGGCTCCTTGTGCTTGTATGCATATGAAGTCCGGCAGGCTCTATACCCGCACTGCGGAGCATGTCCACAGCCCTCGCAAAGTCTTTGTTCTCCACATCTATTCCAAAACGGCTTACACTCTCTCCAGCCGTTGTCTCTCCCGGACATTCCGCCTCAAGGTTAAAATTCACACGTATTCCGATTCTTGATGCATCTCTTATATCCGACACATGTCCGCAGACAAAACTCACATCATCAAGGTTGTCAAGATTGACATACGCCCCACCACGGATTGCATTAATAAGTGCATCCTGCCTGCTGCATTTGCATGGACCGTTAAATATAATATTCTCCGCATCAAAGCCAAGATTAAATGCCAGTTCAAGCTCATCCGGCGATACTGTCTCAATAAACCACCCCAGCTTGGCATGTGCATACTTCATAAGTCCCGCATCATGGTTAGTCTTAACAGAATACCCATACTCGACCCTGCCGCCCCAGGCCTCTTCAAATGCATCCATGACCTCACGGCAGTTCTTCTCAAATATGTCAAGGTGAATCGTATAGCAAGGTGTGTTCATCAGTCTCTCCCGTCAAATGTTATATCAATAAGTCTTATATCTTTCTGTGCAATCCTGTCATACTGCTTAATTGTAAGCTCTTCTGAGGCATCTTCGCCATCTATCCACTTTACGATTGCCTTAGGAAGGTCAACCCCCGCAAAATGGCTGAACGGATAACCGCCGCCAAATCTCGCATTAAGTTCAAGCACATATGGTACTTTGTCAACCACAAATACATCCATGTCAAGATTACCGATATGTCCAAGTGCTTCTCCAAGCCTTGTTCCTGTCTCTTCAACCTCAGGATATCTTACAACTGATGCGCAGTCCGTCTCTCCCGAACGCATTGCAAGCTTCTTACGCACAACCGTAAGCTTCTGTGTTCCATTAAGGTCATGTATTACATCAAGACCGTATTCCTGTCCGCAGAGCTTCTCCTGAAAAAGCACGCATGATGCTTCATCAACTGCCGACTCATATTTTAAATACGAATTAAAAATATCCCTGCGCACCTTCTCTGCAAATACATCAAGTTCCTGCTCATTATCCGCCTCAAACACTGCAATAGAGCCCATGCCCCATCTGGGCTTTATCATTACCGGATAATTGATTGTACCGTCAGCAAGAGCTTTCTTAACATCTTCAAGCGACCTGTATGTAGCAGGCACGTTAAATCCGTTATCCCTGCAGAATACATATGTATTCCACTTGTCATTGCATATGTCTATTACCTCAGGTGCAGACACAACAACAGTAACGCCCTGCGCTGCAAACTCTTCACGATGCTTTGCAAGCACCATAAGATCAACATCAAACAATGAAACAATAAGCTTTATATCATTCTCTTTGCAGTATCTCTTAAGAAACGGTATGTAATCATCATCATATATCAGCGGCGTAACCACATGTCTGTCCGCATAGTAAAATGCAGGCGATACCGGTGAGCTGTTGCCGGCATGCACAAGCCCGTTTCCACCGAGTGCCTTTTTAAAAAATTCAACAAGATATCCTCGCCTTCCGGCTGATGTAAGCAATATATTCATACTAATCTCCATTCCGCAGGCATTCTGCTACGACCAGTAGCTTCCGCCTGTCATATCAAGTGAGTCGACATTACCAACCTTGGTCTCATCGGGCAGATCTATCCAATGTTCATTATAAGTATCCGTAAAATATGCATCCCAGCGCTTACCCTTAATTCCAAACATAAGCTGCAAAGGCCCGCCGACATGTACTGCCTGCTTTCCCCTCGCTCTGAACTTAAGTGCCAGCGGTGTCGAGAATGTCGAACATCCAAGAAGTGCAATATCAAAATCCTGCTTCATGGATTCCAGATACAGATAGTCAAACGCCTCAAACCAGCTTTTGAATCTTGGATCTTTATAGCCGTCATACCAGAATAATGCCTTAACAGTGTGAAGCTCGAATTCGGGTATTCTTATACCATTCCAGAGCAGGTTTCTCTTCTCATACTGCTTCGCCATATAATCGACAAACGGACTGACAACAAGCACTTTCTTACCCTCAATGCCATATATCCATGAATCCGGATCTTTAAGAAGAAAGTTGGAAACTCCGTTATCTTCACAGAACTGCATGCCGGGATTCTTCTTCAGAAACTGCTTGTTAAAATATGACTCCATGTTAATACTGAACCAGTTAACTACATAGTCTGCATACTGCATCAGCTCACAGGTCATGTTATAATAACGCACTCTCTCCCGCCTGTCAGTGAATACATCATCCATCCCTGCTGCCGTGTCCTTATTCCACATAATATCACGCTGTATCTTGGCAAGTATCCCTGTCTCCCACATACCATTGCGTGTAACTGCAAACGGTTCACCATTCTTAAGCTTTTCACGAAGCTGTCTGTTCACCGTTGCGCTGTCGAGAATCGGCTTTCCGTATGATTTCTCATAGAAGCTGTGCCTGAGTGCATCGTACTTTTCTGCATCCAGCATTTTTCTCATAACCTTAGTCTGCCAGCTTGACCTTGCAAAGTCAGCAAGCCATTGTGTCTTCCCCATCAGGACCTCCATATATCCGGATCCGGCTTATACTGCCGGACAATATTTTATTATAATTTAAGTTATTGCTACTTGTTTCGCGCTATCTATTTATGATACTATTCAATGGAAAAGAGGTCAAGTTTATGAAAGAAAAAAAGCTCAGTATTAATGCAATACGAATTATATTTTTAGTGCCCATATTTGTAATGATGATTATTTTTGCATGTGTCGCAGCATATGTCATGCATAATGCAGCTAAGGACAGCGGATGGACGGTCACACAGTACTCTGACCTTACGGGCGGCCAGGCAGGCTTCTATACTCTTGAAGACGGCGCCGGACATTTTCTCATAGTTGACGGCGGATGGGCAGGCAACGAGGCGCGCGTCCGTGATGCCATAAAGATGCACAATAACCACGTTGATGCATGGATTCTCACACATCCTCATCAGGACCACATCGGGGCTTTCAATGCCATTTATGCTAATCCTGATGGTATCACCATAGACCGCATTTATGACTCCCCTGTTGATTATGATGTTGTTAAAGACCGCGGTGAAAAATGGGACGATCTGGCGGTATTTGAGGAATACCGAAAGCTCACTAAGAATGCAGACAATGTAACTCACCTGAACCGTGGAGAGGAGCTTGACCTGTACGGTCTTCATATTAAGGTATACAACGCATATGACCGTTATGTTCTTGATAACTCCAACGACATAACCAATGACAGCTCTCTCGTATTCAAAGCAAGCTATGGCAGCAGCAGCATGATATTCTGTGGAGACATCAAATACCAGATGGAAGATATTCTTACAGAACTGTATGGCAGTGAGCTCAGATGCGGCTGCATTCAGGCCGGGCATCACGGCAACTGGTCATTCTCAGATGAATTCTATGATAACACAGGCGCTTCGACCGTATTCATTGATTCTCCTGCATGGATAATGCAGGATTCCGAATATCCTGCCTATGAACTTGCAGAACATCTCAAAGAAAAAGGTGTGACCGTGAAGGACTTCACAACCACACCTAATGTATATCAGTTATATTAAATAGTTGCCTGAAAGTGCCAAATCAACGCAGGCACGCTTGCGCTGCTTAGAGCTGGCAGCGGTACATAAGGCGGTGCAAGACACCGCCTAAGTACCGGCCGCTCTAAAAGCACCTGCTTATGAATTTGTCACTTTCGGGCGACATA
>OLNW01002657.1_pt1 | contig 14953 bp, 9 predicted proteins | sample 1672121 | NCBI WGS metagenome assembly OLNW01 (sample SAMEA3136648, study PRJEB25190) | human gut metagenome
ATATCCCACGCCATATATAAAAGCTCCTGAATTGGAAACGGCTTCAGAGTTCAGAAATACTAAGAATATACCCTGTCTGCTAAGATCATGAATAAAAAGTGCATAACTCGCTTACGCTCAGACAATGCACTTTTTATCCATAACACAGCCAGGGTATCTTCAAGTATTTCTATGAACTCTTGCAGATGTTTCCTGCTCAGGAGTTTTTATATATTGGCTGTTGATCTATATGTTATCAGCTCACGGTGGGGACCACACCCCCGAACACGCTAACGGGTATAAAGTACGGTGATAGGAAAGAAAAAAAGACTTCTGTCCGGGACGCACATAATTATCTTCTGCTTTTGTTTCGCCTGAAGAACTTCGTTTAGATACCGAATCATACAGGTTTTTGCGTTAATTCAGAAAATGCTGCTGTCTGAGCATCTATGATGCGAGTTCAGCATTTTCTGAATTGTATTTAGCAAAATTCTGTATATCCTGGTATCTCAGAAGTTCTGAAACGAAACACACACAGAAGATAATTCACAGGGTGTCCACTAAACAGAGTCTTTCTTAAATTTCCCATCACCGGGAATTCTTTATACAAACTGATTGAGTTCCGCATCGTACTCATAATCGATCGACGCGAGTTTCTTTATCAGGCTCTCTCCTGACAACTCCTTATCCTTGAGGAAATCATCAAGCGAGTCATAATAATCTCTGAGCTGTGTATTAACGTAACTCAACAGCATCACCGGATCCTTTGGTATCATAGCTGCCTCCTGCAATTTTCCTGTGACTGTCAGTTACATCCACAGTCACATCTATTTTGTATTGATCACAAACTCACCGTCTTTGACATCCAGCACAAGCGTATCGCCCTGATGTACATCACCGGAAAGAATCTTCTTTGCTGCAAGTGTTTCCACATAGTTCTGCAGATAACGTTTCAGCGGACGTGCTCCATATACCGGATCATATCCATTTTCAATTACCTGAGTTCTTGCCGCATCAGTCAGTTCCAGGGAAAGCTCCTGATCTGCCAGACGGTCGCTGAGTTCTTTGACCATAAGGTCGACTATGCCACCAATGTTCTCTTTTGTCAATGGTTTAAACATAATAATTTCATCCAGACGGTTCAGGAACTCCGGACGGAAATGTCCACGCAGGTCATTCATAACCTGCTCCTGAGCCTCCGGTTTGATCTCACCCTTCTCATCAATACCATCAAGAAGATATGGAGAACCAATATTGGAAGTCATGATCAGAATCGTGTTCTTGAAGTCTACCGTTCTGCCCTGAGAATCTGTGATACGCCCGTCATCCAGCACCTGAAGAAGTACGTTAAATACATCCGGATGTGCCTTCTCAATCTCATCAAACAGGACAACGCTGTATGGTTTACGACGAACAGCCTCTGTAAGCTGACCGCCTTCTTCGTATCCTACATATCCCGGAGGCGCTCCGATCAGACGAGATACAGAATATTTCTCCATGTACTCACTCATATCGATTCGTACCATATTCTGCTCATCATCAAACAGAGTTGCTGCCAGTGTCTTAGCAAGTTCTGTCTTACCAACACCGGTAGGTCCAAGGAACAGGAAAGATCCAATCGGTTTGGACGGGTCTTTGATTCCTGCTTTAGAACGAAGGATTGCATCTGTAACAAGACGTACACCTTCATCCTGTCCGATCACACGTTTATGCAGTTCATCCTCCAGACCAAGAAGTTTCGTTCTCTCGCCTTCAGTCAGTTTCGTTACCGGAATACCTGTCCAACGGGAGATAATCCTTGCAATCTCATCATCTGTGACAGCTTCATGTACCAGACTGCGGTCACTTTCTTTGACCTGTCTTTCCTCTATCTCCAGCTGTTTCTGGAGTTTCGGCAACTCACCATACTGCAGCTCAGCTGCTTTTTCCAGATCGTAATTCTGTTTTGCTTTCTGGATCTGTTTATTGATATCCTCGATCTGCTCACGTAATTTCTGGAGCTTCTCTACAGAATGTTTCTCATTGTCCCACTGTGCTTTCTGAGTATTAAAGGTATCACGCATCTCTGCAAGCTCTTTCTGCAGATCTGCAAGACGCTCCTTGCTCAGATTGTCTGTTTCTTTCTTAAGGGCAGATTCCTCAATCTCAAGCTGCATGATCTTACGTCTCTGCTCATCCAGTTCTGTCGGCATGGAATCCAGTTCGGTCTTGATCAGGGCACAGGCCTCATCTACCAGGTCGATTGCCTTATCTGGCAGGAACCTGTCTGTAATGTATCTGTGTGAAAGTGTAGCTGCTGCCACCAGTGCGCTGTCTGTAATCTTGACACCATGGAAGACTTCATATCTTTCCTTCAGTCCACGAAGGATGGAAATCGTATCTTCTACCGTTGGCTCATCGACCATAACCGGCTGGAAACGACGTGCCAGTGCGGCATCTTTCTCGATGTACTGCCGGTACTCGTCCAGTGTGGTGGCACCAATACAATGCAGTTCACCTCTGGCAAGCATAGGTTTCAGCATATTGCCTGCATCCATCGCACCGTCTGTCTTACCGGCTCCGACGATCAGGTGAAGCTCATCGATGAAGAGGATAATCTCTCCTTCACTTTTCTTCACTTCTTCGAGAACTGCTTTGAGACGTTCCTCAAATTCACCACGATACTTGGCACCTGCAACCAGTGCTCCCATATCCAACGCAAAAATTTTCTTATTCTTAAGGCCTTCCGGAACATCGCCGGCAACGATTCGCTGTGCCAGTCCTTCGATGGCTGCTGTCTTACCGACACCAGGCTCACCGATCAGCACCGGGTTATTCTTGGTCTTACGGGAAAGAATACGGATGATATTACGGATTTCTGCATCACGTCCGATGACCGGATCCAGTTTCTGGTTTCTCGCCTTCTCGACAAGATCTTCACCGTATTTGTTCAGGGTATCGTAAGTTGCTTCCGGGTTGTCGCTGACAACTCTCTGGTTGCCTCTCACGGTAGAAAGTGCCTGAAGAAATCTTTCTCTGGTGATACCAAATTCATTAAAGATCTTCTTCATGCTCGGACTCGGCTGTGTCAGAAGAGACAGAAACAGATGTTCAACAGAAACATATTCATCTCCCATTGCCTTCGCTTCGTTCTCTGCATTTACAAGAGATTTGTTCAGATACTGTCCAAATCTCAGATCACCGCCGGATACTTTTACCTTGGCATCCAATGCTTTCTTTACTACGTTGATAAAATATTCTTTATTGATATCCATCTTCTCAATCAGTTTGAGAATCAGGCTGTCCTCCTGTGTTAACAGTGCATACAAAAGATGCTCCTGCTCTACTTCCTGATTGCCATACTCATAAGCAACCTTCTCAAGGTCCTGAACAGCCTGTACAGATTTCTGAGTAAATTTACTGATATTCATAGGCTCTCCTCCTCTATATCGTAGGAAAAGGATACCGAAATTTCTTTCCGTACCCTTTGGGTTATCTTTGTTATGCTTGTACTATAACATATATTGTTAGCACTGTAAAGAGGTGAGTGCTAATTTAATTGTGAATATTCTGTGAACTTTTCATTTTCTTTTATGCACAAAGCGTAAGGCTGACAGTTCTCAATTCTTGTCATAACTGCCAGCCTTAATCTCATTAATTTTCAGGTATGTACTTTTCTAATTCAGAATATATTTCATTATCCCAGATCAGCCATCTTTTAAATGCAGTAAACGCTGAACTGTCTTTGAGTTCTTTCCTTATAAGAATTTCTGCATCTTCCTTCTCTTCTTCGTCCTCTGCCTCCTGATATTCTCGGACGTACTCTTTAAACTCAGCAAGTTCTTTTCGCAAAGTTTTCCGTATAATTCTTGCTTCTATTTTCTTCTGAGGAGTTGTACCATAGTATGCGTCTTTCAGCAGAGAAACTGTATTTTTCACTGCTTCACTTTCCTCAACAAGCGGTACAAATTCTAATGTTTCATCGGTTCCGAAATATCCCTTTTTACGAAAAGCAATTAATCTTTCTACATTTTCTTTTGTACAGTCCAAAATCGGCTCATATTTATCTGATTTGATATTATTGCAATGCGCACAACTCCAGAATAGATTCTCCCAATCATATTTTAATTCTTTATTTTCACGATGAGGTATCAAATGCTCTATCTGATACGAAGTTATCGCCTTATTCTCACAGATATAACACTTCCCATGAAACATTTCCTTAAGTGCTGCATTTACATTGTCTGTATTATACGTTCCTCCAGACTTATAGGCTTTTTGTAAATCGGCAATCGCTAACTGTGCTTTAGGAGTATTTTTTCTTTCAATTCTGATCATTCTGTTTCCTTCTTTGCTCAATATCCTTAAACTTTTCTCTGGCATCTCTTGAAAGCTCTGGCGATAAATTCTTAAACTTCGTTCTGAGCTGTGCTCGTTCCGCACGCTCTTCTTCGTTAATATTCTGTTTGAAGCAAAGTTCCTCATAACGTTTAAGCAGTTTCTTCAGTTCATCGGAATACGCATCTGCCTCAAAGTATCCCTCCGCAAGATCATCCGATGAAAATGCAGACAAGTTATCCAGTTCTATATGCTTTTCCAGATCATATGCTCTGGCATTCGAAATAGAATTCAGAATATACGGCGAATGCGTTGTAACTATAAACTGCAGGTTCGGGAAAAACTCTGTCAAAAATGGAAGAATCTTTTTTTGCAATTCAATGTGCAGATGTGTTTCCAATTCATCGATCAAAACAATTCCCTGACCGTCATATTTGCTGATTTCTTCTCCCATCAGCCAGTTCTTATCCATTCGTAAAATCAAATCCGAAACAATATAAAGTACCGATGAATAACCATCGGACAATTCGTTAAAGCCAAATGGCTCTCTTCCCTCCTGTTTTATTTTGAAATTGTATTTTCTAAAATCATATTCCAAATGAATAGATTTATCATCTAATAAAGTCTGTAACGCAGCTTCAAAACGATCAAACCAATCCTGTATTTTCTTTGCTGTAGCTTCTTCTCCTTCATTTCGAGCATACGCCTGCTGAGTTTTCAGATGCACCATATATTTCAGCAATATGTTTCCTGCATCTCCGTCTATTTTATACGAATCATTTAATGTAATATCTTCTACACCTCGTGGTACAGCAAACTGTGCTTTTCTTTCTGCTGGAAAATATGCCGTTATAAAATTTCCAGTTTCATATGCCCTCTCAATTCCATCATACTCATTTAATGTAACGCTTACTCCTCCACCATATTTTTTCAGTTCAGCTGACCAGCGTTCATACTCTTTTTCATTTTTAAATCTTTCAGTCTCATTAGAAGCTGATAACATTTTTTCTTTTGTAATTTTTATCAATGCAGGATAATCTTTAAATATACTGGAAAGATTGCCTTCATTAATTGCTCTCAAGAATTCTTGTATTTTCAGCAATAATGATGTCTTTCCTGATCCATTCTTTCCAGTCAACAGCAAATGCTGACGTTTCGTTGAATCCAATTTTATTTTTATATCCGACAAGTGATACAACTTTTCAATATCTATTTCGCTGATAAAATATTCTTTCACTCTATACGGTCTCTCTTTCTATGCTAATGTTCAATTTCTGTATTTCTATTTTAAGTCTATAACAAATAGAAAATATGGTCAACTGGTACTTTCTGCATTTGTCAGACGTAAAAAGCGCAAGCCGTATAATGTGGGTCTACGCTTTTTCGGTGATTCTTTTGAGTTGTTGTTTTATGGTGACAAAATGTTATTTTTTTACATCTCGTCTTCATATGCTTTTATTCGTGAGTCAGCCAGTTTCTTACTGTTTCTTCGTCTTCTCTGAGAACCTGAGCGATTTTCTCCACAGACATACCTTCCTGATTAAGAGCTTTTGCCGTTTCCTTTGCTTTTTGAGCTACTTCTTCTTGAACAAGTTTCTCTAATGCTTCGCACATACTCTCACTTCCTTCCGCAGTTTCTTTTAATTCGGTTACTCGTTGTGCCAGGACTTCGCTGTACATTTCGTCTGCATTCTTACAATACAGGTCATGCATCAGACGACCCAGGGCAGTGTTTTCGTCCTGAATGGAAGAATTCACATAAATGATATGTGAACCATCACCAAATGTTTCCCCAATTTCTCTGATGACCCGGTCTGCATGATAGATTGGCAGTCCTTCGCCCAGTACATCATCTCGTGTAATAAAAATCACATAGCTGTTTGGCAGTTCTTCGTAATCCTGTCCTGGATTTAATGTGTTCATATCCAACAAGCCGCTATGGTATCTGGCTCTTTTAGGTGATGCACCTTCCGCTTCCTGCTGAATCTCTACATTATATCTTTTGTCTTTATCATCCCTTGCCACACAGTCAAGGATTGCAGATCTTCCCTGTAAATTTTTGTAGTCTTTCTGGACAATATGATCCAGAATCTGAAGATTTTTCATTTCCATTATGGTACGCAGAATATACTCTACACATTCCTGTTTCTTTAATACATTCCGCATAAAAATATCGTTCATAATCGTAAGTTCTTTTATTACATCTTTGTATCTTATGTAACGCTGTTCCAGTTCATTGTCCGGAACTATACCAGTATTTCCCATTTCGATAACGTCCTCCATTCGTAATGCTGATTTTACATGATTTTCCAAATTGCTCTTTTATGCAAATTCTCATCCTGTCTCAGTATTTTGCCCTTTTAAGGTATTATCGGAATGTATTTTTACTTTTCCTTTTTTCGAAAAGTCTTTTGCTTTTGTACAGATAAGTATTATTTTCTGTACCATCCTTCCTATTCGTCAGTCCTGTTTGTTCTAGTTTATCAAATACATTTTTCCCGGTCAAGCATTTTATTTTCTGCACAAAAGCGCAAGCCGTATAATGTGGGCTTGCGCTTTTGTGGTAATTTTTTTGAGTTGTTATTTTACGGTGACGGTAATGATCTGTTTCTTGCTGCCGGATTTGACGGTGATCTTTGCGGTTCCTTGTTTTTTGGCTGTGATCATACCTTTGGTGGATATTGTTGCTATGTTTTTGTTTGAAGATGTATAGGTTACTTTTTCCTGGGAAGTTGCCGGAGATACGGTAACGGATATGATCTTCTTTGCACCTTTTTTGAGTGTTACCTTGGAAGGCGAAACTTTAATAGATGTTGTTTTTACGGTTCCCTTCTGGACTTTCACATTAATCTGTTTTACTGCTCCTCCAGCAAGGCGGATGATAACTTTAGTGCTTCCTGTTTTTCCCTGTGCGGCCAGCTGAATCTTTCCGTCTTTTGTATATTTAGTTACTTTTACGATTCCGTTGTTTCCTGACTGTACCTTTGAGACGTAATCGCCTTTTGCCATTCCAGATACTGTTAATGCGTTGGTAGTCTGTTTTTTCTTTAACAGAAGGCTGTTGCAAGATGTCCTCATTACAGATTTGAGTTTGCTTCCATACTCTCTGCTCTGTGAAGTACCGCACTCATTACAGGTTCTCTTCTGTTTTTCTTTCTGGAAAACTGTTGCGTCAGACAACTTTTTCCAACTGCTCCATTTATGTCCGGTTGCCGGGATCTGTTCTGTTTTGGTCCTGTTGCAGGTGGTGCAGGTATAAATTTTTTTCCCTGCTTCTGTACAGGTTGCTTCCTGAACTGTCTGGGTTTCTTTCCAGGTATGTGGAAGTTTCTCTGTAACTTTACCTTCTTCCAACAGCTCGCCGCAGTTCTTGCAGTAGATGTCACCGGTATAGCCTTCTGTTTCGCAGGTAGCATTCTTTACAAATTTCATAATCTTAGAATGTCCTGTGCTAGTGATTACTTCTGTTTTTGTTTTCTGGCAGATTGTACAGGTATAGTTTTTTTCGCCATTCTCTGTACAGGTTGCTTCTTTTGTAATCTTTCCATTATCCCAGGTATGTCCGGTTGCCGGAATGATTTCCTGTTTCTTAATTACGGTACCGCATACGTCACAATGGCTTCCTTCTGTCTTTCCTTCACTCTCACAGGTTGCTGCTATCGCTGCATCCTTTACTTCAGTGTGGCCTGTCTTCGCTATGCTTTCTGTTTTGGTTTTCTGGCAGGTTATACAAGTATAAGTCTTTTCTCCAGTTTCTGTACAAGTAGCTTCTTTTGTAACTTTTCCATTATCCCAACTATGTCCAGTTGCCGGTATTGGCTCCTGCGCCTTGATTACTGTGCCACATACACCACAATGGCTTCCTTCTGTCTTTCCTTCGCTCTCGCAGGTTGCTGCTACTGCCACATCTTTTACTTCGGTGTGACCTGTTTTCGCTATGCTTTCTGTTTTTGTCTTCTGGCAAGCTGTGCAGGTGTAAGTCTTTTCTCCAGCTTCTGTACAAGTTGCTTCTTTTGTAATCTTTCCATTATCCCAGGTATGTCCAGTTGCCGGAATGATTTCCTGTTTCTTAATTACTGTACCACATACACTACAATGGCTTCCCTCTGTTCTTCCTTCGCTCTCACAGGTTGCTGCAATTGCCGCATCTTTTACTTCGATGTGGCCTGTTTTTGCTATACTTTCTGTTCTGGTTTTCTGGCAGGTTGTACAGGTATAGGTCTTTTCTCCTTCTGCTGTGCACGTTGCTTCTTTTGTAATTTTTCCATTATCCCAGCTATGTCCAGTTGCCGGGATTGGCTCCTGCTCCTTAATTACTGTGCCACATACACTACAATGACTTCCCTCTGTTTTTCCTTCACTTTCGCAAGTTGCTGCTACTGCCGCATCTTTTACTTCGGTGTGGCCTGTTTTCGCCATGCTTTCTTTTCTGGTTTTCTGGCAGCTTGTGCAGGTGTAGATCTTTTCTCCCGTTTCTGTACAAGTTGCTTCTTTCGTAACTTTTCCATTATCCCAGGTATGTCCAGTTGCTGGGATTGACTCCTGCTCCCTAATCACTGTGCCACATACACTGCAATGGCTTCCTTCTGTCTTTCCTTCATCCTCACAAGTTGCTGCTACTGCTTCATCTTTTACTTCAGTGTGGCCTGTTTTCGCAATATTTTCTGTTTTGGTCTTCTGACAAGTTGTGCAAGTGTAGGTCTTTTCTCCTTCTGTTGTGCATGTTGCTTCTCTGGTAACTTTTCCATTATCCCAGGTATGCTCCAAGTTTCCCACAACATTAACTAGCCCTATATTTCTTGAAGTTCCATCACTATAATAAACACTTACATTAATCGCATTATTCCCATTTACCAATAAATCATTTCCAATTTCTACTCTATAATATCTCGCATTAGACGCTAAATCACTTCTTGTATGTGCTACTGTTTCATATCTTTGATTATTTAAAGTATATTCAAAATGATCTATCTCTTTCTTATCATTTACGCTCCAGCCCTGTAATAAAAATTTAGTATCTTTACATGTAATTATCTGATTTTCCTGGGGATATTCTATCCAATCATTCATACATTTTATTACTTTACGGGTTTCCAGGACCTCTTTTTCCCCATCAGACCAATTCACACAAACTGCTACTTCATTATCACCATAATTCAAATATGATGCTGAAATATCTGCTCTGAATGCCACTGCATTGGGCACATCTTCTCTCTTATAGAAAAGAGCTGCAATCTCCTGTTCACCTCCATTTATACTACATACAAGATTATCCATCTTCCGTGTAGTTTCGATCCATCCTGAAAACTGAAATTGTTCTTCCCCTATCTGATCGTTTTCTACCGGTGAATCATAGCCTAACAGTACTTTCGGTTTCTGTTTTACAACAGTTCTTTCTTCAGCTACTACTCCTGTATTATCCTGAAAATTAACACAGACTGCCACTCTATTATTTCCCCAATTTAATACATCAGAACTTATCTCTGCACGAAATGCTGTTGCATCTGGCACATCACTTCTCTTATACAAGTTTGTAGTGATATACTTAGAACCGCCATTTACACTACACGTGATACTGTTTATTTCTTTACTTGCATCTACCCAGCCCTGGAATAGAAAAGTATCCCCTGTTATTTCGTCTCCATTTGAAGGAGCATCGAAACCATATGATCCTATTCCCTCTAAGCCTCTATTGACTGTTCGCTCTTCAACCACTACTCCTGTATTGTCCTGAAAATTAACACAGACTGCTACCCTATTGTCTCCCATATTTAATATACCGGAACTTATTTCTGCACGAAATGCTGTCGCATTTGGCACATCTTCTCTCTTATACAGGTTTGTTGTAATATATTTAGATCCACCATTTACACTACATGTAATACTGTTTATTTCCTTGCTCGCATCTACCCAGCCTTGGAACAAAAAAGTACTTCCTGTTATTTTTTCTCCATTTGAAGGCGCATCAAAGCCATATGATCTTATTCCATTTGTTGGCTCAGGATTTATATTTCCATTATACACATATATATATCCTAAAAAACGCATTTTGGTCAAATAGTTTGATGAATCTGCCTTTATAGTTCGTGTATCAAAAAATGTACTCTTCCAATGAGATTCTGATATTGTCACATTATTTCCATCAATCGCCTCTACTACTGCTACATGTCCTGTATCATTATCATATTTATCCCAGACAGCGACAGCTCCTATTTTGGGAGCACTTCCATATTCATAATAATTATTATTTTTATTGTAATTCCACCATGATCCAGCATTATTCCTTCCAAGATTTGGCTGAGTTCCTAATATTTCATAAGCTCTTCCCCACGCATATGCAGTACAATTTCCCTGCTCGTTACCATTTTTATCCCACATTCCATATCCATTTTTTTGAAAAGGATTGTCTGAATAATAATATTTACTTTTTCCTGGTGCAGTTGTTCTTGGAGTAAATCCTTCATTATTTCCCACTGCCCGAGAATCGGAAATATCTAAGTCTTCTCCATCACTGAAATCAGTTCCATCCGTGAATTCACTAAAAGTATTATTTTCAGCGTTTTCTTCTACCTTTTCATTTTCTTCAAAAGACTCTCTATTATCTGATTCTGAACTATCTCCATCCTTCTCATTCAACGCTTCTTCACTATCAACCACCTCCGGTGCATCCTCGTTTTCATCTTCTACCGAGATTTCCACACCATCATCAAAGTCACTGGCAAGGATATTGATCGGCAGGTTTACTGTGGACATTACCATTGCAGCCGCCATTATGCAGCTGAACCATTTTTTCATTTTCTTTTTCATACTGAAAGTCCTCCTTCTTTGTTTGATCACTCTTCTGTGTTATCTTGTAGAATTTGTCGAATTTCTACAATTTACGACATATTATGATTCAATTTTAGTACAGATATTTACTATTTGCAATAATAAATATCTGTACTATGGTAATGTTTATCCAAACCGAAGCAAAGGAGGACTTACTTGAACTACATACAACGGATTCGGGATCTTCGGGAGGATGCGGATCGTACTCAGACTCAGATTGCAGAATATCTGGGAACTTCTCAGACTATGTATGCCCGCTACGAACGCTGTGCCAATGAAATGCCTATTCGGCATCTGATCGCATTATGTCAGTATTATCACGTTTCTGCCGATTATATTCTCGGCTTCACCAATCTCAAAAAACCCCTCCCCAACGAAAAAATTTCTAAATACAATACTCTCCAAATATGAGCAGTAATTCTGATACCTCTCCACACAGAGCCTGTCAGTCTTACTGTCTTTTAATGCGTTATTTCAGAACTATTTGTTCCTTATTATAATGTATCTTTCCTTCCAGCACAAGCATTTTTTAGCTCTTATGTAATAAAAATGACGAGGTGCTTATTATAACATTCCGCCAAATATCCTATTGCACAAAATTTATGCAATCAGATTACATTTAATTCTTATACTGTCAACTAAAAAAGCAGAACCAACAGTCGTCACATCACAGACTGTCAGCCCTGCTTTCATTCACACATATCCAAATTCAATATTACCCTATTTCGTCAAAACCCTATAATTCTCTTCCTTATTATAATCCTTATGGATTCCGTCATCTTCATACAGAGTATAGCTGCTGCCTTCGTATCCAAGCATCTTAAGGTGCTCTGTATCAATATCCTTCACGCACTCTGCCACTTCTGCGATTGGGATGCATTTGCCACTTCGGATGAAGAGCGGTACTTCGTTGAGTGCCACGTCTACATAGTGAACTCCTTTTGCGAGGATTTCTTCGGAAATGGTTCCGTCTGGCAGGAACTTGATGAATTTCATTTCTTCCGGCAGGTAAACGTAGCGTCCTCTTGCATTCTGCTCGTAGACCGGTGCGATCATGATCTCGTTTCCGAGGATGAGCTGGTCTTCTACGCGAATCGCCATCTTGTCATCCGGATAAACGAAGCCGAGCGGTTTGAAGTACATGTCATCGTTCAGTGCAGCTTTCATGTACTCGCTGTACAGATACGGTACGAGACGGTATCTGGTATTAATGACATTTCGGAAATCCTCGATGTTTTCGAACTGGTAGCATTCCTGCTCTCTGGTTCCTTCTGCCGCATGATTACGCATTAACGGGGTGAATACACCCAAAGCAAGGAAACGGAGCACCAGATCTCTGGTTGTGTCTGCGCCAAATCCGCCAAGGTCGGCACCTGTGTACATGAAGCCGCACATATTCAGAGATGGCATCATCTTCAGATTAAGAAGGATGTGTGACCACCAGGATTTATTGTCACCGGTCCAGATTCCACCGTAACGGTGCATTCCGATGTAGGAAGATCTGGAGAACATCAGGAAACGTTTTTCCGGATCAATACGCTCAAAGGCTTCCCCTGCTGCTCTTGTCATGTTGTAGCCAAAAAGGTTATGCACTTTGTCGTGACGGATTTTTTTGCCATCCACATTGTGGTAAAATCTTCTGTAATCTTCCGGATTGTTTGCAATGCCCTTCATCTTTGCCTGCATATCCCACGGATGGACCCTGCCTTCTGTGTCTTTTGCAAACTCTCCGGCAAGTTCTTTTGCTTCTTTAAGTCCTTCAGAGGAATAAAAGATTGCCGGCTCGTTCATATCGTTCCAGAAGCCTTCAATTCCCTGTTCAATAAGGAAACGATATTTGTCTCCGAACCACTTTCTGGCATCCTTATTCAGCATATCCGGGAAGTGGGTATCTCCCGGCCATACGGCTGCAACAAAATCACTTCCGTCCTCTCTCTTGCAGAAATAGTTGTTTCTGACGCCTTCCTCGTAAACATCGTATCCCGGTTCGACCTTGACTCCGGCATCGATGATTGGAATCAGCCGAAGATCCTGGTCCTTCATTTCCTGTACAAATTCCGGAAAATCCGGGAAGTTTTCTTCGCTCAGTGTGAAATCCTTAAAAGACTGCATATAATCAATATCCATGTAGATCATATCGATCGGGATGTGATTCTCGCGATATCCTTTTGCAACAGTGCGGAAATCTTCCTTTGTGGTGTAACCCCAGCGGCTCTGTCCGAAACCAAAAGCAAACTTCGGCGGGATGTAGCTGCGCCCGATCACATGGCGGAACTGTTTTACGATATCATAAGCATTTTCGCCCTCGATCACATAAATATCCACATCCGCATTTTCGCAGGATACTTTAAGGGTATCCATTCTGGTATATCCGATGTCAAAGGTCAGTTTTGACGGATAGTCAAAAAATAATCCAAACGTCGTCTTGCCGCTCACGATAATGAAGTTGTGAGCTCCGTACAGAGAACGCTTGTCCTCTGTATGCTCCGGATCATCTGTGCAGTTGCTGATGTAGCAGTAGCCTCTTTTGTTGATTCCGCGGTTGGATTCACCCAGGCCATAGACGATATCATCTTCGTCCATGATATAAGTAAAAGCAAATCCCTCTTCCTGACTGATTTCTCCATATGGAAAAACGCCCTCAGTTGTTTCAATTTTTTCGGTCAGTGCCTCCGTGTCAAACGGAGTTCCATATCTATATTTTCTGATCATCTCTGTGTTACCTCTTATTTATATAATACAAATGCCTCATATGGTTTCAAAACAATTTTACCTTCAAATACAGTTCTGTCAAGATTTGTGATCAGGCATTCTGCACCTTTGAATTCTTCCGGAATCTCCATCTCTGCATTTCTTTCACTGAAATTGCAGACTGTCAGAAGTTTTTCCTGATCCAGTTTTCTTGTGTAAACAAAAATCTGCTCGTCGTCACGGTAGAGCGGTTCAAACTCACCATAAACGATGATGTCTTTTTCTTTACGCAGGCTGATCAGTTTCTGATAGTAATGGAAAATAGAGTTCGGATCTTTGAGCTGCTGCGCCGCATTGATCTCTTTATAGTTCGGGTTCACTTTGATCCAGGACTCGCCATCTGTAAATCCAGCCTGTTCTGAATCATCCCACTGCATAGGGGTTCTCGCATTGTCACGGCTTCTCAGCATCAGACATTTCATCATGTATTCCGGAGTCATAAGTCCTGATTCCGTAAGTTCTGTAAAAAAATTGATACTCTCAATATCACGATAGTCTTCCAGTTTATCGAAGTAGACATTTGTCATACCAAGCTCTTCACCCTGATATACGTACGGCGTTCCCTGCATCATATGAAGACAGGTTGCCAGCATTTTTGCGGAAGTCTCTCTGTATGCCGGATTGTCATTTCCAAATCGGCTGACACTTCTCGGCTGATCATGATTTCCAAGAAACAGGCTGTTCCATGCTTTGCCCTGAAGTTCTTCCTGCCATTTGATCATGATGCGCTTGAACTCTTTGAAATCATATTTCTCAGTTGTCCACTTTCCGTAATCACCGCTTCCATTATCCACATGCTCAAACTGAAATACCATATTCAGTTCTTTTCCGGCTTCTCCCGCATATTTCTGTGCCTCTTCGATGGTAACTCCTGAAGTTTCACCAACTGTCATGATATCATATCTGGAAAGTACTTCTCTGTTCATTTCCTGAAGAAATTCATGAACCCTCGGACCATGTACGCAATATGGTCCAAAATCGCCATAGAGGCTATTGTTCATTTCTCCGTCCGGAAATGCCTGATCTTTGGAAATCATACTGATAACATCCATACGGAAGCCATCGATTCCTTTTTCAC
>OLNW01002670.1_pt1 | contig 14894 bp, 13 predicted proteins | sample 1672121 | NCBI WGS metagenome assembly OLNW01 (sample SAMEA3136648, study PRJEB25190) | human gut metagenome
TCAAGTTGTCCGGGGTTCGAATCTCCGATGGCTCACCAAGTGAAACCGCTTAAACATTACGTTTAAGCGGTTTTTGTTATTTAAAATTATATTGATTTTTTATTTCTGACTATATTTTGATTATCAGAGCAATTATTCTGACTATTAAAATAATTATTTAATATATCACTTGCTTGATGTAAGAATTTATGATTTGATGAAATAATGCACTAAAAAAGGATTGCTTCGGCAATCCTTTTTTGAGTTTACGGTAATTCTACAATTTGCATTATTCCACCGACATGCTTATTAACGTAAATACCTCTCCTTGCATTGTGGTGAGTTGCTTCTATATAATAGGCTTCTTCACCGTTGAAAGTTTGTGTTGTAGGATAAGTTAAATACCATATATCACTTGGGAATTGTTGCTGTGCGATAGATAAGGCTTGATCGGCAGAAATAACGCTCTCTCTTGCTTTTCTTTCGGCTTCTGCTTTTTCCTGAGCGGCTTTGTTGGCTTTTGCGTTGGCGATGTCGCCTATCAGACTTTGGTATTTTAGACTCTGCGTGTCGTTCATATTAGATGTGTCAACGCCTGAAAGTGCAATTTCAGCACTTTCATAGTTGCCGCTGTTGAAGATATTTTCTACATTGTTTAAGGCTTCCGTGACCTTGACTGATTTTATACCGTTTTCAGCGGCAGATTTTTCTTCATCAAACTTTTTCTGCTCTGTAGGAGGAATCTTGTAATCAGTAGAAAGCTTGTCAAGCGCTTGCTCGGCTTCATAATACATCTTTTGGTCTAATTGACTTTGTGCATTGTTTAAACTCTCATTGATAGCGCTTGAAGAAGAAACTGCATATTCAACAGACGTTTTTAATTCTTCAAACTTCGTTTTTTGCTCGTCTGTCATATTCTTTTCGGATTTCGCTAACTTTTGTAACTCTGATTGAGCTTGTTCGTAAGCACCGTTTTGGTATGAGGTTTCAAGACTTGTCATATAAGTAGTGATTTCCTCCGCATTCATACCGCAAGAGGATAATGTGACCGACATGGAGAGTGCGAGAATAAGTAGTAACTTTTTTTCATGATTGTATCTCCTGTAAATTATCCGATTTCTGCTATTACATTGCCTGTGTGCTTGTCGATAATAACGCATGCTTCTTCCTTATATCCGTCGGGTTCAGGCTCGCCCTCTATTCCGACCATATAAACTTCTTTTCCTTGATATACATTTTCTTCGGCAGATGTAGCGTGGCAATTCGGATATCTCTGTAATGCTATAGATTTGGCTTGTGAAGAAGAAATGCCCTCTCTTGCTTTTCTTTCGGCTTCTGCTTTTGCAGCAGCTTCGGCAGCTGCTTTTTCCTGTGCGGCTTTGGCAGCCTTTGCACTCGCGATTCCGCTTTGTAGGCTCTGATATTTTTGACTTTGAGTATCGTTCATATTAGATGTGTCAATGTTAGAAAGCGCAGACTCCGCGCCGTCATAGTCGCCGCTGTTGAATGTAGTTTCTACATTATTTAAGGCTTCTGTAAGCTTGACCGACTTTATGCCGTTTTCAGCGGCTGATTTTTCTTCGTCAAACTTTTTCTGCTCTGTAGGAGGAAGCTTGTAATCAGTAGAAAGATTGTCAAGCGCTTGCTCGGCTTCGTAATACATCTTTTGGTCTAATTGACTTTGTGCATTGTTTAACCCCTCGTTGATAGCGTCAGATGAAGAAACAGCATATTCAACAGATGATTTTAATTCGTCAAACTTTGATTTTTGCTCGTCTGTCATATTCTTTTCGGATTTGGCTAACTTTTGTAACTCCGATTGAGCTTGTTCGTAAGCACCGTTTTGGTATGAGGTTTCAAGACTTGTCATGTAAGTAGTGATTTCCTCAGCACTCATGCCACAAGCAGATAATGTGACCGTCATAGTTAGTGCGAGAATTAGTAGTAATCTTTTTTTCATAATTGTATCTCCTTCATAACTTTAGTTTGTAAAATTTATAGCTTTGCTAATAAATTGCTTCCCCCCTCTTTGCAAATTACATAAATAGTTTATCATATCATGTTGAATTTTTCAAGCACTATAGTATATATTGTTTGAAATAATTATAGTTTTATCATATGTGAAAAAATAAATCTCACACTGTCGGATTTGTGATATAATAGAAGTGAATAAAAGCGTGGTGAAAGGAACAACGGCTATGTTTAAAGAAGAAAATAATACTTATCGTGTTGAAACAGATGGTTTCTTTGGTGAATTATTCATTCCCAAAGAGGACAAATATCCCGGGAAAGTATTAATTTGTTTCACCGGTAGTGACGGGAAAATCAAACTGTCTAAAATGTTGGCAGGTGTTTTTCAATCTCATGGACTGACAACTCTGGCACTTGCCTATGTGATGGAGGAAGGACTGCCTACAAAATTCTCTCGGATTCCTGTTGATTTTTTGGAGGCGGCGGCAAAACGTTTGCATGATATGGGATATGAAAAGGTAGGCTTGTGGGGAATTTCAAAAGGAGCGGAACTTGCATTGACGGCGGGAAGTCTTTTGCCCGGACTGGTTAATGCGGTGATTGCGGTTGCACCGATGAATACTGTGTGTCAAGGATTTGCAAAAGAAAAAGGCGTGTCGATTGTATCGGAAAGTAGCTGGAGCTTTCATGGGGAAGAAGTTCCGTATACCGCTTATGGATTGGATAGGTTTCCTCTCAGTAGTGTGCTTTGGAAAAGCGTCAGGGCAAGAGAATTAACAATGTATGACCTTTATTTGCCTATGGTGCAAAATCCTAACCCTGACGCAGTTATTAAAGTTGAAAAAATAACAGGTCCTGTTCTGCTGATTTCGTCTAAAATGGATACCATGTGACCATCAGAATTTGCGGCAAAACAAATAATGAAACGGTTGCAGGATTGCAATTTCCCTTATTTATATAAACATTTGAGTTATGATTATGGTGGACATATGTTTGTTCCTGTGGAATTGCCGCAAATAAAGTTTTTCAAAGGTGATCGGGGGAAAAATAAAGAATTGGGTAGAATGGCTCGAATGGATTCACTTGTGAAAACGTTGGAATTTGTGTCACAGTGGTGATGTGGATATAGTTGAAATGTTTGTGAAACGGTGGCTCTTGTAAAGCCTTGAATTTTTGTTAGAAAAAGTGTTAGAGAAAAGAAAAAAGTCTTGAAAAACATAGTTTTTTCAAGACTTTTCTTTGGCAAGGGTACAAGGACTCGAACCTTGGGCACGCGGTTTTGGAGACCACTGATAAAATCCTCTGTAACCCGCATGAATACTACGTTTTCAGACAAGTTAATTGATGCGTATTACAGTTTGTATTACAATTTTTGAAAACGCTATTTTATGCGTTTGTTTATTCAAAAAACATCGCATTTATAATCTTTTAGAATACTATCAACGGGATAAGTATATATCTTTATTTGCTTTCTTCTTATATGATTAGAGAAGATAGTTATGTTTAGTATAAAAATATGATATATTATATAATGATGAATTAAAATTAATATAATGACCATTAAAATCAAGATTAAAAACAGATTTTCTGTTTTTAATCTTGATTTTAGCCGCTTTTTGTGGTATAATTTATATAGTAAAAACAGATAACGTGTTAATATGGAGGTCGGGAATATGAAACTGCTGAAAATATCGGCATTAGGTTTGCCTTTGTTTAAGGGGAAATGTGAGATAGACTTTTTAGCACAACAAAGAGTTTCTTCGGATAATGCAGATAAAATGAATTGCTTATTTTCTAATGGTTCACAATGCTTTTATCAGAACAATGTTATTTCTTTTATAGGTATCAATGCTTCAGGTAAAACAACCATATTGAAATTAATAACATTTGTATGCAGAATGCTTAATAATGAATCTATAAATAATATTTCTTATTCTGAAATATTAGACGGATTGGGACATAAGGAAGAAGTGATTTTTGATGTTTACTTTTATTCGGAGAATAAAACTATCAACCAACTTCATACCGTTGTTGTAAGAAAAAATGGAAAACTGATTATTAAAGATGAATACTTAAAATCCAAACCATGTAAAAAAGTCAAAAGTAAAGCAGATATATTTAATTTTGATGATTGCGATATTGATATAGCCAGAAATAATGATGAAATGTTTTTGCTTGATGATGTCAGTATTACTGTGGCATTCAACAAGAAAAATAAAGATCAACTAATATTGGTTGATATGCTCCAATATACTAATGTTAATGAATTGAGCATATTAGAAAATTGTCCACCGGAACTAATTGCTTTCTTCGACCCAAGTGTTGAATATCTGAATATTACGAAAAAGGGCAAGGACTGTGATATTCAACTGAAATTCAAAAATGAGGAAGAAATAATTTTGAACAAAACGTCTGAGCTTAATCGTTATCTATCATCGGGTACTATCAAGGGAATAAATACATTCCTTAATGCGCTTAGGACATTTGAAAAGGGTGGTTATTTAATTGTAGATGAGATAGAAAATCACTTTAATCATGAGATTGTTTCCACACTTATACGTTTTTATATGGATAAAAGAGTTAATCCTAATGGTGCTATGATTATATTTTCAACACATTATGCAGAATTGCTTGATGAATTTGAACGCAATGACAATATTTATATTGTGCGAAATAGGAACGGTATCAATGCTGAAAATCTTGCAACTGTCTTAAAGCGAAATGACATCAAAAAGAGTGATGCATATCAGAGCGGATTTTTAGAGGGCACAACTCCTATGTATGATTCTTATATAAAACTAAAAAAGAGTCTTATACAATTCCACAAGGAGGAAGTGTGATGAAACTTTCAAAATATATTGCCTGTATTTGTGAGGGTGCTGCAGAGCAGGCTATCATAGAACGCTTACTTGATGCTAACAAATTGATTTTCACATATGATGATATGATTGAAGGCGAGGTTATTCGGTGTAGGAGTGCGAAAAAATTCGAAGAACGTTACTTGAGAAAGGGCTTTGACGAAAAAATAACAGTGCTAAGAATACTTGATTCACGTCGAGAAAAATTTAAATTAAGTAAAGCATATGCTCCTAAAATTGATGTTATAAATGTAATAACTGCACCTGAAATTGAAATGCTTATTATCTTAAATGAGGGTAAATATACAGAGTATAAAAAGTCTAATAAAAAGCCAAGTGAATTTTGTAAGACTGAATTGAAATATAAAAATGTAAAAAGTACAGAATTTTTAAAAGAGTATTTTGCTGATGCGAGTGTGCTTGTTTCGGCTATTATAGAATATAAACGAGTGTCAAACATTAGAAATGGTGAATGTACATTGGCTGATTTATTAAGGTGATGTATGATTAAATATAGGATTATACTATAATATATGGAATGGAAATAAAAAAACTCAAAAGATTAAGTTATGTAAATTTGATTGATGCGGAACTTGTTATAATAGCGTTTTTTAGAAATGCTGAAATGGTTTGATGCGTAATGATAAAACTATATTTGCTCATCATATGTACCTGATAAAAATTAACAGGTGCAGTGCAAGATAAATTAGTGGAATTGGAGGGATGAGATAATGTCATATACGGTTTGCTCATCAGACAAATTAAGAAAATCCGGTGCAGATGCGGAAACTAAAGCTATGCTTTATCTTATGAACTTCCGTGAAGATAGTTCTGAAATGAATTATTTTGTGGTGGACTTTTTTAATGATGTTACAGGCATGGATAGAATGGGTAGAAAATTATGGGATGTTCAATCTAAAGCAAGTAAAACAGCAAGTGCTAAAGGAATTGGCAGAGAATTAGTTACACTTTTTAAAAACTATTTGAGTGAATTTACATTTGTTGATTATGTAATCTTTATGGGAGGAGTTCCTGATACCTTTAGGATAGATTCTTCACAAAATCTTTTTAATGCAACTAATGTTAAAGAAAAGGCTTTAATCAGTGTCAGAGAAGGACTTGTAGAAGAAAGTAATAAAAAAGAATATATCGATAATTCTTATATCACAGATAAAAATATTGATAATTTTTTAAAAGTAGTTTGGTTTGTTGTTGATGATAAGTTACCACAAGATTATATAAAAGAGATTATAAAAAATCATCCATCAATCATTCCGCCTGATTCTGAGTTAATAAGTATTTTTAATGAGATTAGAAATAAACAATCAGAATTGAAAAATACAAATGTAGAGGGCGTAACAATAGAAAGGATTGATGAAGTTCTTTCATATGGCAGGGAATTAAAAACGCACGAAATAAGATTGTTAGTTTTGCAAAGAATTTTAAATACCGATCCTCTTTCAAAAGGTATACCTGAACCGTTTATGGAGGTGTACTTGAAATATCCGGAGGAAAGAAGAAAAATGCTACTAGAGCAATGTCAAAGTGCAATGTGCAGAGCATTATTTAACAATTCACTTGCACAAGCTTATTGGGCATTATTTGATAGTGTTTATACATCAATTATTCAGAATCCTGATAAAAATATCAATTATATTGTTGATTCGATTCCGGATGAAGTGTTAGATGCGTGTACGGATTTTGATGCATTTTCATTAAAGTATTTTATTGCCAAAATTAAGGAGGGGGTGTCAAAATGATTATACGAAAAGTGGCTGTTGGTAACAGTGAAGAAGCCTTTATTGAAGATACTCTTTCAGAAGGGCTAAATATATTACTGAGTGATGATAATGATAAAGGTAAAACTATTATTATTCAATCTATGCTTTATGCACTTGGAAATAAGCCTATTTTCCCGAATTCATTCAATTACAAAGATTTTGTTTATTATCTTGAATTTGAACATAATAGTGAAATATATATTATTGTGAGATCTGGAGATGAATATGTTCTAAAATACTCTGATAAACTAGGAATTTTTGAAGGAATGTCAGAGTTGAAAAGATTTTGGAATAACAATATTTTTCAGCTGCCTATGATTCCATTTCAGGGTGAAAAAAGAATTGTTGATATGGAACTGTTTGTTCAATTATTCTTTGTGGGTCAAGATAGCAAAGATACATCGACTATTTTTAATAGTGGATTCTACCATAAAGATGACTTTAGAAATATGTTGCTCTCATATTCCGGTGATTTTTCATCAGAGATCACGCCTAAAGAAATAATAAAGATTAAAGATAAAATTAGAAAGTTAAAGGCTCGAAGAAAAGAACAGTTAAACTTGTCTGATTTTTATAAGACAGTTGCGGTTGCACCAGAGTATTTGAGCAAAATTAAAGATAGAGATGCGTTTAATAAACGTGTTGATGAAATGGACTCTATAACGGATTTGATTACCGAAATTAAGAAAAAAAGGAATCGCTTAGCTGCCGAAAAATCATTATGGAATGGAACATTAAAAGAACTTAATTCATTGAATAGGAATATTAAAGTGGGTGAATTACGCTGTATGGATTGTGATTCTAACCATATAGCTTATAAAGGAACAAGTAAATCTAAATATTCCTTTGATATTTCGACACCGTTGATGAGAAAGCAAATAATAGAATCTATAAATGAGAAGATTTCTGATTTTACAGAAGAAATAAAAAAGTTTGATTTTGAAATACAAAAGCAACAAGAGGAACTCAACTCTTTGATGGATAATGAGGATATAACCATAGAAAATATTGTTGCATATAAAATGGGATACAAGAGTGTTGCTGATATTGAACAAACAATAGACGATATTGACAAAGAACTCGAACAATATGAATGTACTCTCAAAGTTGGAAAAAGCTTTTCGGATGAAGCAAAAGAGGAAAGAGAAAAATTCTATGGTCGTTTTATGTCTTTAATGAATGAGAAAAAGAAGCAAATAGATATAGAAAGCGAAAAGGAATACGAGGATATTTTCACAAAACGAGGCACAGTTGTTTCTGGTAGTGAAGAAACTGTATTCTATGTTTCAAAATTGTTGGCTTCTGTTGAAATGACAGATCATGATTGTCCAATTATAATGGATTCTTTTAGAGCTGAAGATCTTTCTACAGATAAAGAAAAACGTGTGTTAGAATTGTTTGGCGAATTAAGAAATCAATGTATTTTAACAACCACATTAAAAACAGAAGAAATAGGAAAATATGATGACATGAAGAATGTTAACATAGTCGATTATTCTTCTCATAGGACAAATAAAATTCTAAATCAATATGATTTAGAAGAATTTAAAAAATTACTTCAAGATATGTACATAGAAATATAGAGCGTTGAAAAATCTACAAGTTAATATTTCGAGTAATCATCTCTAAGTGAGATAGAAAAAGGGAGAAACTTTCACAGCCTTGATTTAAATGATAAGAAGCTCAGATAGCAATGTATTTGATGTCAGCTGCTGAGCTTCTTATCATTCGTACTGTAAATCATCATAGTATCCTAAGCATCATTCAGGAATCCAGATTTCCGAATGTGCATAGGATTAACCAGTTCTCCTTTTTCGTGAAGTAAACTAAATTTGTAATTCAATAGTGGACCGCACTCTAAGGTAAATAATGAGTGTGCTGTAGATTAATAAAGTTTGATTAACGATTTCGTTAATTCTAATTATCATCTATAATAATTTGTATTTTGCCATGATATTTATCAATAGTTTCTTTTATAAAAGAAACTATTGATAAAATTTAAAAAATTTTTTATTATAACAGAAACGAATAAGAGAGGCGGTAAGCATTATTATAATTTTATGATACTTCTGAATAGCTTAGTTCGGCAATACCGGATATGATGTCTTTAACTTGATTTATCAATTTTTGAATACGAACGGAAACATCAAATGAATATGATTTCTCACCGCATTGGGAACATACTTGGGTAGGAACATTGTGAATAACAATAATGCGATTTCCTAAGTCAGCGATATAATTCGTACATTTATTTTCCATAGCTGATTTGCATAATAGACATCTCATTTATAAACCTCTCTTTAAAATAACCTCAAAATATCCATTTATTTTAAATTTCTATCGGTAAGTATTTGTTATATAGTATATTTTATGGTATCATAAAGAAAATAAAAAGTCAATAAAAGCAGTTTGAGAGAATTGAACAAAAGCTTGACATTGTGTCAATGGTGTGAAATAGAGCATTCCAAACAGTTACAAATATTCCTGAGGATCAAGAAATAGGTGTATGAATGCAATTAGAGATATGACATCGGTGCTTTTTTTATTCCGTAATTTGTATAATCATCTTGGGGGGTATCCGGTGGGGTATCTTGGGGGGTAACAATAGATTTTTGCATGACTCGCTGGAGAAGATTCATGATAAAACAATAAAATGGCAATCATGCAGACCATTTAAAAATATATTTAAATCCATATCGGTTGATATGGTGATAAAATATGTATCCAACATTTCATGAGGCGGATATTTCAAAATTTACTGCCGATACGAATGCATGACAGAATTTGACACTGAAACTGCATTAGCAAGGCAAAGTAAAAATATAGGAATTGTTTGATGTGAACTGTCGCAAATTTCGGATGTAAATTTATGGTTGATTAAAAATTATGAGCAAAAAAGAATGATGTAAATTCTGTAAAAGTATTGATTGTTATAAATTTATCAAGAGCATTACGTTGCAAAGCGAAAGATTTTATAAAGTATTAAAATAACATATAAAGAAATTATTGGAGTATCGAATTAATAAATTCGATACTTTTTTGTTGCTTTCAAAAAGTAAGAAAATCCTATTTATAGCAATATAAAGAATAACATTCAATGTAAAATAAAACATAAAAATGTATGTAGATGTAATTATAAATTCGATACATTTCTACAAAAAACGTTACGTTATATTATAAATCGACCAAGGTTAGATGAACGTAAAAAACCCCCTATAGACCGAAAAATGAAAAATTATTTTTATTTTTACTATTTGATAAGAATTAGAATTGGAGGTTTTAAATATGAAAAATCTAAATGAAATGCCTGAGATATTGGAGATCTCAGATCTAATGGATTACTTAGGAATCAGTCGGTCAGGTGCGTACCGACTTGTGAGAAAAAAAGGATTCCCGGCGTTCAAGTTATTGGGAAGATACACGATACAAAAATCATCATTAATAAAATGGTTAGCAAGGCAAGAACGTGAAGCGGAAAGAAAGTGAATTAGATTATACATTATTTGATAGTATATATTGAAACAAAGGAGGCAAAAAAATGAAAAGACGAGGAAATTCGGAAGGGTGTATAACGAAAGATTCCAGAGGCAAATGGATTGCACGTCTGCAAATTGGTTGCAACAGTAACGGCAACCCGAGAATAAAAACATTCAGCGGCAAAACCCCTACAGAGGCACGGCGGCGAATGAATAACTTTAAGAAAAATCTTGCGAATATGGATGGTCTAACAAAAGCAGAGGGTCTTATGAGTGAGGGAATGAGGTATTGGAGCGATAAATACAAAAAGCCGACTTTAAAGCCGAGCAGTTATGATAGATTGATGCAAACCATCGAATATCAAATCATTCCATACATAGGAAATTACATGATTCAAAAGGTATCAACCGAAGATATTCAAGATTCAATCATCAACCGTATGCAAAAACAAGGCCTATCGCATAGCAGTATCAAGAAGGCATATGAAGCTCTGAATGGATTTTTCCGACAGTACGTCATAGAACGAAAAATTGTTTTCAATCCAATGGTAGGTGTTATACTACCCTCAAAGAACCAATTCAACACAAAGCAGTTGCAGGTGTTAAGTGGGGACGAAATGAAAAAATTCATAAGTGTAGCGGCGGAAAAGTTGAAAAAAGGTGAATGCAGATATAGATACGGGTACGGACTGATATTCGTTTTGTACACCGGATTAAGAGAAGGTGAGGTATTGGCACTGCAATACAAACACTTAGATTTGAAAAATCGGAAAGTCAGAATTGAACAGAATTTGGTCATGGTCACAGATGGCTCAGGGAACAAAAAGCGTAGACCTTTAATTCAACGATCGGTTAAAACAGAAGCAGGTGTAAGGGAAATACCACTATGCGATATTGCACTTGAGGCAATATCCAATCACATTGCTTTATACTATACGGGTAACGATGAGGATTATGTATTCAAGACAAGGACAGGTACTCATCTTACACCACATAATATTTCAAAAGCGGTGAATCAGGTATTCAAAAGAGCAAAAATTGACGCAAGTGGAATGCATATTTTGAGACACTCGTTTGCTTCTTATTTATTTGCCAAAGGGCTGGAAGTAAAGTACATAAGCAAAATATTGGGTCATTCCAGCATTCAAATCACCTACGACACATATGTTCATACAGACTTTGAACAGTTGAAACAGATTGTTACTGCGATATAAGAACCGACAGGCAAGCCTGTTTAGTGAAGGCTTGCCTGTTATATTTTAAGATAAATATTTGGCTCGAATCTTGTAGACATAGTATTTTTTTGAGTTGGCGTTTTTATTGAAAACAAATCGCTTGTCATTTTTTAATAGTATGTTTTTTGAGACAAGGTATTTTCGTAATACTATTGACGAGTTATGTATGTCTTTATCAAGGAATTCCTTGACAACCCTGTCATTGAAAGAATAAACATCTTCTATTTGTCCTGCGGAAATTTTGTGTTCGTCAAGCCAGACAGTTTCTTGTGGGGAATCATTGATGTGTTCTTTGATAATGGTTTTGAGGTAGTTTAAAAACATGTCTCGGTCGGTATCTAAATGTGAATCAGCCTTAGGGACTAATGAGTTATAGTCATTGTTGCATATTGCATTTAATGCTTTACCAAAAGAGGGTGGAATGGTTTTCCTCAACAATGTAGCAAAAAGAACTGCGGATGTGTATAAATTATAATAAAATAATTCCTTATAAGTTGTACGTTTCAAAACGTTACTATTGCTTTCAATGTTATCCCTGTTCTCGCTATTCTCGTCATTCGTACTATAATAAAGAATTCTATTATGTGTGTAGAAAGTCCTAAGTGGAGTACGAATACTATTATACACCTGAAGCGGTTGTTCAGAGCAATACTGCCAACTATCTACCACATGACGATATAAAATATTAACATAAGGCTTTAGTTCATGGAATTCACGCATTGATATTTTCTTGGCATTTGATAAGTTAATGTTAATCAGCCTAAAGTTATCAAAAATACTTTCGTTTTTCTTTTTGTGTGCAGCGAGAAATACAAAATTTGTATCCCAAAGACCAACATCACTCAAAATAGATTGCACTATTTTCGATCTTGATGATAATTGACCTGCTTCTGAATATACAAGAATAGGAGTATTTTTGAAATTTTCATATGTTGCTATGCGAGGGCACATGTTTTTTGAAGTGTTAATATCTTTAGTAGATAGTGTATTTATTTCTTTTGAAATGTTAATGTGAAAGTTATGTGGATTTTTTATTGATGTATAACCGTATGAAAATGTATTCAAAAACATGTTGGCGGCAATATTTAATGTATTAGTATTTTTGGTATGAAGCCAAAGATTAAAATTGAAAAACAACCAACCATCATCTTCATCATCTATTTTGTCTTTAAGCAGTAGATAATCTTTTTTGTCAATAACATCGCTATCATCAAGCCTTTTTACTTCAAATATATACATATATTTTGATAACGATGAGAAAAAAGAGTACAACGTATACAAAAATAGAGGTATATAAATTGGATTGTTTTCTAAATACGATATAACATTATCATATGCTTCTTCCAAGAGCATATCATCGTTTCGTTGGGTAGGCATTAAATTTGTATCAATTAAATTTGTTGGCAGAAACTTTAATTGCTTTTTGTATTTAAAAAAAGGATTTTGGTTGTATATTATTTCCCAACATTCATAATCCTCAAAAGTTAATCCCTGAAATGGATGATAGCCATCTTGATATAGTCCGATACCAATATTATCTTCTGATTTATTATATATATGCACAACTTCTGTAAAAAAAAGGTCAATTAGCCTTTCATGAGGATTAGCAAGATTGTATTTGCCCATGATTATTTTCTTTTCGCCTTCATCTTCATATGTATAGAAGTTAATCAATTGCTTAAATGCTTTTGTTTTGCTTGCAAAAATACTATTATTGAAATTAACAATACATGAGCTTGCAAGTGTGTCTGTGATATTGAATTTGTCTTTATATTTGTTTTTGTATTCAAAACAAGCGTAATAGGTATCGGTATGAGGGAGTTTAGCAATACTGGATAATTTTATATAAAAGCCATCAAAAGCCATATGATTCACCACCTAATTTTGATATTTACATTATATCAAGTTGGGTTTAGAAATACAAGAATTAAATTAAGTAGCTTTTATATGTTACTTGAAAATTAGCTTGTTACGTTTGCTTTATGAAATTGCGTAAGGTTGCAGGCGATATTTAATTCGCCTGCGTATCCCTAAACATTTTTGCTGTTGATATAATTCAGAAGTTCATCTTTTGAAATTCGCCATTGATGACCGACTTTTATACCGTGGATTGTATCGGACCATAATAGTTTCAGTAATGTTTGGCGTGAAATCATCAGTGTTTCTTTTACTTCATTGAAAGTCATTATCAACGGAAGCTCATCTGTTGAAGTATAGTATTCCATATAAACACCCTTTCTTTATTTTTTTATAAAAATGTTGGAGACTTAATGGGATATAATTTTACATAGATGGACAAAACAGATATTTAAGAAAAAGAATGCTTATCATTGTAAAAAATACATTGGTTGAAATAAATATAGCATGGAAAAAAATTAAAAAAAGAAATAAGGAGAATGAAAAATATGGAATATAATAAGGGAAATCTCGAATGGGAGATAAAAAATAAGAATGATGAAAATAAAACAGTTTTAGGGAAAATCAATATGAAGATTCACACGATAGAATTTTCAAAGATATTGACATATGAAGAATACAAGAATATGACGGAATATGTTTATTCACAGAACCGGAAATGTTATAAAAAGATGCATGCAGTCATATATACCGGTATGAATGATAAGGGGATACGATTAGAATTGTATAACCACCGTGTGAATGACGGAGCTTATTATAAATTGAAATATATTATCACATTAGGTAGGTATAGAAAAAATGATAATTATTTGGAATTAGTAGAGATTAGAAAGGCGTATAATTTACTTGCAGAAATCGGAGAGTATATAAAAACACAGTGTGAAATTTTGCCATTACCGAATGAGTGCAATATCACTCGAATTGACTTGACAAAAGATATTTATGTGGGAGATGTGGTTGATTACATAATAAAACAGCTAAATAAAAGTTTTACCGGATTTAGGTGTAAGCCAAATTATATTGACTGTAAGGAGAATGCAACATTTACAAAACATAGCAGTAAGAGCTCAACAAAGATATTTGAGCTATCATTTTATGATAAATATGAGGAAATGAAACATCATATTGACAGCGGAAATTATCATTATGATGAAGACATGCTTAATCAAGCGAAAGGTATTCTTCGTGTGGAATTTAGATTTTATAAAACAAGAATTCAAGGAATGAAAAAAAACGGTAATATTAAAAGTACAGAAGAATTATTGAATTTATTATCAATAAACTCAGAAGATATTATTAATAAAAATCTAAGTCAACTATACTTAAAAGGTGCGTTCTATAAACTCGACAGGATAAAAATGAAAATTGAGACGGGGCGTTTTCATACAAAGACAAAACATAAAATGCTGGAGTTTATACGATTATCGGTATTACATAAAAGTTCAAAAACTGCCGCCGAATACTTTATTAGGGAATATTCGGAAACCGAATTGAAAAAGGTTATGGAAAAATTTAAAGAGATAGGCATTATACCTACACCGATTTCCGTTCGACAGAAATTTGAGGAATGGAGTTTTATGTAAGGAAGTAGGTCTGTTTAGACCTACTCCGTTACTCCTTTTTGCCGAATAAATACATAAGAGCGGTAATCGGCAGAAGTGATAATAAAAACCATTT
>OLNW01002671.1_pt1 | contig 14882 bp, 11 predicted proteins | sample 1672121 | NCBI WGS metagenome assembly OLNW01 (sample SAMEA3136648, study PRJEB25190) | human gut metagenome
CCAGATCCTCCCGGTCGAGCTGCCAGCCTTTTTCCTCGAGATACGCGCGTACGCTGCGAATGTCCGACTGCGGCTGAAGCACCAGCTCCCGACAGCCTGCGAGCACGCCCTGCCCGTTTTCCAGAATGCGGACCATAAGCAGTCCGCCCATCCCGGCAATCAGGATTGTGTCAGCCTCTCCTGCCTGCAGCTTTTCCAGCCCGTCTGAGAGCCGTGTTTCGATCCGTCCGGTCAGTCCATAACGCCGGATATTTTCCGTAGCGCGCAAAAGCGGCCCCTGATTGATGTCCATCGCGACGGCCTGTGGTATCACCCCATTCTGCATGAGATAAATCGGTATGTATGCGTGGTCGGTCCCCACGTCCGCCAGACGGCAGCCGGGGCTTACCATCCCGGCAACCGTTCTGAGGCGTTCTGATATCTGCATAATAAATCCCTTTTATTTCCTTTCGTTTTTTACTCTAAATAATCTTTTAACTTCCGCGCCCGGCTCGGCTGCTTGATCCGGCGAATCGCCTTAGCCTCGATCTGACGGATCCGCTCACGCGTCACATGGAATATCTTTCCTACTTCCTCCAGCGTCCGCTGATGTCCGTCATCCAGTCCAAAACGCAGACGCAATACCTGCTGTTCCCGCTCCGTCAGGGTCGAGAGCACCTCCTCAATCTGCTCGCGCAAAATGGTGTAGGCCGCTGCATCCTCCGGTACCGGCATATTGTCATCCTTGATAAAATCGCCCAGATGACTATCATCCTCCTCACCGACCGGCGTCTCCATCGATACCGGCTCCTGCGAAATTTTCAGAATTTCCTGCACCTTTTCCGCCGGCATCTCAAGCTTCTTCGCGATCTCCTCCGGCTTCGGCTCCCGGCCAAGCTGCTGCATCAGCTGGCGCGATGTGCGGATGACACGGTTCATTGACTCTACCATATGCACCGGAATACGAATCGTGCGCGCCTGATCGGCAAGCGCCCGGGTGATTGCCTGCTTGATCCACCAGGTCGCATAGGTGCTGAACTTATATCCCTTTGTATAATCAAACTTCTCTACTGCCTTGATCAGTCCGAGATTGCCTTCCTGAATCAGATCGAGCAGCTGCATCCCTCGTCCGGCATAACGTTTGGCAATGCTGACTACAAGCCGCAGATTTGCCTCCACAAGCTTCTGACGCGCATCTTCATCTCCCCGGCTCATTTTTTCTGCCAGCTCGACCTCCTCCTCCGCGCTCAAAAGCGGGATCCGGCCGATCTCTTTTAAATACATCCGGACCGGGTCATCCGTTGTCGTCCCTTCCGGAACGCTCAGATCCTCTTTTCTCGGATCCGGGTCATCCTCCTCGAATTCCTCGTCATCCGGTGAAAGCAGCGCATCATCGGAATCTGAGACATCCAGCACATCAATGCCTTTGGCATCCAGATATTCCATGACCTTATCATACTGCGTCTCTGTCAGATGCAGATCGTTCAGCGCAGCCTGAACCTCCCCGTATTCCAGAACATTCTTCTTTTCCTTTGCAGCCTTTACAAGTTCCTGCAGTTTTTTCTGAACCTCCGTCGTCCGTACATCCATCCGGCTACCTACCTTTCTGCTGCTGTACGCCTGATCCTTGCTTCGTGCTCCACGCACCTGAAGCAGGAAAGCTTCTTCCAGACGCACATTCCGGCCTCTCTGTGTCATTCTTTCCGTGTTACAGTGAAATATGCAGCTTTTTCAGCTCCTGCAGACGCCTCTTGGCATCAATAAGCTGCTGCAGTCCCGCCATATCGGTCGGGTCCAGCTCTCTGCTGCGCTGCGTAATTCCGTGCTCCACGACCTTATAGATCGTCTCCTTAATCGCCTTCTCGCGTTCCGCCCTGTTTTCGACCGGCACCTCTGTATTAAAAAGCTGAGCCACCATCCGCTGCTGCTCAGGTTCCGTAAAGTAATTTGTAATCTTTGCCGGGTTGTGTTCGCCGTGCTCGAGCTGCTCATACAGCATAGAAGCCACCTTCCGGTAAAGTGGATCGGAAAAATCCTCTGGCTTCACACACGATTTCACAGTCGCAAACAATCCCGGATATTCCGTCAGCCACGTGAGAATCAGACGCTGCGAGGTAAGAATCCCGCTGTCCTTTTCCTTTTGCTCCTGTCGTTTTACAGGCCGCGGCTCCCTGCGTGACGGAACCCCTTGCATCAGACAGTTCATCACCATCTTGCGCATTCCTTCAAAAGAAATCTGATATGCGCCCGCGACCGCCTCTATATAGTTCTCCCGTTCGATCTCCAGCTCAAATCCGGCAATCTTCTCTGCTGCCGCCTGAAAGAACCGTGTCTTAGACTCCGGATCCTTCATATCATAAGACTTCTCAAGAATGGAAAGCTCAAACATAAAACTGTTCTGCGCATGATCGATCCGCTCCTGGAAAGCCTCTGTTCCAAGCGCCTTGATAAATTCATCCGGATCCTTGTACGGCTCCATATGCAGCACCCTGGTCGCAATCCCTGCCGTCTTCAGAAGCGGAATCGCCCGCAACGCCGCCTTCACACCTGCCTCATCGCTGTCATACGTCAGAATCACCTCATCCGTATACCGCTTCAGGATCGACGCATGCTGGCTCGTCAATGCCGTGCCAAGCGAAGCCACCGCATTGGTAAAGCCCGCCTGATGCAGGGAAATGACATCCATGTAGCCCTCACAGACAATCAGATATTTTTTCCGCGCGGTCCGCGCAATATGCAGACCGTATAAATTCCGGCTTTTATCAAACACGATCGTCTCCGGGGAGTTCAGATATTTCGGCTTCGCATCACCCATGACGCGGCCGCCAAAGCCGATCACCTTCCCATTGACATCCATGATCGGGAACATCACACGATTCCAGAATTTATCATACATGCCCTGACGCTCGTTGACGCTCATCAGCCCGGACTCTTTCATCAACGCATCCGATACCCCCTGCTGCTTCAGGTAACGGTAGAGCTCATCACTGTACTGCGATGCATAGCCCAGCCCGAAGCGGCGCATCGTCTCATCCGAAAGTTCCCGCTTTTTCAGATACTCCATCGCCTTTGCACCCTGCGGTGCACGCAGCAGGCAGTAGTAATACTTTGCCGCCATTTTATTGACCTCAAGCACCGCCGTCTTTAAGTCCCGCTGCTGCTTTGCCTCCTCGGAATACTCCACTTCCGGAAGCTCCATCCCTGCCCGGTCGGCCAGCGCCTTGACCGCTTCCGGAAAGGTGAAGTTCTCATATTCCATCAGAAATGTAAAGACATTGCCTCCGGCACCACAGCCAAAGCAGTAATACATCTGCTTCGACGGGCTGACGGAAAAGGACGGGGACTTCTCATTGTGAAACGGACAGAGCCCAAAATAGGAGCTCCCCTTCCGCTGCAGCTTCACATAGCCGGAAATGACATCCACAATGTCATTTCTGGTACGCACTTCTTCTATCATATCATCTGAATAATACATGTCCGACCTCCTGCCTCCGTTCTGATCCATGGCCTTCGCCTGTCGTTTTTCCCTCTGCTTCTGATTTTACACTAATTCGGTATGCTTTTTCCATCCTTTTTCTAATTTTTTTCATTTTTCGGGTTTTTCTGACGAATCCAAAAGCTGTTTCCATCGGTCGTGATCTGTACTGCTCCGCCGCTGGCTGTTGAAAACAGTCTACTTCCGCTTTTTTCCAACCGTCGGACGGTCTCAGAAGCCGGATGTCCGTACCGGTTTCGTCTTCCGCAGGAAATCACAGCCGCCTTCGGCTGTACCCTGGCAAGAAACGCTTCTCCGCTGCCATTCGCCGAACCGTGATGCCCGACCTTCAGCACATCTGCCCAAAGCCGTTCTCCGTCCGTTTCTGCCAGGCGCTGCTCCGCCGCTCCCTCCAGATCTCCGGTAAACAGCATGCGGAAGGATCCATACTGAAAAAGCAATACGAGCGAGTCCTCATTCCGGTCTCCGCTCAGATCCCCGGAGCGCGGTGACAGTGCAGTAAACTGCCAGTTGGCACTGCCAATCGTCATCCCCTGCTCCATCCGGCTGACTGCAATCTCCTTTTGCCCGGCGAGCATGCTCAGCTTCTGAAAATCCTCCGGGTCTGCTGTCGGCGGCAGGATGAGATGTTCCAGTGTAATCCCATGTACATTTTTTCCGCTCAGACCCGGTTCATATGCCTGCAGAAATTCCAGAATACCGCTCATGTGATCCAGATCCGCATGGGACAAAAATACCGCGTCTACCGTCCTGATCCCGTAATACTTTAAGGTCTGACCGATCTGCCGCTCCCACAGCTCCTGCTCACTGCTGCTTCCCCCGTCAATGAGAAACACCGCGCCATCCGGCATGCGAAGCAAAGCGCCATCTCCTTGTCCGACATCCATGCAGAGTATCTCCATCTGCTGCGGTGCCGACCGGAGCAGAAAGAAAAGAGCCAGAGGAATCCCGAGCAGCCAGAGACAGCCTCGCCGTCTCACCTTTTTCTGCCGCTGTACCGCAAGGGCACAAAACAGTGCAAGTGCCGCATAATAAACGAACAGCGCCAAAAGCGAGGGCCGACCGCCGACCCACACCGCCTCTGGTAAATGCAGCATTCCCTGTGCCAGTTGCTCCAAAAACGAAAGCAGATAACAGGCCGGCGCAGCCAAAAACATTCCGGCGCTCTGTGAGCACAGCCCGAGCACGGCGCCGGCCAATCCGGCCTGCATGAGCACAGGCAGCAATGGCACAACCAGTATATTGAGCAGCATGCTGTAAAGTGACGTCTGATAAAAGAAATAAAGTGTCACTGGAAGCATGCCGATCCAGATTCCGGCAGAAGAAATGACGGCCGATGCCACGGTACAGCCCCATCTCCTTTTTCCGGCTCTCCGCCCCGCAAAGGGCAGCTGCAATACCGGCAGCAGCCACAGGATCACCGCAACTGCCGCAAAGGAAAGTAAAAAGGACGCATCATGCAAATACTCCGGCTGCTGAAGCAGCAAAAGGATGGCTGCTGCCATTGCCGCTGTCTTTCCATCGTATTTCTTCCCCAGTGCCTGTGCCAGAAGCCACAGAAAAAACATCCAGAACGCCCTTACGGCAGCAATCCCGCTTCCGGTCAGCACGACATAGAAAAAGAGCAGACAGCCGGATAAAACGGAAGCCGGTACGATTCCAAGCAAAAGCCCCCGCATCAGCCGGTATGCCCCCATCCCGATCATTGTAGCATGAAGCCCCGATACACTTGTAATGTGCGTGATCCCACTCTCCTGATACAGTGCTTTTATATCCGGATCCATTCCTCGCTTTTCTCCAAGCGCAATAGCCATCATGCTCCCGGCTTCCTTTTCCGGAAGTATGCTTGAGAGTGATGCACACAATGCTCTTCTTATCTGATAAAGGAAGGGCCGGATCCCGTCCGGTCCGCTCTTTTTCGACAGAAGCTTTCCTTCTGTCAGCTGACACACGATATCCAGCCTGCTGTAATACGCTTTTGCATCAAACGCTCCGGGATTTCCGGCCTCTTCCGGAATGCGGAGCGTTCCTTTTATCTCGATTTCATCTCCGGGAAGCAGCGCCTCCCCATTCTTTTTTATGGTACAACCCGCGCCATGCGCCGGTACATCCAGTCGCAGCCAGCTCCCCTTCGCCTCGACTGCCAGTGCGCGCAATACGACCGACGTGCTCTCTTCTGTCGTACTACACGTATCCACAGTTCCGCGCATGCACAGCATACCCTCCGGTGCCGCTGCAAGAAGCTGCTCCACAGAGTTCTGCTGTGCCGCCCGGCGCTGACGTTCCCGTCCCGCAAGCCGAAGCTGTGAAATCAGGCATACTGCCAAAAGCAGCACTGCCATCGGTCGTTTCCATCGAATTATACGAAGCATAACGGATCGTCAGCTCTCTTCCCCCGTATAATCTGCAATTGAGGGATCGACTCCTACAACCGATCCCTGATCAATGACCTGCTCTGTCTGCTGTGCGGTCTCTTTGGAAGCCATCTGAGGCTCCGTCTCGGACTCTGTCTGTACCGTCTCCTCCTGCGCAGTCCCTGTCTCATCATCCGGCAGATAGCTGCGATTCATGGAAAACTCCTGATCGAGTTCCACCTCATCACGGAAGCGGACTGACGCATCCCCTTCGATTTCAAACCGCACGCCTGTGATATCGTCGCAGGTCGCACAAATAGAATTTACAACGGCATACAATGCCGCCTCCGGCGTCACCGTACTGTCCGTCGGCGTCCTGTTCGCCTCTGCATCAAAGCTGACCGTGCAGACGCCGTTTTTAATATACATATTCTGAATCTTCACTTCATCGCTGAAAATCGCCTGCCGTCCTTTTCCCTCAGATCCCGCAATCAGCTGCTCGATGATCACACGCTCCAGTACCATATTGCTGGAATAGTGCAGGGCGCGCGTCTCCTGCTCCAGCTTTTTCCCGCTCGCATCAGGGAAATACAGCGACAGCTTTGCATACAGGTAGGAATTGATTCCACCCTCCTTCGTGTCAATAAAGGATGATGCATCCATCGCCGGCACCGGCTGTCCCTCCGCATCCCGCAGCTGCTCTGACCCGACTGTGATCATGACCTTTGCTACGCCCGGAATCTGTGAGAAAGTCTTTACGATCGCCGCCCGCAGCAATACCTCATCCGTATTGCTCAGGTCATAGTAAGACTGTGAAAAATCAATACGCAGCACGTCGATGCCGCGCTCATAACCCTCAACTGTCACACCACTCTTTAAGGCGCTCGCCTCTCCGGACGGCGGCTGCTTCAGCTTATCGAGCAGCTCCGCCATCAGCTCATCAAACGTAGCCGCCGCCGGCATATACCTGTCCTCCGTCAGACGAGTCCCTTCTGTATTGACATAATACACCGTATATTCATTTTCTTCGTCGGCCTTTTTCGTGCAGCCGCCAAGCAGCAGCGCGGCAAGAAGCGTCAGAAGAATGATTCCTTTCTTTTTCATAAAACGCCCCTTCCTACGCCGTATATTTCAGCGGAATCCGCACTGTAAACGTCGTGCCCTCTCCCTCGCGGCTGTATACCTTGATCGCACCATGATGCATCAGCACTGCACTGCGCGTGATCGCGAGCCCGAGGCCTGTGCCGCCGATCTCCCTCGAATGGGACTTATCCACACGGTAAAACCGCTCGAAAATATGCTCCTGAGACTCCTCCGGAATACCGATACCGGAATCCTCCACCTTGACATAAAAATATTTGCTGTCCACATTCAGGGACACATGCACCCAACCCTCATCCTTGTTATACTTGATTCCGTTCTCCACGAGATTCGAGAGTGCAAGGGTCAGCTTTGTCTCATCCACCTCGGCGATGACCGGTTTGAAGCTCTCCAGGACGAGCTCGATGCTGCGCTTCGCCGCGATCGGGCGCAGGCGTTTCAGGATCAGCTCGATCAGCTGGTTAATATTTGTCTCCTGAATATTGACATCAGAAGAACGGCGGTCCATCTTTACGAGCGAGAGCAGATCTGTAATGATTTTGTTCTCGCGGTCGATTTCCTCTGCGATATCGCCCATGAATTCTTTATAAAGCTCTACCGGCACGTTGTCCTGCGCAAGCAGCGAATCTGCCAGCACCTTCATGGACGTGATCGGTGTCTTGAGCTCGTGGGAGACATTTGAGACAAATTCCTGTCTGGAATCCTCCTGCAGCTTCATACGCCGCAGCATACGGTTGTATGCCTCCGAGAGCAGCTGCGTCTCTGTGTAGTCCGGAATCGAGATCTCCTGTCCCTCGATGACGCCTCCGCGTACCTCCTCCAGAGAACGGGTAATCTTCCCAAACGGACGTGTCAGAATCCGCGCCACATAAAAGGCCGCCGCACAGATCAGGACAGAAAGCACCAGCTGAAGAATCCACACGGTCCGGCTGATCGCCGCCCTGCCCTCGCTGACATCCTCCGTCGATACACTCACAATCAGAATGCCCTCGATCTCTTTTGTCTCCTGATCACGGATCGGAATGGTCAGCTCCAAAAACTGACTGTCCGCATTGTAATTTGAAGAATCTGTCCCGAGGAAGGATTCAAGCACCTCCTCTGAGATAATCACCTTATCCTCATCGATCTCAAACGTATCGCGGATAATCCGGAAATTACTGTTGACTACAATCAGCCGACCATTGTAAAGATTCGCCAGCTGCCTCATCTGCTTGTCTACCTGCGTTGACTCATTTCCGTGTACATACCCGCTCTGACTGATCTGGTCGACGAGCTGCTGACACTGACTCTGTATCATGGAGCGCTTCTGAGAAACCGTCTGCGTCACGTAATTTTTCAGAATCACATACTCCATCAGAAAAATCGGTGTCATTCCAACCAGAATAAAAATGACAAAAATACGTGCCTGCAGACTTTTAAAATAACGAAACGCTTTTTCTTTAATGGCAAAAATAATAACCCACTCCCCATTTTGTATGTACGTATTTTGGCTCGCTCGGATTTGCTTCGATCTTCTCACGCAGCCGTCGAATATGCACATCCACCGTGCGCACATCGCCCGGATATTCATAGCCCCACACGATATTCAGCAGATTCTCACGGCTGTAAACCTTATTCGGATTGAACACGAGAAGCTCCAGCACATCAAACTCCTTTGCGGTCAAATTGACCTCGCGGCCTGCAATGCTCACTCTGCGGCCCTCACAGTCCAGCACAAGATCGCCCACTTCCACGATCTTCCCTTTTGGCTCTGCCGCCGCCTTCGAAGCCGTCCGGCGCATGATCGCCTTTAAACGGGCCTTCACTTCGAGAATATTAAAAGGCTTGGTAATGTAATCGTCCGCGCCGTACTCGAGTCCCATGATCTTGTCCATGTCATCTCCTTTTGCGGTCAGCATGACGATCGGAACATCCGAGAACTCCCGAACCTGCTGGCAGACCTCCAGTCCATCCATTTTCGGAAGCATCAGATCCAGCAGAATAATATCATACGCCTTCTCCTTTGCCATGCGCAGTCCTTCCTCTCCGTCATAGGCGCAGTCCACCTCCATGTCATCCTGCTCCAGACTGAACCGGATTCCCTTCACAATCAGCTTTTCATCGTCCACTACCAAAACCTTTTTGCCCATGCTCTTTACTCCTTTAATCTATGACACCATTATTTTTTCTCTGATCTTCTCAAACAGGCTGGACTTGATGCCGGAAATATTCTGGATCTCCTCGACCGAACGGAACCTTCCATGCTCACTGCGATAGGCCAGAATCGCTTCCGCGCGTGCCTCGCCGATCCCCGGCAGGGTCATAAGCAGCTCTTTGGAAGCCGTATTCAGGTCGACCCTTCCGTATGCTGCATCTCCTCCCGGCTCACCGCCTGTCGTCTGCGAAGCATCCGCTGCAAGTGCCTGTACCTCTTCCTGCGTATATACATAGAGCCGCTGCCCGTCCTGCACCGGTGCGGCCTGATTCAGCCACTGGGTATCCGCATCTTCCCGAAACCCTCCGGCTGCAGCAAGCGCTTCATACACCCGCATGCCATCCTGCAGCGCATAAACGCCAGGCGTCTGCACTGCCCCGCACACGTAGACATAAATTACAGACGAAACCCCGGTCTGCACTTCTGTCTGCCGCTCCTGCTCCGTCTCTGAAAAGGACTCCTCTCGAAGCCCGTCCATATGAATCTCTGTTCTCCGGGTACAGCCGGTCAGAAGCAGGATCATCACCCCCGCTTTTAAAGCAGCTCTCCGGATTCGTTTTCTGTGAGATATATTATTCCTTTTCTTATGCATTTTCTCTGCAGCTTCAGACTGCCGATTCCTCTCATGCATTCTTACATTGTAACGGAAAATTAAAAGTTTTGCAATATTTTTTTACCATTTAAAAAGAACTACTCCAACCGCCATAATCCCGAGTCCGATCGCGCGCCGCCACAGAAACGGCTGCTTTTCCACACCAAACCAGCCCATAAGCTCGATCAGGTAAGCTGCCGCCAGCTGTGCGAGCACGATCAGCATTGCCGCACGCGCCGGGCCGAGTGCTTCCATTGATTTTATAACCGTGACCGTGATCAGCGCTCCCGCCACCCCGGAGAGCAGCATATACTTTGGCTCGACATGTTCAATTGCAAGAAAACTACTCTGATCCGTGAAAATCCATGCTGCCAGACAGGCCAGCAGTGCCGTAAACTGCACAAAAGCAGACGATACCCACAGGCTCGTCTGTCTCGTCACCTCAGTATTAAACACCCCCTGTACGCTCATCAGCACACCGGAAAGCAGCGCGATCGTCATTCCCGACATTTTATTCCGTCCTCCTGATCCACATAACTTATTGACCCGCAAAACACCGCAAAGAAGTGTTTTAAGATTGTATCATAGTATGCGCACATGGCTTTATTTTATTCTGACCAGGATCCGTAAAATCCATGCCCCACAAAAATGATAAAAAAATACAGTCCCCGGAAAACCTCACCCGGAGACTGTACTTCTGTGGATATTGTATTTCTATGAATTATGAATCTTGTATTTCTATGAATTATGAATATTGTATTTCTATGAATATCTCCTTACCCATAGTATCACGCAAGCGCACGCTCAAGTCTGCGGATCATCTCGTCCACATCCTCCTTCTCGATTACAAGCGGCGGCACAAAACGCAGCACATCCGAGCCGGCGCTCAAAACGATCAGCCGCTGTTCCAGTGCTTTTTTTACAATCTCGCCAACCGGACGGCCTGTGACAACGACGCCCTGCATCAGTCCTTTTCCTCTGCGCAGGCTCAGGCAGTCGTACTTGCCCACCAGCTCATCGAGCTTCTGCTCCAGATATGGTGCGATATCCTGTACATGCTTCACGATCTGCTGCTCTTCAAACAGATCGAATACCTTTGAGACCGCTGCGCACGCCAGCGGATTGCCGCCATAGGTCGTCCCGTGGTCTCCCGGTACGAGCGATGCCCCGGCCACCTTCTCATTTAAGACGAACGCGCCGACCGGCACTCCGCAGCCAAGTGCCTTTGCGCAGGTCATAATATCCGGCTTCACACCGTACTGCTGCCATGCAAAATAGCTGCCGGTTCGTCCCATGCCGCACTGGATCTCATCAAGGATCAGCAGGATATCTTTTTCTTCGCAAATCGCTTTGATGCCTTGCAGAAATTCCGGATCTGCCGGATAAATACCGCCTTCTCCCTGCACCGTCTCAAGAATAATCGCACAGGTCTTGTCTGTCACCTGCGATTTCACGCTGGCAAGATCATTAAAGTCTGCAAATTTTACGCCTCCCATCAGCGGCTGGAATGCCTCCCGGTAATGCGGGTTGCCCGTCACGGAAAGTGCACCGATGCTCCGGCCGTGAAAGGAATGGCGCATCGCGATGATCTCATGATCCGTACCGCCATCCTTCAAAAAGGCATACTTTCTGGCTGCCTTGATCGCACCCTCAATCGCTTCCGTTCCGCTGTTCGTAAAGAACACCTTATCCATCCCGCTTGCCTCTACCAGCTTCTTCGCCGCCTCTGCCAGCGGTACATTATAGTAAAGATTTGAAGTGTGGATAAGCTGATCCACCTGCGCTTTTAACGCATCATTATACGCTTCATTTCCATAGCCGAGCGCGAATACCGCGATCCCGGCTCCGAAATCCAGATAATCATTTCCATCTGCATCCGTCAGATAGACACCGTGCCCCTCCTTTAATACAACCGGAAAGCGGTTGTAGGTGTGCAGCACATACTGCTCCGTCTGCTCCATATATTCTTTACTGTTCATTGAAAAATGGCTCCTCTCCGTCTCCGATAATCGCAGTTCCGATACCCTTATTGGTAAAGAACTCCAGAAGCAGGCAGTGCTCGATCCGACCGTCCAGGATATGGACGCGCGATACGCCTGACTCAATTGCCTGAATACAGTTCTGCAGCTTCGGCAGCATACCACCGCCGACATTGCCGCTCTTTAAAAACTCCTTTGCCTCCGGGATCGTCAGCTCACTGATCAAACTCGTGCGATCCAGCGGATCACGGTATACACCCTCGATATCCGTCAGGAATGCCAGCTTTGCCGCCCTGACTGCCGTCGCGATCGCACAGGCCGCATCATCTGCATTGATATTGTAGGAATGAAACTCATCATCTGAACCAATCGGGCAGATGACCGGGATAAAATCATTGTCCAGCAGCGTCTCCAAAAGCGTCGTATCGACATGCCTGACCTCACCGACAAAGCCGATATCCTTACCGCCTGCCAGCTTCTTATCTACCTGCAGGATCGATCCGTCCTTGCCGCTGATGCCGACTGCCTTTAATCCGACCTTTTCCATCATGGAGACAAGACCTTTATTGATCTTGTTGAGCACCATCTCGGCCACTTCCATCGTCTCCGCATCCGTGACACGCAGGCCGTTCACAAAATTCGTCTCAAGGCCAACCTTATTGATCCACTTTGTGATCTCTTTTCCACCACCGTGTACAATGATCGGCCGGAATCCGACCAGCTTCAGAAGTGCCACATCTCTGATCACGCTCTTTTTCAGTTCATGATCTACCATTGCACTTCCACCATATTTTACTACGATTGTTTTTCCGTGAAAACGCTGGATATACGGAAGCGCCTCAATCAGCACATTCGCCTTTTCCAGCCACATCTCCATCATCGGTTCCATTTTTGTCGGCTCCATTTCGTCACACTCTCTTTCTTTTTTCAGGAATGCCTCCGCATTCTTGCTGCAAGATACGCGTCATGCAACGCAAGACATACTTCTTCTGCGCATCTTATTAATCCTGCCGGAGGCTATATCAGATGAGGGATTGGCTCCCGCCACTGATACCGATTTGTTTATCTGATATATTGGCTCAGGATCGATAATCCGCATTGATCTTCACATAGTCAAATGTCAGATCGCAGCCCCACGCCGTCGCGGATGCCTCACCCATCTTTACATCGGCGATCGCAGTCACTTCCTTCTCAGAGAGGATCTTCGTCGCTTCCTCCTCGCTGTATCCGGTCGAAACACCGTTTTCGATGATTTTCAGCTTTCCGGCTGCGCTCTCGAACCAGAGGTCCACCTTTTCCGGATCAAACTGCACACCAGAGTATCCCATCGCACACAGGATTCGCCCCCAGTTTGCATCATGGCCGAAGATCGCAGCCTTCGTCAGATTCGATGTGATGACAGATTTGCTCAGAGTCACCGCATCGGCCTTGCTCGCCGCACCGGTCACCTTTACCTCAAAAAGTGCGCTTGCTCCTTCTCCGTCTGCCGCCATATGCTTTGCCAGATACGTATTGACCTCATTTAATGCCTTTACAAATGCCGCATAATCCTCATTTTCCTCTGTGATCTTCGGATTCCCGGCTTCACCGTTTGCCAGCAGCAGTGCAGTATCATTGGTCGACGTATCTCCATCCACAGATATCATATTGTATGTATCCTGTACGCTTGCACTCAGTGCTTTCTGCAAAAGCTCCTTCGAAATCGCCGCATCAGTCGTCACAAAGCTGAGCATCGTGCACATATTCGGATGGATCATGCCAGAACCCTTGCACATACCGCCGATCGTGACCATCTTTCCGCCTAAGGTCGCCTCGACGACCACTTCCTTTTTCACCGTATCCGTCGTCATGATCGCCTCTGCCGCCAGCGTCGCCGCCGCCTGTGTATGTGCCAGCATCGGCTGCATTGTCTCAATGCCCGCACGGATCTTATTGATCGGAATCTGCGCACCGATCACGCCCGTAGAAGCCACAAGCACCTGATCTGCCCTGATGCCAAAGAGCTCCGCCGCCTTTTCCGCCGTCTGTTTGCAGTAGCCAAGTCCTTCTTCTCCGGTACATGCATTGGCCACGCCGCTGTTGACTACCACCGCATGGACGCTGCCGCCTCCATATACGACTGACTGATCCCATTTGACCGGAGCTGCCTTCACGACATTTGTCGTAAATGTACCGGCCACCTCACATGGTATCCTGCTGTAGATCAGTGCCATGTCTTTCTTTCCTTTTTTGATACCGGCTGCTATGCCGATCGCCTCAAAGCCTTTAGCCGCTGTCACGCCGCCATCTGTCTTCTTTATCATTTTCTCTTCTTTCCTTCTTCCTGTATATATTCGCAAAAGGGTATCAAGCCTTACTGTCTTTCATTACGGAAATACCGGCGGCATCCGAAGTCCTTCCGCCTCGTCCTCGCCAAAGAGCAGATTCATATTCTGCACAGCCTGTCCTGCCGCTCCTTTGACCAGATTGTCCATTGCCCCCATCATGATGATGCGATGTGTCCGCGGATCCAGCTTAAATCCGACGTCGACGTAGTTACTGCCTTCCACCCACTTTGTCTGCGGGCAGACATCTTTCGGCAGTACACGCACAAAACGCTCCTTCTCATAATACCGGTCGTAAACCGCCTTTACCTCTTCATAGGAGACATCCTTTTTCAAAGACGCATAAGCCGTCACTAAAATGCCGCGGTTCATCGGCACCAGGTGCGGTGTAAAATTCAGCCGTACCGGACGGTTCGCCGCATAGGAGAGCTGCTCCTCGATCTCCGGCGTATGCCGATGCGTCGCCACACCGTATGCCTTCATATTTTCATTGACCTCACAGAAAAGATTGTCCGTCTTCGCTCCACGGCCGGCCCCCGATGTGCCGGACTTTGCGTCAATAATAATCGTATCCGGATCAATCAGCTGCTCCTTTACGAGCGGATAAATGGAGAGTGTGCTGCAGGTCGGATAGCAGCCCGGATTCGCAACGATACGGGCGCCTCTGATCTTCTCCCGGTTGATTTCGCACAGACCGTATACTGCCTCTTCGATATACTGCGGCGCTTTGTGCTCCATCTTGTACCACTCTTCGTATACTTTTACATCCTTCAGACGGAAATCTGCGCTCAGGTCGATCACCTTTGCATGTGAGAGAATGTCTTCATTAATTAAGGAAGCACACAGTCCCTGTGGCGTCGCCG
>OLNW01002676.1_pt1 | contig 14858 bp, 11 predicted proteins | sample 1672121 | NCBI WGS metagenome assembly OLNW01 (sample SAMEA3136648, study PRJEB25190) | human gut metagenome
GTTTTTCCCTCTGTATCCGTAATCTCTACTTCTGCAAAGAAACGGATATGTGTTTGAAAAGAAAGCTCCAGCCGGTGTCCGTTCTGCTTTCCGGTCTCCAGTGTCCCCGTGTCGTACAGGCACCCGCCATCCGGCCTTTTTAAAAGGATCCGGCAGGCGGCCTGCCGTTTTCCTGCATCTCTTTCAGAAAATTTCCAACAGATCACCGGAGCTTCTACGATTCCTTCCCGGACTGCTGTGTTTTGAATTTTGATATCGATCGGTCTCATTTTTTATCCTTTCACGCTTCCCATCGTAAGCCCTGTCGTAAAATATTTCTGAAGGAAGGGATAGATCAGCATCAGCGGGATGACTGAAATAAAGATCTGTGCTGCCTTCATATTCGTATCGTTGATATCCACTAACTTTGCGATCGCTTTTACATCTCCCTGCGCCAGGATCTCCGTTGTGGAAGTGACCAGAGTCTGAAGATAAGACTGAAGCGGATAATTGGTGGTATGGTTGGAATAGATCAGGCCGTCAAACCAGGAATTCCAGTGATTGATCAGGCTGAACAAAATGATCGTTGCCAGAGACGGCTTGGATATGGGAATAAAGATCCGCCATAAAATCTGCCACTGGCTGGCTCCGTCCAGCTTTGCCGATTCCTCCAGTTCTGACGGGATCCCGCGGAAAAAGTTCATGAGAACGATGCAGTTGAAAATAGGAACTGCTCCCGGGATGATCAGCGCCCACACGGTATCGATCAGCTTTGTCTTGGAGACAATGTAATAGGTGGGCATCAGACCACCGTTAAAAAGCATGACCGTGAGCATATAAGCCACATAATATTTCCGGGCTTTGAACTGTCTTTCATCTTTGGATAACGGATAGGCCACCAGGATCGTCAGCAGCGTATTCAGTGGAACACCCAGTAAAACCCTTTTAACACTCACAGAAACAGAACTCCAGAATTCTTTACTCTCCAGCACATACTGATAAGCTTTCAGTGTGAACTCCTTCGGCCAGAGAAAAACTTTATTTTCAATGATGGGCTGAGAGGCACTGAAGGAATAGGCCAGCAGATTCAAAAGCGGCACCATACAGATCAGGCATAAAAGCAGGATCACGATCACATCCACTGCCAGAAAGACTTTTCTTCCCATCGATGTTTTTTTCCGATTCATATGCGTTTCACCTCCTACCACACTTTGTATCCGGCATATTTGTCCGCCAGCTTGTAGCCGGTAAGCACAAGGATACAGGACACTACGGATTTCAAAAGACCAACGGCCGCCGACAGGGAATACTGCTGATTGATCAGTCCCAGACGGTATACCAGCGTATCGATGATATCACCGGTTGCGTAAACAGCCGGACTGTACAGGTTAAAGATCTGGTCAAAGCCCGCATTCAGAACGCTGCCGATAGACATGATCGTCATAAGTGCGATAAAGGGTGCAATGCCCGGCATGGTCACATGGATCGTCTGCTTGATTTTGCCGGCTCCGTCCACCATGGCCGCCTCATAAAGCGTCGGATCGATGCCGGTAAGTGCCGCCAGATAAATGATCGTGTTATAACCGAAATTTTTCCAGATATCGCTGATGATCATCGTTCCCCGGAACGTGCTGTTGCTGCCCAGAAAATAGATGGGCTCTTTGATGATATGTAAATTCACCAGAAGCGTATTCAGAAGGCCCGGTGTGGTGGAGGAGCTGCCCGGAGAAAGGAATTTGATCAGGATTCCTCCTAAAACCACCCAGGATAAAAAGTAAGGCAGGTAAGTAATGGTCTGAGCCGCCCGCTTAAACCAGCGTACCCGGATCTCATTTAGGAGAAGGGCAAAACTGATCGGCACCACAAGATTTCCGATGATCTTTCCGATGGCAATGATCAGAGTATTACGTACCGCAGGCCAGGTGTCAGGCAAAAGCATGAGCTTCTTAAAATTGGCCAGTCCGACAAAACTGGAATGTAAAAAACCCTTCATCGGATGAAAATTCTGGAAGGCCATGAGGATTCCTGCCGGGATCGGCAGGATGTTATAGATGAACAGGAGAATGACCGGAACAAGGAGCATCAGATGGAACGCCCTGTTGTCACTTCCCTGCCGTGTCTGTTTCTTTTTCTGTTTCATAGGAACCCCTTTCTGTCTCTTCGACCGGTTTTTGAGAAAAAAAGGGCTGTTACACCTTTTCTTTCAGTATAACAGCCTCTTTTTTCATTCATGGCAAAGCTTACTTGTTACTGTCTGCCCATTCCTGCGCTTCTGCCAGGGCATCATCGCCGCCCAGTGCATGCCAGTTGGAAACCAGGCCGTCATAGCTGTCCACGGACTCGCCGGTAATGATCTTCACAATGGTCTCAATGGTGAGTTTTTTCAGCGTCGGGGAAACCTCTGCCATTTTCTCTGTCGGGATTCCCTGATAAGCCGGAGAAATGAAACCATCCTCTTTTATCAGCTGATCAAGAGCTGCATAACCGCCGTTCGGATCACCGAATACGGTATAAAGAGCTGCACCTGAGTTCTGGGCTGCGTCTTCTGCATCCAGGGTTCCTGCTTCCTTGGCATCCACGAAAGCTTTCATGTTGGTATAGTCACTCATCTGTTCCATATTCAGTTCACTGGTATCACCGGTCTGAAGAGCTGCGGATTCTTTCTGGAAATTATCGTAGTTTTTCAGCGGAGCCAGCGTCCACATCAGACCTGACTTATAACCGGTATGCTCATTGTCTCCATAATAAGTATTGAAATCCTCTTCGTTTTCCGGATGGCAGAGTTTTTTCACACTGAGGTTCATCAGTTTGATCAGCACTTCCGGATTCTCACACTTGGAGCTTACACAGTAAACCTGGGTAAAGCTCGGTGCAAAATAACTCTTGTTATCGCCGGTTCCTGTTCCGTCCGGAATGGGAGCTGCCGTAATGTGTGCTTCAGGAGTGCTCTTCATTGCACTGGACATGGGAACCATGCCGCCCCACATAGGTGCAAACCAGATACCACAGCGTCCTGCACCTGCTTCTTCAAAGATAGAGTTGCTGTCCATCGTGATAAAATCTCTGGTGATGGAGCCGTTCTGGTACATCTCCTGAAGAGTCGTCAGGGCTTCCTTGGCTTTCTCGGCATTTTCTCCACCCCATACAACCTTGCCGTTTCCGTCATCCATGAAAGTCATGGCATCAGAGCCGGGATAGAGACCGAAGCATTCGAAGAAACCTTCCAGCGTTCCGATGGATTTTGTCAGGACTTCCACGCCGTCCACAGCCAGACCGTATGTATCGTTCTGTCCGTTTCCGTCCGGATCATCCTCCGTAAAGGCTCTTGCCACTTCTTTCAGCTCCTCGATCGTTGTCGGCATCTTTAATCCCAGGTTATCCAGCCAGTCCTGACGGATAAACATGACCGGAACCTCATCATAACCGTTACCCATCATGGGAAGACCGTAGATTTTTCCATCCAGCGTGAGGGCATTCATGCTCTGTCCGCCGTCCACACCTACATATTCTTTCAGTTCATCAGAAGCATACTTTTCATAAAGCTCCGTGATATCTGCGATCACACCTGTCTGCGCATAATTCACATAATCCGTAGCATCCATGCTGATGATATCCGGATAATCGCCGGACATGATTGCTGTGGAAAGCTTGGTCTGTGCCTGAGAACTGTCCACTTCATAAATGACATCCGGGATGATGTTATGGGATTTATACAGGTTCACCCAGTCATTATTGCTGGAATCCTGTCCTGATTTCCAGGAAAAATCCTTCCCCCAGGAATACCCGATCTTGATCGTTACCGGTTCCTCAAACCCGTACAGGTCCTCATCTGCCTTTGCCGTTCCTGCCGCTCCGAGTACGGTGCTTAAAACCATGGATGCCATCAGTGCCATCATCATTTTCTTTTTCATACCGTAAACCTCCTTGTGTTTGTTTTTGATGCTTTTATTATACAGGCAGGTTTCTCCAGTTTCCATGTGCATGATTTTACTTTTGGTTCATTTCATTACTTCTTCTGCTCCCGGTACTCATTCGGTGACATTCCCATGCAGGCACGGAACGTCCGCGAAAAGGAATGTGAAGACTGATAACCTGCTTTTTTCGCGATGGTCTGGACTTTTTCCCCGGTACACAAGAGAAGCTGTCTGGACAGTTCCATTCGTTTTCTCAGGATAAATTCCGATAACCCGATGCCGTATTTCTGTTTGAAGATCCGCGAAAGATAGCTGGAGTTAAAACCGCTCACCGCCGCCAGCTGGGTCAGTGTCAGATCTCCTGCCAGATTTTCCTCTATGTAAGCAGTCAGTTTTTCAAGAGAACGGTCGGAAAGACTCTCATCCGTCCCTTCGCCTTCCTCAAAAATGACATCGGAGAGGTCATAGAGATAACTTCCCGCCTCCGCCCAGGAGCCGTACTCATTAAAATTCATAAGCTTGTAAAGACCAATGCGGAAGGCCAGTTTTTCACTGATCCCCTGCTCGTTGATGTACTGCATCATAAGAACGGAGACCGAATAATAGAGCTCCAGGGCATTCATATCGTGCATGCTCTCAAACTGGTTCAGGCGGCTGACGATCTCGCCCAGGATCAGATAGTAGTTCTCTCTTTGGCCATTTTTCAGATAGAGTTTCAACAATTCCATCTGTTTGCCTTTTTCCTGCAGCTTTGTTGTCTCCATCTCTGTCTTCAGGATTTCTGCATGAGCGATAAGACTTCCCTCACCAGTCATATTTACAGACATGAGCTGGCGAAGTTCCAAAAGTTTTGCATTGAAGGCGGAAATTGTCACAGGTTCTGAGGACATAATGGCCGAAAAACTCATATCCGCCGTATTTTCCAGTGTTTCCTGTGCATATTCCAGTGCACCCTGGATCACGGTAAAGAGCCGGTTTGTTTCCGTTTCTTCCTGCTTCAGCTGCGTCATGAGCATAAGGAAATCCTGCTCCATCCCAAAAAACAGCTTCCGCACAGTGGCAGGTACATACTGATCAAAAGCGGAAAAGAGATTTTCCAGCATTTCTTCCTGTGTCAGGTCTGCCTGGTCCCTCCGCTCCGGCCGGATCAGGGTGCAGAGCATAGGCTTCGTAAGATCCAGAGAAAAGTTTCCCTCTTTCTCCCATTTCTTTGGAAGCTCTCCTTTCTTTCTCAGGCTTTCCAGCAGTTCCCGGAAATTCTCCCTTTCCACGCAGTACTTCATCCACTGGTCCTGACGGAGCTCTTCTTTCCGGCGTGTCATCTGGCGGATCTCTTCGAAAGCCTCCTCCACCGTGGCTTTGATAACCTTCTCTTCTTCGCTTTTCAGGATGTATTTTACATCCTTATCCTGGCTTACCCGGTAAATATCCTCAAACTGTGGATAAGCAGTGAGAAAGATCACCTTGCAGGCCGGCCAGTTTTCCCGGATCCGGTCGTAAAGTTCCATTCCGGTCATGCCCGGCATCTTGATGTCTGTCAGCACCACATCAAAACGGATCCTGTTCAGAAGTTCCAGCGCCTCTTTCCCGGAAACAGCCGTGTGAACCTCCAGTTCCTCTTTCAAATCATACTGGAACATCTCCTCCAGCCAGTAAACATTATCGATCTCATCATCCACGATCAGCAAACGGTACATCTTTTCCTTCTCCTTCCAGACAAATAGTCACACAGGTCCCGCCAAAAACACTTCTCCTTATCTCCAGACCGGCCCTTCCGCCGTAATAGAGCTGAAGCCGCCGGTGAATGTTGATCATTCCTGTGACCTCACCCTTTTCATTGGCTCCCTTCTGCAGGCTCTCCCTCATCTTTTCCAGAACTTCTTCTGTCACACTGCCATTGTCCTCCGAATGAATGTAAAAACGTCCATCCTTCTCTTCATAGGAAACCGCCAGAAGTCCGTTTTCTTCCTTATCCCCAAGACCGTACTCCAAAGCATTTTCCAGCAAAGGCTGTATGATCAGCCTAGGAACTTTGAGTTTCTGCATCTCTTCCGGCAGCTCTGCCAGCCGGATCTCCATTCTGGCAGCAAAACGGGATGCCTGGATCCTGGCATAACAGTAAGCGTGATCCACTTCCTGCGAAAGTTCTACATAATCCTGGGCATTTCTCGTAAGATACCGGAAATACCTGCCCAGAAGCTCTGTGAGCTCCTCAGCGCTTTCGTATTCTTCCCGGTAAATCTTGCTCCGGATGGAAAACAGGCTGTTATAAAGGAAATGCGGGTTGATCTGTTCCTGCAGCTGCTTTAATTCCGCCCTCTGCTTCAGTTCCTTCTGTTCATAGACTTCCTGGATCAGATCCTGTATCCGGTCTTCCATCTCATTAAAACCTTCATAAAGATAGGCAAATTCACTGTTATTCTTTTCCTCAATATGCTCCTGGAAATTTCCCTTTTTCACCCGGTTGAACGCCCCAAGAAGATGCTGCATGGGCGTATGGATGAGCCGCTGCGTGTAAAGAATAAAGATCACCGTGATCGCCAGTATGATCAGCCAGGCCGCAAGGATAAACGTTTTCATCCGATTGATCTTATACATGATCGGCGCTTCCTTGGAATACTGAACAAAGGTTCCAAGTGAGGGAGATTCCTTCGTGATGACAAGATAAGATTCCGAACCGATTTTTACCCGCTGGGTTTCCTCATAAATCCCGGTTTCGTCTTTTTTCAGAAGTGAAAGGATATTGCTTCCCAGATACTCCGCACTGGTTCCCGTATCCAGGATCACGGAAGCATCCCGGTAAAAGAAAGCGCCGCTGGTCTCATCCTTGATCATCGTCTGCATCGTCTTCTGAATCTCTTCCCTGGAAAGGATAATACTCACAATATGGGAAGGGTAATTCTGCGTGCTGATGCTATGCCGGTCCGCTTCCAGAAAATACATGCCGTTCTCATTGATATGAAGCCCTGAGACATTGTCCTGCATATAATCATCCAGAAGCGCCCAGTCCTCCTCGTTCTGCATACGGCCGGCCGAGGACGGCGTTATCATATAATTGGTATTGGGAATAAAAAGATAGATATTTTGGATCAAATTGCTGCAGCCCTGGATCGCCTGCAGACGTTCTTCGAGAGACAGAAGGGCATCTCTCCGCTCATAGTCAGAAAGGCTGCTCCTCTCCTCCATCAGAAAAACAAGCCGCCTGTCATAAAAGAAATTGATTTCCAGATTATAAATGTTTTCCAGCTGAGCATCCAGAGTCTCCAGGTAATACTCGGACTGTGCGTTCATTCTGTCATAAACCTCTTCTCTGGCAAGCTGAAACGCATTCAGAAAAATAGCGGTCATAACCAGCACGATAATCGCATTTCCCAGTGCAAAACAGATCAGCTGTTTCACAAAAATAGAATGGATCCCAAATCGTTCTTTCATTCATACTCCCCCTTTTCCAGAATTGTAACACGCCCCCTTTCCTCATACAAGTGAAAAAACTCCCTCCCGCTGGATCCTTTCCTGCGGGAGAGAGTTCTGTTTATTCATCTCTGTCTTCAAAGGTTTCTTTCAGTTTCTCAAAGCCTTCTTTGAAAATGCCTTTTTTCTTTGTTTTTTCTTTCTCCTTTGCCGGAGCAACGGATTCTGTACTCTGATTCAGGGAATTGCCGGTCTCCAGATCAAATCTGCGAAGTGCTTCTTTTGCATCTTCATTCAGTTTCGTGGGCACCTGAACGACCAGGGTGACATAGTGGTCGCCGCGGATCGTTTTGTTTCTGAGAGAAGGCACGCCTTTTCCTCTCAAACGCACCTTGGTATCGGTCTGTGTACCCGGTTTCACCGTGTACAGCACATCGCCGTCTACCGTCTTGATCCGCACATCACCGCCCAGCGCTGCCTGTGCAAAGGAAATGGGTGCTGTGGAGAAGATATTCATATCCTGACGCTGGAAGATCGGGTGGCGCTGTACGTTCACTTCCACCAAAAGATCTCCTCTGGGACCTCCGTTGACACCCGGCTCACCTTTTTCACGGATCCGGATACTCTGACCGTCATCGATACCGGCCGGGATCGTTACTGCGATCTTCTTGCGGCTGCTGGTATACCCCGCACCACGACAGTTCGGACACTTCTCTTTCACGATCTTACCGGTACCGCCGCAGTCCGGACAGGTCTGTACATTTCGAACCATCCCGAAAAGAGACTGCTGTGTATAGACCACCTGGCCTTTGCCGCCGCACTTCGGACAGGTCTCCGGTGTGGTTCCGGGCTTGGCTCCTGTACCGTGACAGGTGGTACATTCATCCTTCAGATTCAGCTCCAGCTGTTTCTCACAGCCGAAAACAGCTTCCTCAAAGGTGATCGTCACGCTGGCGCGTAAATTGGCTCCTTTCATCGGACCGTTGTTCGCTGCCCTGCGGCTGCGTCCACCGCCTCCGAAAAGATCTCCGAAAATATCTCCAAAGATATCTCCCATATCACCGCCATTGAAATCAAAGCCGCCAAAGCCGCCGGCTCCGCCGCCGCCCTGCTCAAATGCTGCATGACCAAACTGATCATACTGTCTTCTCTTTTCGGCATCGCTCAAGATCGCATATGCTTCGGAAGCCTCTTTAAACTTTTTCTCAGCTTCCTTGTCACCCGGGTTCATGTCCGGATGGTATTTCTTTGCCAGCTGCCGGTATGCTTTTTTTATGGTAGCCTCATCTGCGTTCTTATCAACGCCAAGGACTTCATAATAATCGCGTTTGCTCTCTGCCATTTTTCTCCTCCATTCCATGTGCCGCGAAAAAACAGCAGATTCGGCACATCAGGCTCTTCTTCTTGCTTCTTTATAAAACCACAAACGGGGGGACGGCTCTCACCCTCCCCCGATCTGTGTTACATCCTGTATGATTTTATACCTCTTTGTAGTCTCCGTCAACTACATCATCGGAATTATCTGTGCCTGCTCCGGCGTTCATATCCGGTCCCGGGCCAGCCTGGCCAGCCTGCTGAGCTCCCTGTGCCTGCTCGTAAACTTTTGCGAACAGCTTCTGAGCGCTCTCCATCAGTTTCTCTTTTGCAGCTTTGATCTCTGCAACCTGAGAATCAGTCATATCTTCCGGATTGGTGCTGGCGATGAGACTCTTCAGAGCGTTCAGATCAGCCTCAACAGCAGTCTTATCGTTGGAATCCAGTTTGTCACCAACCTCTTCCATTGCCTTCTCGGTCTGGAATACCATGGAATCAGCTTCGTTTCTGGTATCGATTGCCTCTTTCCGCTTCTTATCCTGAGCCTCGTACTCAGCTGCTTCTTTGACAGCCTTGTCGATCTCGGAATCGCTCATGTTAGAACCGGAGGTGATGGTGATGTGCTGTTCTTTGCCTGTTCCCAGGTCCTTAGCGGATACGTTTACAATACCGTTGGCATCGATATCGAATGTAACCTCGATCTGCGGAACACCTCTTCTTGCAGGCGGGATACCATCCAGACGGAACTGTCCGAGGGTCTTGTTGTCTCTCGCGAACTGACGCTCACCCTGTACAACGTGGATATCTACAGCAGTCTGGTTATCAGCTGCAGTGGAAAAGATCTGGCTCTTCTTGGTCGGGATTGTGGTATTTCTCTCGATCAGACGGGTTGCGATACCGCCCATGGTCTCGATGGACAGAGACAGCGGAGTAACATCCAGAAGAAGGATATCACCTGCACCGGCATCTCCTGCCAGTTTACCACCCTGAATGGAAGCACCGATGGCTACGCACTCATCCGGGTTCAGGCTCTTGTTCGGCTCATGTCCGGTCAGGGCTTTTACCTTATCCTGTACAGCCGGGATACGGGTAGAACCACCTACCAGAAGGACTTTGGAAAGGTCGCTGGCATTCAGGCCTGCATCTTTCAGTGCGGTGTTTACCGGGCCTGCAGTAGCCTCTACCAGGTCATGAGTCAGCTCGTCGAATTTTGCACGGGTCAGGTTCATGTCGAAGTGCTTCGGTCCCTCAGCGGTTGCTGTGATGAAGGGCAGGTTGATGTTTGTGGTGGTTGCACTGGAAAGCTCTTTCTTTGCTTTCTCAGCTGCCTCTCTCAGTCTCTGGAGAGCCATCTTATCGTTGGAAAGGTCTACACCCTCAGTTCTCTTGAACTCGGAAATCATGTAGTCGGTAATTTTCTGGTCGAAGTCATCGCCGCCCAGGTGGTTGTTACCAGCGGTTGCCAGAACTTCGATAACGCCGTCACCGATCTCGATGATAGATACATCAAAGGTACCGCCGCCCAGGTCGTATACCATGATCTTCTGCTCATTCTCGTTGTCCAGGCCGTATGCCAGTGCAGCTGCGGTCGGCTCGTTGATGATACGTTTTACATCCAGGCCTGCGATCTTACCTGCATCCTTGGTTGCCTGACGCTGTGCGTCGTTGAAGTATGCCGGAACGGTGATAACTGCCTCGGTTACTTTCTCACCGAGATAGTTCTCAGCGTCCGCTTTCAGTTTCTGAAGGATCATTGCGGAGATCTCCTGCGGAGAATATTTCTTTCCTTCGATCTCTACTCTGAAATCGCTTCCCATATGTCTCTTGATGGAAGAGATGGTTCTGTCGGAGTTGGTAACAGCCTGACGTTTTGCAGGCTCACCTACCAGTCTCTCGCCAGTCTTTGTGAATGCTACTACGGACGGTGTGGTTCTGGAACCTTCTGTATTTGTAACAACTACCGGTTTTCCACCTTCCATAACTGCTACGCAGCTATTTGTTGTACCTAAGTCAATACCAATAATCTTGCTCATGATCAATTCCTCCTGTACTTATTTGCTTATTGTCTATATCTGAAATCCGCTTTTCGCGGATGAACCTGGATGAATCAGACATCCATCAGTTGGCTACCTTTACCATACTGTGGCGTACCACGGAATCGTGATACATGTAGCCTTTCTGAAATTCCTCTATTACTACATTTTCGCCCTGTTCGTCATCCTCCACATGCATCACTGCATTATGGAAATTCGGATCAAAGGGCTGGCCGACAGCCTCGATGGGTTTTACTCCCAGCTCATCGAATACGGTGAGCAACTGTTTGTAAACCTTATCCACACCGGCCACGAAGGGGTCTTCCTTCTGATCTTCGGGAACAGATGCAAGGCCGCGCTCGAAGTTGTCAACCACCGGAAGCAGTTTCTCAACCACGCTTTTTGCACCCATCTCAAACATTCCGGATTTTTCTTTCTCGGTCCGTTTGCGGAAGTTATCAAACTCAGCCATCTGGCGTCTCAGTTTATCGGTAAGATCCTCAATCTGAGTATCTTTTTTGTCTTTCTTTTTCTTTCCAAAGAAGCCTTTTTTCTCTGAAACATTTTCCTCTTCGGTCTCTGTTCCCTCCGCATGTTCTGCCTGCTTCTCAGTCTCTTCTGCGGTCTCCTCTCTGGTTGTCTTTTCTTCCTCAGAAGCTTTTACTTCTTCGGAATCCATTGTTTTCTTTGTTTCCTCAGCCACGTTTGTTACCGCCCTTCTTTGTTCTTATTAAAAATCAGATCCAGCTGATTGGTCAGCGTTTTCAGATTGTCAACCACTTTTTCGTAATCCATTCGCTTCGGTCCTACGATGCCGATCGTACCTCTCATGCCTTCGCCCAGCTCATAGGTAGTAGTTACCACGCTGCAGTCCTTCATGGTCTGCCCCGGCGTCTCATTGCCGATGTAAACCTGGATGCCGGTATCCTCGCCGTCCTTCATGTCTTCCATGAGGCTTGCGAGCTGCTGCTTATCCTCAAAGGCACTGATGAGAGCGCTGGCCTTCGTGCTGTCCGCCAGCTCCGGGTACTTGAAAATGTTCGTCGTACCGCTGGTGTAAACCTCCAGGTCGTCATCCATCTGAATGGCCTCTGCCACCGCATCCAGCACGCTGTTGATAACCTCACTATGGATGCCCGCCTGCTCTTTCAGCTTGGCGATGGTGGAAAGATTGATCTCTTCCATCGTCAGGCCGTTCAGGCTGGTGTTCAGCAGAATGTTCAGCTTCAGGATCGTCTCATTGTCCAGGCCGTGGCTGATGGGAATGACTTTATTCTTCACCACATTGCCTTCCGCTACCACAACCGCCAACAGCTGATCTTCGCTGATCACCGACAGCTGGATGAATTTCAGCTTCGTCCGGTGATACTGAGGCGAGGTAATCATGGTGGCGTAGTTGGTATTGGCTGCCAAGACCTTGGCCATCTGCTTTAATACCAGTTCCATCTTGTCCTGCCGCTGGATCATGAGCTCCTTCATCTCGGTGACTTCCTGCTCCTTCTCCTTCATGAGCTGATCGACGTAAAACCGATAACCCATATCAGAGGGAATCCGTCCTGCCGAGGTGTGAGGCTGAATGATGTAACCCATCTCCTCGAGATCCGACATTTCATTACGAATGGTTGCGGAGCTTAACCCCAAGTCTGCATATTTGGAAATCGTTCTGGAACCTACCGGCTCTCCCGTTTCCAGATAGTTCTGGATAATCGCATGTAGGATTTTCTGCTTGCGCTCATCAAGTTCCTGCATTCTCAAGGTCTCCTTTCTTCTAGAGAGTGAATCTTCTGTGGTTCGCCCACATCCTTTCGGATGTTGTTAGCACTCATCTCTATAGAGTGCTAACATCTATGTACATAACATATCACCAGACCCCACCTTTGTCAATAGGCATTTTCAGTTTTTTTGTGAAAAAAATGTGAAACATCGCTTTCTTGACAGCGACTTCCAGCTGAGATATATTTATAGTAACTACAAAGAAAGGCGCCGTCTTACGAGACGGCAGAGCGTATTCTATGAAAAAGAGAAAAAAATCCGGCTTTGCCAACTTCGGTATCCTGCTGGCAGTCCTGACGATCCTGGTGCTCCTTGCCGGAGCCGTTTACCTCACCTTCTACATGAGCGGCAAGTCCATCAGCGTCCTGAAAAACGGCTTCAGCGGCGATATCATCACGATCCAGGAGCCTGACATCTATATCACGGAGACGGAAGGCGCCGCAGGCCACAGCTTCATCTTTGTGGGCGATTCCCGGACCGTCGGTATGGCGACCGCGGTGAAAGCCCATGAGCCCTCCGACACCTGCCGCTTCATCGCAAAGGAAGGCGAAGGCTACGAATGGCTGAAAAATGAAGGTACCAGCGAACTGGCCGCCGCCCTTTCCGAGACGCCGGATACCACGGTGATCCTGAATCTGGGTGTCAACGATATCACAGAAGCTGACGCTTACATTTCCTATTATAAACAGCTCTTCGCTTCTTATCCCGACACCGATTTCCATCTGATGTCGGTAAATCCGGTCAGCGATGACTGCCCCACCGTCACCAACGCGGCGATCGACGCCTTCAATCAGAAGATCAAAGCAGCTTTCCCGGATAAGTACCTGGACGTTTACAATTATCTTCTCACCGGTGATTTTTCCACGGTGGACGGCCTTCATTACACGGACAGCACTTATCTTTCCATTCACTATTATTTAGCACAGCGAATATTAAGTAACTGACACCTTGACTTGTCTGATTTTTCATCTGCTGCGTTGTCATCAATCGACGCAGCACCGCTACGCCTCATTCCTCCGCCTTGCATATGAAGAAATCATCCGGTGTCAATGTATCAGAAACTTAATTTTACTGTACCAGCCAATCGTCTGACCGCCGCCTGAGCTTAAAACAATCTAAAAAAGACAGCTTCTCTGCTTTATGACAAGCAGTGAGGCTGTCTTTTCTTTATGATAATAGAAACTCCGCCAGTACCGGATTGGAAAGATCGATGCCGCGGCTCGTGAGCCGGACAAAATCGCCCTCCTCCTCGATGAGGCCATCCTCTTCCAGTTTTTCCAGCTCCCGCCAGTAAACGACGTTCAGATCGCAGGAAAAAGTCTCTTTAAATTTCTTTCTGGAAACGCCATTAAGGACCCGCAGCCCCAGAAACATCGTCTCCTCGATCTGATTGTCCTTGGTGAGCACCAGAAATTCCTTTTTGGAAAAATCGCCGCCAAGATAAGTGCAGAGATCTTCCGTATTCTTATAACGCACCGGATTTAAGAGAGTGGAGGCTCCTAATCCGAATCCCAGGTAATCTTTCCGCTGCCAGTAACCCAGATTATGGCGGCACTCCCGGCCGGGCTTCGCGTAGTTGGAAATCTCATAGTGGAGATAACCGTTTTCCTTTAAAACGCTGCCCGTGAGCTCATACATGGCCCTCTCCTCCTCCTCGGAGGGAAGAAGCTCCGGCTCTTCCCCGGCATCCCGTTTTTCCGCATCTTTTTCATAAAGCTGGTAAAAAGGCGTGCCCTCCTCAATGATCAGGCTGTAGGCGGAGACATGCTCCGGGTTCAGGGCGATGACCTGTTTGAGCGTTTTCTCCCAGCTTTCCACCGTCTGCCCCGGAAGGGCAGACATGAGATCCACGTTGATATTGGAAAAACCGGCTTTCCGCGCCAGCTCAAAGCTTTCGAGAAATTTTTCCCAGGTGTGGATCCGTCCCAGCTTTTTCAGTTCCTCCGCATCTGTGGACTGAAGACCGAAGCTTAAGCGGTTAATTCCGGCCTTTTTATAAAAGGAAAGCTTTTTTTCATCCACAGTTCCGGGATTGGCTTCCAGCGTGATTTCTGCCTCTTCCCGGAAGTGAAACTTTTTCCGGAGGGCTTCCATCAGCCGAAGAATCGCCTCTCCCGGCAGGATGGAAGGGGTTCCTCCCCCGAAAAAGACCGTCACCACCTCGTAGTCCTCCGGCTCCTCAAAGTCCTCGATCTCACGGATCAGCGTGTCCACATAGGCGGCACGGGTCTTTTCCTCCGCCGGAGCGGAGAGAAAATCACAGTAATTGCATTTTTTCACACAGAAAGGAATGTGAAGGTAAAGCTCCAGCTCTTTCATCAATTCTCGTCCAGCTTGAGCACGCTCATGAAGGCCTTCTGCGGGATCTCCACATTTCCTACCTGGCGCATCCGCTTCTTTCCTTCCTTCTGTTTTTCCAGAAGTTTCTTCTTTC
>OLNW01002681.1_pt1 | contig 14824 bp, 16 predicted proteins | sample 1672121 | NCBI WGS metagenome assembly OLNW01 (sample SAMEA3136648, study PRJEB25190) | human gut metagenome
CTGCTTTTGTTGCAGATAAAGCATCTTCAATTCTTAGTTTTTTATCTTTCATTTCTACTTCTGTAGCTGCACCTACTCCAATTACAGCAACTCCACCAGCTATCTTTGCTAGTCTTTCTTGTAATTGTTCTTTGTCATAATCACTTTGTGTTTCTTCAATTTGAGCTTTTACTTGCGCAACTCTTTGTGCTATTTTTTCTTTGTCTCCTGCACCATCTACTATTATTGTGTTTTCTTTTTGAACTTTTACTTGTTTTGCTCTACCAAGTTGAGCTACAGTTGTGTCTTTTAATTCTAGTCCTAAATCTGATGTTATAACTTCACCACCTGTTAGTATTGCAATATCTTCTAGCATTGATTTTCTCTTATCTCCAAATCCAGGTGCTTTAACTACTACTACATTTAATACTCCTCTTAGTTTATTTAAAATTAATGTTGATAAAGCTTCACCTTCCATATCATCACATATTATTAATAGTTTTCCTGATTCTTGCATTAAAGATTCTAGTAGTGGTAATATTTCTTGAATGTTACTTATTTTTTTGTCTGTTATTAATATGTATGGGTTATCTAAAACTGCTTCCATTTTTTCTGTATCTGTTGCCATATATGGTGATAAGTATCCTTTGTCAAATTGCATTCCTTCCACAACATTTAATTCTGTTTGTGATGTTTTTGATTCTTCTATTGTTATTACTCCATCTTTTGATACTTTTTCCATTGCATCTGCAATTAAGTTTCCTATTTCTTTATTATTTGCAGATATGCTTGCAACTCTTGCTATATCTTCTTTTCCATTTACTTCTGAGCTTATTTCTTTTAATCCATCTACTGCTGTGTTTACAGCTTTATCTATTCCTCTTTTTATTGCCATTGGATCTGCACCTGCAGCAACATTTTTTACTCCTTCTTTTATCATACTTTGTGCTAATACTGTAGCAGTTGTTGTTCCATCACCTGCTACATCGTTTGTTTTTGTTGATACTTCTTTTACAAGTCTTGCTCCCATGTTTTCAAATTTATCTTCAAGCTCAATTTCTTTTGCAATTGTTACACCATCATTTGTAATTAATGGTGCACCAAAACTTTTATCTAATACTACATTTCTACCTTTTGGTCCTAATGTTACTTTTACTGTATCTGCTAATTTATTTACGCCTTCTAATAAAGATTTTCTTGCATCTTCTCCAAATTTTATGACTTTTGCCATTTTTATCCTTCCTTTCTTTTGCAGCTATTCTGCTTATTTTCTATTTATTCTACTATAGCTAATATGTCACTTTGTTTTACTATTATGTACTCTGTTCCTTCATATTTTACTTTCGTTCCAGCATAATCATTTATTATTATGTTGTCACCTTTTTTTACTTCCATTACTTCTGGTTTTCCATCTATTTTTTCTCCAGGTCCAACTTCTATTACTTCAGCTATTTGTGGTTTTTCTGCTGCTCCACTTGCTAAAATTATTCCACTTTTGGTCGTTTCTTCGCCTTCTTTCATTTTTATTAATACTCTACTTCCTAATGGTTTTATCATTTTTAATTACCTCCTTTTTCTTTTAGCACTCTCTTCGTGTGTCTGCTAATAATTTATACCCTTTTTTATTAAAAGTCAATACTATTTTTGCATTTTTCACACAATGTTCACATATCTATTTTCTACCAATAGCCTTATTGACCATATTTATTTTATGCATTAAGTTTTGAAATATTACTCTTTTCAATAAAATAGCAAAAACTATGGACTATTCCATAGTTTTTTGATTTATATATTTTTCTGATATTTTTAATATATCATTTACTTGTTCTTCTATTTTTGGAGCTTTAAAATTTTGCATAACAACTTTTGTGAATTCCTGTAAATATTTTTTTCTTTTCAAATATTCTAATGAAAATTTGAAGTTGAAGTCATAAATATATGCATAAAATACCACTATTTGATCTGCATTGTTTTTTATATCTCCATAATTAATATGTTTGTCTTCTGTAAATTCTTTTATCATTAGCTTGCTTATTTCTTCTTGGTCAAAATTTTTATACCAAAATATACTTTCAAAGTCATAGTTACAAATTGTATAATATATATCTAATTTATCTGCATCTCTAATAATTTTTGCAAATAGATTTTCTTCTTCAGTTAGTCCTTCTTGTATTTTATCTTTGTTATGATTTAATACTGCTAATTTTATTGTTTTATAATATTTTTCTTCGATTTCAAATTTATGTATTAATCCTTCTTCAAATAGAACTTTACAACTAAGTACTGCATGGTTTTCTGAATCTTTGTCACTAAATGTGTCATATTTTCTTATTTGCTCAAATCTTCCTATATCGTGGAAATATCCTATTATTTCTGCTAATGCAATTTGCTCTTCTGTTAAATTTAGTTTAGTTGCTATTTTTTTGCTTAGTTTTGCTACTCTTTCTATATGTTCTTTTTTTAGTCTTACTCTTCCTTGATTTATATCATATTTTTCTACATATTTTTCAAATTCGCTTTTTACTTTTTTTATATCTATCATTTTCTTCCCTTCTTCATTTTTCATAAAAAAACAAGTTAATAATTTTAATTACTAACCTGCTTTTTTTATTATATATCCATTTGACTTCCTAAGAAACTAGCTGCTGATTGTGCTACTTTTTTCTCTACTTCATTCATTTTTTTATCTGCTTCTTTAGACATTAATATTACTGTTCCTATTGTATCACCATTTGATATTATTGGGTATACTACTTGTGCATTATTTTTTCTATCATTGTTGCCATTTTTTGTTATTGGCATTGCTATGTCACTGTTTTCTTTACTTGTATATACTTCTTTATCTTCCATCAATTGCTCTAATTCAGGACTTATATCTTGCTCCAAAAATTCCTTTTTTGAACCACCAGATACTGCAATTACCATATCCTTGTCTGTAATACATGCAATATGACCTGTTGTTTTAGATAGTGTTTCTGCATAGCCTGATGCAAATTCTGAAAGTTCTCCTATTGGTGAATATTTTTTTAATATTACTTGCCCTTCTCTATCTGTGAATATTTCTAGCGGGTCTCCTTCTTTTATTCTCAATGTTTTTCTTATTTCTTTTGGAATTACAACTCTTCCTAAGTCATCTATTCTTCTTACAACACCTGTTGCTTTCATAATTTTCCTCCTTTTGTTTTCTTTAACTTAAATATAACTTTTTCCTTATATTCTTATTATTACAAAAGCGGAAAATTTTATACATTTTTTTAGATTTTAAATCAAAATCTAATTATATTTTTATAATTTAATTAATTTGTTTTAATTCTCCTGATTCATAGAACAACAATAATTGCTCTAAGTCTGAAATTTCTTGTTTTAATTTTTTTCCAATATCTGTGTCTCCAACAGATTTTCGTTGAATTCCAGTTTTCTTTACTATTAGTTCAGAAATTATATCTTTTTCTTCTGATATTGCTTTTTCAACTGATTCAAATGGTTTGTTTTGACTAAGTAGCAATCCATTTGAATTGTATGTTAAAATATATCCTGCATTTCCAGTTTTACTTTGGTAGCTTTTTGCAAATCCTCCGTCTATTACTAGTAATTTTCCATTTCCACGTATTGGACTTTCACCATCTTTTGCTTTTACTGGCATATGTCCATTTACTATATGTGAATCTTTTTTAGATAATCCAAATTCTTTTAAAATTTTATCACATATTTTTTCATCATATGTTAATGAATAATATGGATTTTTCTTTTCTTTTGACATTTCTTTGTCTTTTACAAAATAGCTTTCAAATGTTGCCATTTTATCTTTTCCAAAAAATGGTGAATCTGGTGATATCCATAGATACCACATTATATCTAATATTTCTTTATCTATTGTTCCTTTTGTTATCCATATTTTGTTTATTGTTTCATTTATTAGGTCAAAATATTCTTTTCCTTTAGTTTTTCTTCCTAAAAATTCAACTTCTTTAAATTCTCCATTTTCATCCATAGGAACACATGCATGGAATAATAAGTTTGAATTAAATATTGTGTATAATTCTCCTTTTTTATATAGAAAATCTATATGTTCATTTAGTCTTGGGCTTTTTCTAAATGATTCACACAATCTTTCCATTACTTCTTTTTCTTCTGGTGATAATTCATATATGTTGTCTTTATCTATTGTTGGGAAATTTGTATCATTTATTTCATATTTTTCGCCATTTATTTTTACGTATCCTTTTTTCAAATTCATTTTGTCTAACAACAGTCTATTTTCTAAATGATATTCTGGATGTCTTTTTATCATTTGCCCTTCTAATTTAAATTGAATTATTGTTATTGCTTTATGAATTTTTGATATATTTGTTTTATCACTATCATCATATTTACTTTCATCAAATACTTTTGGTGCAAAGTTTTTGCAATCATCATCTTTATATGTTTCCATCGCAAATGTTGATAATGGTCTTGTATTTATTCCATATCCATCCTCTAATATTCCTATATTATTATATCTTGCACATATTCTTATTACTGTTGCTATACTTGCTTCATTTCCACATGTTGCTCCCATCCATAATACATCATGATTTCCCCATTGAATATCAATACTATGAAATCTTTTTAGTTTTTCTATTACATAGTCTGGATGCATTCCTCTGTCAAATATATCTCCAATTATGTGTAAGTGATCTATTGCCATTCTTTTTATTAAGTTAGATATTGCTATTATAAAGCTTTCTGCTTGATTTAATCTTATTATAGTATTTATTATTGCTTTATAATATCTTTCTTTGTCTTTTTCATTTCCTGCTTGTGAATTTAAAAGTTCATCTATTACATATTCAAAACCACTTGTTATTGCTTTTCTAACTTTCGATCTTGTGTATTTTGAGCTTACTTTTTTTGCAACTTCTACTAGTCTATATAGTGTTATATTATACCATTCATCTAAATCTTTTTCTTCTTTTTTTATAAGTTTTAATTTTTCTTCTGGATAATATATTAAAGTTGCAAGTGTTGCTCTTTCTTTTTTACTTATAGTGTTTCCAAATATATCATCAATTTTACTTTTTATTATTCCTCCACCATTATTTAAAATATGTTCAAATGGCTCATATTCTCCATGTATATCACTTAAAAACATCTCTGTTCCCTTTGGTAGATTTATAATTGCTTGCAAATTTATAATTTCCTCTGACACTTCATTTATATTTTTATAATCTTTACTTAATAGTGTTAAATATTTTTTCTTATCATAATTTTTATTCATAATTTTTACGTCCTTTATTCACTTTCTGTGCTTTCTACTTTTTCTTCTCTTCTTGGTAAAAAGCTTATTTTATATTTATCTAATATATATCCCAAACTATTTGAAAATTCTTTTAGCATTACAACTTTTATTGATGGTTCTTTTCCTTTTAAGTAATCATCTATTATTTGTTTTAATTGTTTTATATTTTTCATTTCCGGTTCTATTTTTTTAGGATTTTTCTTAACTCTATCAACTAGTTTTTCTCTTATTAAAACTATGTCTTCATTGCTTGCACATGATATTCTTTGGAATAACTGGAACATATCGTAATATTTGAATATTGGTATTTCCATACATTCTTTATCAAATTTTTCATAAAATAGTTCCATTTTCATTGGAATACATTTCATTACACCTTCTGCCTTTTCTTTGTACATTTTGTCTAATAATTGATTATTTAGAGTATTAAAATGATTTAATATGTCTTCCATATCTTCTGCAACCTCTTCTATTGCTATTTTTCCAAGTTCTTCATTTACATTTTCACAATAAGCTGAAGTTAATGATGCTTTATTCATTCCATCAAAAAATATTGCTTTTAGTGTTTTTAAATCATATTCTATTAGTCCTTTTCTTGTAAAATAGCTGAAATATGCAAACACTTTAACCATGTCTATTAATGATAGTTTTCCTTCTTTGACATCTTCTATTATTTCTTCTATTACTTTTCCAAATTGGTCATCTGATATCTTCCAATATTCTTCTGTAAGTAATCTTTTATATGCTGGTAAGTTTTCCGTGTCTACTGTATTTCTTATTGTTTCCATATTTTCTTTAAATAGTTTCATATCAAATATACGAGTTCTTATATAGTATTCAATAAATTTGAAGAATCTATATTCCGCTTTAAAATTGTAATAATAGTTGTTATCAAATTCTTTTATATAGAATTGTCTATTATCCATTAATATTCTTGATGATACTAATATTGATTTGTATTCTTCATTGTCTTTAATGTTTATAAATTTGTCTTTTGTTATTTTTCCTGCTTTTATTTCAAATGATATTGCTATTGTAAATATAAGCATTGTTTGCATTACTCTATGACTTGTATTTGGATATGATTTATTTACCATTTCATATATTTTTTTGAAATCATTTAATGCATGTTTTAATATTCTTAGGTTTCTTGTTCCACTTTTATTAAATGTTGATATTATTAGCCCTGTATTTTCTCTTAAAAATCTTATTAAATCTGGATTTGTTTCATATCTCATTAATATTCCATTTATTATATAATCAAATTTTGGTGCATATTCAAATGTTTCACCAATTAGTTTTTCTTTAATTCTTTCATAATCATTTGCTTTGTCAAAAACATGCTCTATTTTATCTTGAATTTTCTCCACCATTGGTTTGTCTGTTTTGTTTAGTTCTTCTTGTTTATCTAATAAATATGTTGCTATAAAAGTTTTCATTTCTAGATTTGAACTTTTTAATTTTGTTGAAAGCTCTTTTTCATTACATATTATTATTGTTTTTATATGATCATGCTCTACAAAGTTGTTTATATACCCTAATATATCAATAACATCCACATTGGCTCTTTCAAGGTCATCAAAGCACAATACTTTGTCATCTGTTGAAAAGAATTCTTTATAGTCTATTTTGTCCCCATTTTGTGTTACTCCAAAAAAGTTTGCCATGTCTATTCCTGTTTTTGCATATTCTGGTATTGTTTGTTGACCACTTGCATTCATAAATCTTCTTAAGTTTTTGTCCATTAATTGTGTTGTTTCTATAAAGATTTTTTTGCTGATTTCTTCAAGATTTGATATTCCATATAATGACATATATATTGTTGTATATTTTTTTCCATTTAATTGCATTGATTCTATTTTTTTTCTTATTTTGTTATTCCAAAAATGAGTTTTTCCGTGAACCCCATTCACCATTTATCATTACTGCATAATCTGTGTAATCTGACCTAATATAGTCTAATATACTTTCTACTAAATCTTCCATATTATAATTCCTTTCTATTTTTCTTTAGTCTTTTGCTATTGTAAGTACTCCTATTTTTTTAGGTTTTGCTGTTAAAAGCATTTTTGCACATTCATTTGCTGTACTGCCTGTTGTTATTATATCATCTAATAATAACACCTTTTTATCTGATATTTTGTGTATATTTTCTATTTCATATACACCTATAATATTTTTTTCTCTGTCTTCTTTATTTAATTTGCTTTGCTCTATGATATTTTTCGTTTTTTTAAGAATTTTGTTTTCACACTTTATTCCTACTTTTTTAGCTATCTCTTTTGCTAGTAAATAACTTTGATTATAGCCTCTTTCCAAAAATCTTTTTTTACTTATTGGAACTGGCACAATTGTATCATATTTTTGTATATTTTCAAAGAATTTTTGATTTTTTAACATAAAATTCACAAACATTTTGTACAAATATGAGCTTTCTTTAAATTTATATTTTAATATATTTTGTCTAGCTGTGCCTTCATATTTAAAAACATATAAAAGTTCATCGAAGTTTTTTTCTTGATTTCTTGTATCTTCTATTTCAAAAATTGCCTGTTTTTCTAATAATATAACACATTTCGCGCAAAGAAAATCTTTGCTTATCTTTCCACAAATTCCACACTTTGGTGGATATATTAAGTCTAATATTTCTCCTTTAAACACCTTCTTTATTTCATTTTATATTTTAATCCTGTATTTCTTTTTCTGCTGTCGACATTTTTTATCATAAACTCTACAGTTCTTTCACTTCCAATTATTATTAATAATTTTTTAGCTCTAGTTATTCCTGTATATAGTAGGTTTCTAGTTAATAACATTGGAGATGATTGTGGTACTACCATTATTACTACATCAAATTCACTTCCGTTGTGCTTTGTGGATTGTTACTACATAACTATGTTCTATTTGATCTAAGTCTTGGAATTCATACCATGCTGTTTTATCATCATCAAATTTGATTTCTATTTGTTTTTCAACCTCAGAAATTCCTGTAATTGTTCCTATTTCTCCATTAAATATTCCGCTTCCCATTTGAGTTTTTCCATTTACTTCTCTTTCCCAATATAAGTCATAATTATTTTTTACCTGCATTACTCTATCACCTATTCTATAAATTGCTCCCATACTGCTTTTTTCTGGCAAATTATCTTTATTAGGATTTAACTGCTGTTGTAATATTCTGTTTAACTCTTTTGTTCCTAATATTCCTTTTTTAGTTGGCGATAAAACTTGAATATTTTGAAAGAAATCATAATTTCCAAACTTTTCTAATCTTCCTGTACACAACGAAACAACTTGTGCTAACATTCTTTCTTGTGAATTTTCTTTTATAAAGAAAAAGTCTTCATCTGTGTCTTCTTCTATTTCTTCTTTTCCTAAAAAATTTTTTCCCGAATTTACTCTATGTGCATTTAGGACTATTTTACTTTTGGCAGCTTGTCTAAAAATTTTATCTAAGTGTATTGTAGGAATTTGTTCTGAATCTATTAAGTCTTCTAATACACTTCCCGGACCTACTGATGCTAATTGGTCTACATCTCCTACTAATACTAATTTTGTTCCTTGATATACACATTTTAGTAAGTAACTCATTAAAAACATATCTACCATTGAAACTTCATCAACTATTATTATATCCCCATCTATTGGTGCTCCCTCATATTCTTTAGTGCTTTTATACAAACTGTCATCATCTATTTTTCCAATTTCTAATAATCTATGTAATGTTGATGATTCTTTTCCTGTTGTTTCTGTCATTCTTTTTGCAGCTCTACCAGTTGGGGCAGCCAGAACTACTTTTTTCCCTTTTCCTTCATATATGTCTATTATATTTTTTATAATTGTTGTTTTTCCTGTTCCTGGTCCACCTGTTATTATTGTTACATTGTTTTCATTTACTAATTTTATTGCTTCTTTTTGTTTTTCAGATAATTCTATTTTTGATGTATCTTCTATCTTTTTTAATTCTGATTTTAAATCTCCTATTTTTTTCAAATTTGGTGCTGCTTGTAGTTTTAATAATCTATATGATATTTCTTCTTCTGTGTTGTAAAATGCTGATAAATATATATATTCTTGGCTATCTTCTCTTTTTTCTATTACTATTTCTTCTTTAGCTTTTAAGTTTATTAAGTTGTCTTCTACATTTTCTGTTGTTACATCTAAAAGTTTTATAACAAATTCTATTAAATTCTCTTTTAATACACATGCATTTCCGTTATATGTGCTTCTTATTAGCCCATATTTTATTCCACTTTCTACTCTTTTATCATTGTCATAACTTATTCCTAAGTCTAGTGCCATTTTGTCTATTTGCTTAAAGTCTACACCTTTTGTTAAGTCTATTAATATATATGGATTTGATTCTATTTCTTCTATTGCTTTTGTTCCATATAAGTCAAATACTTTTTTGGCATATTCTGCACCTATCCCGAATTTTTCTAGAAATCCAACTATTTGCCATACTTCCCAATTTTCTATAAATTGGTTTGACATTTCTTTTGCACCTTCTTTAGATATTCCCCTTATTGTTGATAGCCTTTCTGGTTCATATTTAAATACATGTATTGTTTCTTCTCCAAATGTTCTTATTATTCTTTTTGCAATTGCTTCACCTATTCCTTTTATATTACCTTTTGCTAGATATCTTTCTAGGGCTCCTAGGGTTTGCGGCATTAGTTTTTCAAATGTGTCTATTTTAAATTGTCTTCCATAATCTTTATGTTCTACAAATTTTCCTATTAATTTTAATGTGTCTCCTGGATTAACAAATGGAAGATATCCAACTATTGTTGTTTCTTCTTCATCTGTTTCAAAGTCTGCTATTGTATAGCTATTTATTTCATTTTTATATATGATATCCTTTATTTCTCCTGTTATTTCCACTTAAATTCTCCTTTTTTACATGTTATTAGTCTATCATAATTTCCTCGTATTTTCAACCGAAAAAGAGGCTATTAATTAGCCCCTTTTGGTTTTAATAGAAATATCCACCTTCTTGTGAAAGAATTATTTAGTGACTCATTTTCACCAAATATCTCCTTTTCTGTTGCTATTTCTGGTTCAAATCCTAGTCTTTTATGTCTCCAGATACCATCGGATAACTGAACAAAAAAATGATAATCTCCCATATGTACACTACGCACTAGACAAATTTTTCTTTGTCCTATTGGAACTTTCTCTTGTCTAGTACTTTTAAATACTCTATAATTAAAGAATTCTTCCAATTCTTTAATTAATGTTAACGTTAGAACTATATCATCCGATTGCCGATTGCATCTTCGACCTATAGATTCTCCTATCAATAGAAATTTGTCAATATCAAATCTTCCTATTGCATATGGGTAACAACCAGATTTAATTGATATTTGTTCCCAAGTATTTTTTTCATTATCATTCATAGCTTTTTCCTCCTATTTCAAAATACCATCTTTTTCTAAATGGCTCTGCCTGAAGTAAATCACTATTATTGATTTTTTCCATTTGAAATACTTGTGGAATTTCTCCTGGTTGTTTATGTGTCCAATTCCCATCAGATTCTTTTCTTAAAAAATGATAAAATCCTGTTCTTGGATCTCTCATTAAGCAAATTTTATATTTGTTATTTGAGATTGCACATTCTTTATCAATTTCTTTCAATTCGTATCCTATATACTCTAATTCTTCTTTCAATACTTTTATTAGAGTTTCATCAGATACTTCATGGTCACACCTTTTTCCTATCATATCTCCTACTAGAATACATTCATCCTTGAAGATATTTAATGCATATAGGTAGCAACTAGCTTTTAGATATCTCTCCCATTCTTGTGGATTGAATGAAATCGGAAATTTCCGATTTTTTTTATTTTCTATCATATAACTGCCCTCCTGTTTAGTCATGTACTCCTATTATAACATAGTTTTACATAATTATCAATTACTATTTAGGTGTTATCTATATTATCAATAATTTCTTTACATTCTTTCCAATTTAAGACTTGAATTATTTCATTTTCTTCTGCCATTTTCTTTACTATTTCCTTTGTCCCATCTGTTGATTTTAAATCTGCTACTATAATGTTTTTTAATATCTCTTCTTTTCCATAAACAATTTTAAATATTAATGAACGTAAAAAGTATTCAATTTTTTCTTCTTGATTTTTTACAGCTATTATTAAGTAGATTCCATCTGATTTAAATTTAGTATATGTACATATGTATATTACATTTTTTATAATTTCTAATAAACCATATAAAGCTAATATCCAAAAAATAGTATTCAATATAAATTCTACCATTTTCTAGCCTCCTCATATGTTATTATATTCAATTTTTAGTTTGTTGTGTTAATACAGCAATTTAATCTCAAATAAATATAAAAAAACGCATGAAATATTGATAAATAATTATCAACACCCCAAGCGTTAAATATTTATTTTTATTTACTAGATAAGTTGTAATATTGCAACTTCTGCTCCGTCTCCTCTTCTAGGTCCTGCTTTAACTATACGTGTATATCCACCTACGTTTTTACCAGCATATTTTGGAGCTATTTCGTTAAATAATTTTGAAGTTAAATCTATGTTATTTCCTTCGCTATCTTTAACTTTGTTTATTGTTTTCATCATTTTTCTTCTAGCATTTAATCTAGATGGCATATCTTTTTGTCTTTTTTCTGTAGTTTCTTCTTTAACTACTTTTAGATATTCTTTTCCATTTTTGCTTTTTACTAATTCTGTTTCTTTGTTACCTTTTGCATCTAGTTTTGCTTTTACTACTTTAACATCTACCATTTCGAAGTTATCTTTTTCTTTTATTGCTAAAGAAATTAAGCTATCAGCCATTTTCTTTACTTCTTTTGCTCTTGGTAAAGTTGTTTCAATTTTACCATGCATAATTAGGTCTGTTGTTAAAGTTCTTAGCATTGCCATTCTTATATCTGTTGGTTTTCCTAATTTTCTATTAGTAGCCACTTATTTCACCTTCCTTTATTTTTCTTTATTCATCTTCTTTAGCAAAATCTAGTCCTAATGAGTGTAATTTTGCTGTTACTTCATCAAATGATTTTTTACCTAAATTTCTAACTTTCATCATATCTGTTTCAGATTTGTTTGTTAAGTCTTCAACTGTAGCTATACCAGCTCTTTTTAAGCAGTTGAATGATCTTACAGATAATTCAAGTTCTTCAATTGACATTTCTAATACTTTTTCTTTCTTAGATTCTTCTTTTTCTATCATAACTTGTGTGTTTTTTGTAGCTTCTGATAGGTCTATGAATAATTCTAAGTGTCCTGTCATTACTTTAGCAGCTAAACTTAAAGCTTCATGTGCTTTTAAACTTCCGTCTGTCCAAACTTCAATTACTAATTTATCATAATCTACCATTTGTCCAACTCTAGTATTCTCTACTTGATAGTTTACTTTTTTTACAGGTGTATAGATTGAATCGATTGGAAGTACTGATATATCTTGATTTGGTTTCTTATTTTTTTCAGATGAGTTATATCCTCTTCCTCTGTCAGCTGTCATTTCCATTTTTAGGTGTCCACCTTCAGAAACTGTAGCTATATGTAAGTCTGGGTTTAGTATTTCTACTGTTCCATCTGTTATTATGTCTCCAGCTTTAACTTCCCCTTCTCCTTTGAAGTCTATTTTTAAAACTTTTTCTTCATTTTCTTCAAATTTTAGTCTTACATTTTTTAAGTTTACTATTATTTCTGGTACATCTTCTACAACATTTGGTATACCTGAAAATTCATGTAATACTCCATCAATTTTTACACTTGTTATGCTACATCCTGGAAGTGATGAAAGTAAAATTCTTCTTAGAGAATTTCCTATTGTTACTCCATATCCTCTTTCTAATGGTTCACATACAAATTTTGCATAGTTATTTGCATCATCTACTTCTAGACATTCAATATTTGGCTTTTCAAATTCTATCATTTTTACCTCCTAATATTTGAGAATATATCTCAATCTTTATAATACTATTGTAGGTTTTCTTAAGTAAAATTTCTAAAGTTTTAAATAAACCTTTATTATATTTACTTTTTTCTATTATTTTGAGTAAAGCTCTACTATTAAATGTTCTTCGATTGGAATATCAACATCTTCTCTAGCCGCTAATCTAATTACTTTACCACTTAGTTTTTCGCTGTCTTTTTCTAACCATGCTGGAACTGGTCTTTTTGCAGATTCTTCTACATTTGTTTTTAATGCAGTATTATCTTTTTTGCTTTCTCTTACTGTTATTACATCACCTGGTTTAACTAGGTATGATGGAATATCAACTCTTTTACCATTTACTTCGAATTGTGCATGGTTTACAAATTGTCTTGCCTGAGCTCTAGATGCTCCAAATCCTAATCTATAAACAACATTGTCTAATCTGCTTTCTAATATTTGTAATAAGTTTTCACCTGTTACACCTTTTTTATTAGAAGCCATTTCAAAGTATTTTCTAAATTGTTTTTCTCCAACTCCATAATATGCTTTTGTTTTTTGTTTTTCTCTTAATTGAGTTCCGTATTCAGAAAGTTTTGCTCTTTTTTGTCCGTGTTGTCCTGGTGCGTAGTTTCTTCTTGAGATACTACATTTATCAGAATAACATCTTTCACCTTTTAAGAACAATTTTTGTCCTTCTCTACGGCATCTACGACATTGTTCATCTTTATATCTTGCCATTTTTTTCTCCTTTCTCATTCTAAATAGCTTTTGCATTTTCATGCTTCTATATCTCTATATTTTTATCTAAATTATACTCTTCTTCTTTTTGGTGGTCTACAACCATTGTGTGGTATTGGTGTTACATCTTTTATAGCACTTATTTCTAAACCAGCTGTTTGAAGTGATCTTATTGCAGCTTCTCTTCCTGAACCTGGTCCTTTAACAAATACTTCTACAGATTTTAATCCATGTTCCATTGCTGCTTTTGCTGCTTTTTCAGCAACTTGACCAGCTGCGAATGGTGTGCTTTTTCTTGAACCTTTGTAACCTAGTTCTCCAGCACTTGCCCAAGAAATACTATTTCCTTGTGTATCTGTGATTGTAACTATTGTGTTATTGAAACTAGAATGAATATGAGCTGCACCTTTTTCAATGTTTTTTCTATTTCTTCTAGCTACTTTTTTTGTTGTTACATTTTTAGCCATTTCGGTTTTTCCTCCTTTAAATATTCGAATTCTATTTCTTGTTAATAACTTTTTATTAACTCATTTTATTTTTTGCTTTTGCTAACTAATTTTCTAGGACCTTTTCTTGTTCTAGCATTAGTTTTTGTTCTTTGACCTCTTACTGGTAATCCTCTTCTATGTCTTAATCCTCTGTAGCATCCGATTTCTGTAAGTCTTTTTATGTTTAATGCTACTTCTCTTCTTAAATCACCTTCAACTGTATAAGATTCATCTATTGCTTTTCTTATATCGTTTACTTGTTCATCTGTTAAGTCTTTTACTCTTATGTCTGGATTAACTCCTGCTTTTTCAAGAATTTTTCTAGAACTTGATACTCCTATTCCATAAATGTATGTTAGTCCTATTTCTACTCTTTTTTCTTTAGGTAAATCTACTCCTGCTATACGAGCCA
>OLNW01002682.1_pt1 | contig 14821 bp, 8 predicted proteins | sample 1672121 | NCBI WGS metagenome assembly OLNW01 (sample SAMEA3136648, study PRJEB25190) | human gut metagenome
AGGATGATCAGATTGCGAAACTGACAGCAGACCTGGAAAGTGCCAATTTATATAAGCAGTCTGTCATGCAGTCCCAGGAGGATGCGGCAGGCGGCAGTTATGAAGATGGCATCTGGAAAGGCGAGGCACAGGGATTTGGCGGAGTCATTCAGGTGGAAGTCACTGTTGAGGGCGGTTCCATTACAGATATCAGTATTGTATCAGCAGAAAAGGAGGATGGCGCTTATCTTTCCATGGCGGAGGATATTATCCCGACAATCATTGATGCACAGAGCGCAGATGTAGATACGATCAGCGGAGCAACATTCAGCTCCACCGGGATTAAAAATGCAGTTGCGCAGGCATTGGAAGAGGCGGCAAAATAAATGAGCAAAATCGATATACATCATCTTACAAAAAAGCAGCGCAAGCAGATGCACGGCTGGCTTCGGGCAATCATACAACTTTTATATTTCCTGTTTCTGCCCTCAGCTTATACAGCCGCTTTTGCAGGCGTCAAATATATTTTCACACAGTTGGGTGCAGGAGAAAAAATCAGTCTGACCTCTTTTGTGTCGGTACTGATTGTCCTGTGTCTGTATACCATTGTATTCGGGCGTTTCTTCTGTGGATTTGCCTGTGCATTCGGAAGTTTTGGGGATGCAGTTCACTTTGTCTATGTGTGGATTTGCAAAAAAATCAAGAAAAAGCCGGTGAAACTGCCGGAAACAGTAACTTCAAAACTCTCAAAGGTGAAATACGTTGTGTTGGCTGTGATTGTACTCCTTTGCTTCAAAGGTGTGTACAGTCAGACACAGGGGTACAGTCCATGGGATGTTTTCTCTATGCTGCATGCCTTTAACTTTAAGTTAGGCGGCTATCTGCTGGGAATTGTCCTGCTGGTACTGATTATGGTGGGCATGGCCCTTCAGGAAAGATTTTTCTGTCGATTTCTGTGTCCGATGGGTGCAGTATTCTCATTACTGCCGATGCTGCCGTTCTTCACCCTTAAGAGAGAACGGGAACAGTGCATCAAAGGCTGCAGTGCCTGTACCAAACAATGTCCGTCAGACATCGGTCTGCCGGAGGCCGGTTCGTTGGATGTCAGCGGTGACTGTTTCCAGTGCCAGAAATGTATTGACACCTGTCCACGGATGAATATCCATTGCGGACTGCCGGGCATCAAAGGCAATGAAGTGGTATTCACTGTGATCAGGGCATTGATTTTATTTGGCCTGTTTATCTGGCTGGGAATTTAAGTATTGGCGAAAGAAAAATCGCCGGAAAATGAGTGATTGAATCAAAAAACAGGGGCTGGGGTGCCATTGGCATACAGCTCCATAAAAAGGATTAATGATTAGCGTGTGCTAACGCTGATTTTTAATAAATGGCTCGATTTGAGTCGGATTTTACACTAAATGCATAATTCAAATTTCATACTTATAAGGAGGACGATATGAAAAAGAATGAATTAATTAATAAGACATTGGCCGGTCTGATGATTGCAGCAATGACAGCCGGCGTGTGCCCAACAACTGCATTTGCGGTGACTGAGGGACAGGTAGCAGCAAATGGAACTTATAAGGCAACTGCTCATGTAACAAGAACAGAGGCCGATTCTGATGATGAATGGGATGAATATGATGTTGAAGTTTCCCTGACAGTTGCTGATGGCAAGTTTACAGATATTACAGTAACACCGAAAAATGGGTATAATGCTACAGCCAATTCCTCATATTTCAGTAAAGCATATGATAAATCTAAAGGTATTAAAACAAAGCTTTTAGGTCAGAAGGCAACATCAGATACAGTAAACGGGTGGGATACTAAAACAGGTGCGACGCGTACATCAGATGCTGTTAAAAAGGCGGCAACTGAAGTAATTGAAAAAGCAGCAGAAGCAGCACCAGTTGAAGTCGACACATCCAATCTTGAAGCAGCTATTGCAAAGGCAAAAGGGCTGACAGCAGCAGATTATACAGAAGATAGCTGGAATGCTTTACAGACAGCTTTGACAGCAGCGGATGCAGCCCTTACAGCAAAGGAAAGCCAGGATGCAGTAAACACAGCAGCAAGCAATTTGAATACAGCGATTAATGCCCTTGCAAAGAAACCAGAAGAGGTAAAAGTCAACACCGAAAAACTTGAGGCAGCTATCGCAAAGGCAGATGCGCTTAAAGATAAAGAAGCAGATTATAAAGCAGATAGCTGGAAGACAATGCAGACAGCTCTGACAGAAGCAAAGTCAGCTCTTGAAGCCAAAGAAAGCCAGGAAAAGGTAGATGCTGCAGAAGCAAAACTGACAAAGACTATTGATGCTCTTGAAAAGAATGCAGTGGCAAAGGAAGTTTATGTATTAATGAATATTCCTTATGACAAATTCTACGCAGAAGAAGGTGATGATGATGCCGATGCTGTTACATCAGCAACATTAAATAAGACAAGATCCAGCCTTGCTGCAGGTTCTTATCATGTGAGCAGTGATGGCTCAGATATTACGGGCATTGTTTATCCTGTTAAGCTTGAGGATGTGTCTGCTCTTGACAAGCTGACTCAGGTGACAGACAGCAGTAAAGTTGATATTACCGTATCAATGAAAGGCAAGGAGACAACAACAACTTATGAAGGCAAAGATGCGTTATTTGAAAGCCCAAGCTACTCTTATTATATGTTGAGCGAGGTGCCTTCATATTATAAGGAAGCGACTGTTAATGAAGATGGTTCTTTAAGCTTTGGTAAAGCAGAAGGCGCGGAAGTACAGACACTGAGTAATGTGACTGCGGATTTCAGAACTTCATCAAACTACGGTGATTATCAGATGAATCTTTCAGGTTTGCCAGATGATATTACAACAGTGTATGGTGTTGTTGTAGGAACAAAGGAAGGCGATAGCTATGGCCTTCGTCATGTAGAGAATATCTGGAAAATATCTAAGCTGGCATGGAGCACAGGTTTTGTGACAACAGCGCACGGCAACCAGCTTCAGTATAAGGATTATGTTCCAATGATGGGACAGACAATCAGTAAAGTAACCTATTACACAAATGCAGGTATCTATGAGATCCCTATGAGTGTATATGTTCCTGTAAAAGCAGATTATACACTGAAAGTGGATAATGCAGATGTCGCATCAGGTGAAGCAAAAGTGAATATTGAGTTACCGAAAGGTTATGATCCGGAATACAGTGTGGCAGGACTTGACAATGTGAAAGTGGATGGCGATAAATTGACCTATGCAGCGTCCGGTGCAAAAATCGGAAAATATACATTGACGGTTACAGATAAAAATAAAAAATATGCTGATTTCAGCACGACATTTACTTTGACAACAGACGCAGTACCTGCAACTTTTGATGCAGACAAGACAGCGCTTGTTGCAGCTGAAAATTATACAGCAGAGGATTTGGCAGCTTATATTAAAAATATTGAATCAGTATCTGTGAGTGGTCAGTCTTATGCAGCATCAGGAAAAGGTGCTGTGAAAATTATCAAAGAAGATGGCTCTATTGATGCAACTGCAAAACCATTTGCAAATGCAAAGGATGGCCAGGAATTTGAAATTGTTGTCAAAGCAACAGGCTATGAGAACGATTATACCTTTACATATAAATATGAAGATGCTTATACATATGTTTATGCAGGCCTTAGCTGGGCAGAATACTGGGCAGCTGAAGGTGTACAGGCAGCAGGAGATGCTTCTTCTTCAGAGGCATATGACCTTCGTGATGAGTATGACAAGGGTGCATTTGATACAGTTACAAGAGCAACAGCAAATCATGGTCTTCACAGAGGAAGCTTCCAGTGTACAGATGTGATTGAGGCAGAAAATGGTAAGGAATACAAGATTTCGTACTGGAAATCTGAAGGTAAAACAACAAAAGCAGTGCTGACAGATGGCAATGAGATTACATTTAACCGCGGAACAATTACAGAAGCAGATGGTACAACAACAAAAATGACTGAGCATCATGTAACAGGTCTTAAATATGTGCCGGTCAAAGTTGCAAAAGATGATTATGAAGCTTTCAAAGCAAAATATGATGTAGTTGAAAATGGCGGCACACTGGCAGGCGGTTATTCTGAAAACAAACTGAGCAGCTACAATGGTCTGGTAGCAGAAGTAACATCTGCAACAAATGGACTTAAGACAGCAACTAAGAATTCAGATGGCTCCTTCAGCTTCTCTGCGAAAGCCGCAGGTACAGAATCCGGTATTAAAGAGCAGGCATTAAAGACAGCACCTTCTGCAACTGATGTTGGCTTGACAGTTCAGGAAGGAGAAGGAAAATATGGTGAGTTCCTTCGTGTAGATATGAAAGGAGACTATGGCGATCTTGCCGCAAATATGCAGGCTGTGAAGTGGACATATTATGGTTCAGACAGTACATATAAGAATGCCTTGGCAACTTATGGTACAAAGTTTGCAGCTGATAACTGGATGCATAAATCAATGGGTATTCAGCTTGGCCTGACAGATTCTCTCAGATGCACATTGCCTGCAGGTACAGATGGTACAGGCTACTGGACAATTACAGTGACTGCCCTTGGATATGAAGATGTGACTTACCAGTTCCAGGCAACAGAAGAGAATATTGCCAAAGCGAATCCTGTGACAGATACAAGTGAATTGGAAGCTGCAATTGAAAAAGCAAAAGGTCTGAATAAGGAACTTTACACCGCAAAGAGCTGGAGTAATGTAGAAAGCGAATTAGAAGAGGCAGAAACAGAGCTTGAGAGAAAGCATACTCAGGAAATGGTGAATGAAGCAGCAGAACATTTGAATAATGCGATTGCCAGCCTGAAATCTCAGTATGTGCTGATGAACATTCCATATTCTGCGTTCTACAAGGCAGAAGTTCAGAATGATGTGGATGTAGATGTATTTACATCAGCAACACTGAATAAGACAAGAACAGCATCTCTGGCAGGCGGTTCTTACCATACAAATGCTGACGGCAGTCAGATTGACGGTATCACATTCCCTGTTAAAGTAACGGATGATATGGATATGTCCAAATATACACAGGTAACAGATGACGATTCTGTTGACATTACAGTTACAAACAGAGGACAGACAAGTACAACAACTTACAAAGGCAAGGATGCGCTGTTCCAGAATGCAGATTATGCATATTATAAACTGACAGAAGTTCCATCTTACTACAAGGAAGTCTCTGTTGATAAAGATGGCAATCTGACATTCGGTAAGACAGTCGGCAATGTGACAACACTGGAAGGCTTAAGCGCAGAACTGTCAACAGAGACAAGTTACGGCGATTATCAGTTAGATATTGATGGCCTTCGCGATAAACTGACAGAGCTTGGTGTGACAAATATCAATGGTGTTGTGATCAATACAAAAGAAGGCAGCAGCTATGGTCTGCGTCATCTTGAAAACATCTGGAGAATGGAAGAACTGGCTTGGGCAACAGGCTTTACAGAAGTTGTTCATGGCTGCCCGACTTCATCTGATCATTATAAAGCAATGATGGGTCAGACAATTACCTCTGTCACCTATTATACAGATAAAGGTATGTACAATATTCCATTGGCAGATATTTATGTACCGGTTAAATTCACACATGACCTTGAAGTAGCCAATGCGGCAATTACAGCAGGCAAGACAGAAGTTACTGTAACCGGTCTGCCGGATGATTATGCTGCTGAATACAAAGTAGATGGCCTTGACGGTGTAAGTGTTCAGAATGGTGTATTAACATTTAACAATGCAAAGAAAGGTAAATACACATTAACAATTTCTGATAAGAATGACAAATATGCAGATATTACAACAGAATTTGAACTTTATACAGAAGCAATGCCAGCTGCATATGATGCGGATAAGAAGGTACTTGTTAAGACCGCAGATGCGACAGATGAAGAATTTGCTGATTACATCAAGAGCATTTCTGTAGTCAGTGTTAATGGTAAGGATTATAGAGCAACAGGTCGCGGTGCAACAGTGATTATTAATGAAGATGGTTCTATTAAGACAGATGCAGCACCATTTGCAGAAGGTGATACATTTGAGATCACAGTAAGTGCAACTGGTTATTTACCACAGAGTTTCACTTATACAACAAAAATGGCTCCTGCTCCGGCAGAAGTCAACACAGAAGCCCTTGAAGCAACCATTGCCAAGGCAGAAGAACTGAAAGAATCAGACTACACGGCAGAGAGCTGGAAAGCAATGCAGACATCCCTGACATCAGCAAAGGCAGCCCTTGAAGCAAAAGAGTCACAGGAAGCAGTGGATGCAGCATCAGCAAGTCTCCAGTCTTCTATTGATGCACTGAAAGCAGCAACACCTGCTGAAACAGAAGAAGAGACAAAGGATGATAAGAAGGATGAGGCAGAAGCTGTGGACACAGCAGCTCTTGAAAAGGTCATCGCAACAGCTAAGGGGCTCAAGAAGAATGACTACACAGCCGCAACCTGGTCAACTTTGCAGACGGCTTTAACAAATGCAGAAAAAGCCCTGGATGCCAAAGAATCTCAGAAATCTGTAGATGAAGCAGCAAAGACACTGCAGGCAGCAATTGATGGCCTGAAGAAAGCAGCTGATACAACTGCGACAACGGATGACAAGAAAAACAACAATAATAACAACAATTCAACGAACAAGAACAATACAACAAACAAAAATACGACAACAAGTAAGAACAGCCCGAAGACAGGTGATCCTGTAAGCGTACTCGGCCTGCTTGGTGCAGCAATTTCTTCCGTTGGTATTGGTGGTTTAGGATTAAGACTCAGAAAGAAATCTAAAAGAGAAGATGAGGAATAATTCCTGATGAATTGAATATTCGAATGCCAAGAAGGGGCTCCGCTTTCATGCGGGCCCCTTCTCTTTATGAACGGTTACCTGAATTTTATATTGAGTTGAACTTTGCAGGAGTACTTTAAAAGTGTCCATACTTCTGCTATGATAGTGGATAGAAGAATGTCGATATTCTGAATGAAGTAAAGAAATAGATATAAAAATGTAAAGGACAGAAAAGGATAGATAAATGGCAGAAGTAAAGATTTTATATGAAGATAAAGACATTATTGTGGTTGTGAAGCCTGCCGGGATGGCCTCCCAGGAGGAACGCTCGGCGGATATGGATATGGTGAGCTGGCTGAAGAATTATCTTGTTCGGGAGAAGAAGGTCAAAGGTATGCCGTATATCGGTGTGATCCATCGTTTGGACAAGCCTGTGGGCGGTGTCATGGTTTATGCCAAAACGCAGCAGGCGGCAGGAAAGCTCAGTGAACAGGTGCGAGGCAATAAGATGACCAAGGAATATCTGGCGGTATTGACGGGAACCCTCCCGAAGAAAGAAGGACGGTTGGAAGATATGCTCCTCAGCAACGGCAAGACCAATAGAACAGAGGTGGTGGACGCCAAAACTTCCGGTGCCAAAAAAGCCGTGCTTGAATATAAGGTTAAACGGACAAAATTTGACGAGGGTCAGCAGTATTCTCTGGTGAATGTCCATCTGATCACAGGACGTCGGCATCAGATTCGTGTCCAGATGGCCCATGCCGGTGCAGGGCTTTGGGGAGATACCCGCTACAATCCCGTTTTTGCGGATAAGAAAGGCTGGTTTGACCTGGCGTTGTTTGCATGGCATCTGGAATTTGATCATCCGGTGACAAAGAAGCATCTGGCATTTAAAGTGCCTGCAGGATCACAGATTACAGCCCATTTTAAAGCTGAAGAATGTAAATAAGCAGGAGAAATAGAAAATGAACAGAACAGTGATGATCAGATTGGCGACACCGGAGGATGCTGCTGAGATGTTAAAAATATATGCCCATTATGTGGTAAATACAGCGATTTCATTTGAGTATGAAGTACCGTCGGAAGAAGAATTCAGAGGAAGAGTCGAAAGCACCCTAAAACGCTATCCGTATATCGTGGCTGAACAGGAAGGACATATCATCGGCTATGCTTATGTATCGATTTTTCATGAAAGAAAGGCTTATGATTGGGCTGTGGAAACGTCGATTTATGTGGATAAAGACTACAAACGCAGCGGCTGCGGAAAACTTTTGTATCAGGCACTTGAGAAGATTCTCAAGAAACAGCATATCAGCAATCTGTATGCCTGCATTGCCTATACAGAGCATGAGGACGAACATCTGACAAATGACAGTATGCATTTTCATGAGCATCTGGGATATGAATTGGTGGGCACATTTAAGAAGTGCGGCTATAAGTTCAATAGATGGTATGATATGATCTGGATGGAGAAGATGATCGGGGAACATCCGGAGAATCCGGAAGCATTTATTCCATTTTCGGAGAGGGATGTCCGGGAGATATTTGAACTTATTTTATAGGGGTTTATGAACTATGGTTGCGCAATTTTATTTTTCTTTTTCTAAGAATTTTTTATACGTCATATCCATTCCCAGCGCCCCAAGTGGCGCTGTAATAATAAAATCATCAAAACGGCAGAAAGGCCGGCTTCCAATGTGTAACGGATATCCACAGCGGCACCCACAAGAACAAAGAGGATGACTTCAGCTGCCAGCCAGAGTTTGCCGAATTTCTCAGATAATCTTTTGGATACGAAAGTTGTACTTTTGGCTTTCAGAACGCAGGCCATGCTGACAACAGCCAGCAGACCGGAAACAGCGACTTTGCCCTCAAGCCATCCTTCAATGGCAATGAGCAGAAAAGAAAAGCCAAGGACGATGATGACTTATTTGTGGAGAAGTGCAAGGGAAAATTCATTTACACAGTCGTTATAAGGCAAAAAATCTTGACAAAGGCCATCTCCTGTCATAAAATGATTTTTGTGAAAACATATTTATATGTGAATGACAGTGAAGAGGATCAGTAGTCTGCGTCAGTGGCTCAGAGAGGATATCAGCGGTGTGAGGTGTCTCCATATGTACAGATGAACCTGCCTTGGAGTTCTGTATGAAAGTACAGCGCGCGTCCGGCGTTATGGACAATTGAGAGGAAGTCTTCAGTATATGAATCAGGACAGATGCAGTATCTGCTGTCTGACATTTTCGAGGCAATCGAGTGGAGATTTCAAATAGGGTGGTACCGCCGAATGAATTTTGGTCCCTGTTCAGCTGATGGCTGGCAGTGGAGAGAATAGACAAGGGGAAGTGCTTTCTGCTGCAGCAGAGCGTACTTCCCCTATTTATTTATTATAGTAGAAACAGGAGAATGTAAAATGGCAAAGGAAAAGAAACAGGTTCGTGAGATCACATCCATGAGCGAAGATTTTGCACAGTGGTATACAGATGTTGTTGTTAAGGCAGGTCTGATCGGTTACACAAGTGTTAAAGGCTGTATGGCTTTAAAGCCGGCAGGTTATGCAATCTGGGAGAATATCCAGCATGAGCTGGACAAACGTTTCAAGGAAACAGGTGTTGAGAATGTCTACATGCCGCTGTTTATCCCTGAAAGTCTGCTCCAGAAAGAGAAAGATCATGTAGAAGGTTTTGCACCGGAAGTTGCATGGGTGACGCATGGCGGTCTGAATGAACTTCAGGAGAGAATGTGTGTCCGCCCGACATCCGAGACATTATTCTGCGATTTCTATGCCAAAGAAATCCAGTCCTATCGTGATCTGCCAAAGATGTACAATCAGTGGTGTTCCGTTGTAAGATGGGAAAAAGAGACACGTCCGTTCCTGCGTTCCAGAGAATTCCTGTGGCAGGAAGGCCATACCGCCCATGCTACAGCAGAAGAATCCAAAGAGAGAACAGAGCAGATGCTGAATCTTTATGCAGATTTCTGTGAGCAGGTATTGGCTATGCCTGTTATCAGAGGCCAGAAGACAGAGAAGGAGAAATTTGCCGGTGCAGAAGCAACCTATACCATCGAAGCATTAATGCATGACGGCAAGGCCCTTCAGTCCGGTACAAGCCACAACTTCGGTGATGGTTTTGCAAGAGCCTTCGGCATTCAGTACACAGATAAAGAAAATAAACTGCAGTATGTCCATCAGACATCCTGGGGTATGACAACCCGTCTGATCGGTGCTATTATCATGGTTCACGGTGACGACAATGGTCTTGTCCTGCCGCCAATGATCGCTCCGACACAGGTGATTGTTATTCCAATTGCCCAGCACAAGGAAGGTGTCCTTGAGAAAGCAGAAGAACTGAAAAACAGACTCAGCGGTTTCAGAGTGAAACTGGATGCAACAGACAACAAACCTGGCTGGAAATTTGCAGAGGCAGAGATGCGCGGTATCCCTGTTCGTGTTGAAATCGGGCCAAAGGATATCGAAGCGAATCAGGCTGTCCTGGCTCGCCGTGATACAGGTGAAAAGATTGTTGTCAGCCTGGATGAACTTGAAACAAAGGTGGATGAACTGCTGAAACAGATCCAGTCTGATATGTTTGAAAAGGCACGTGCACACAGAGATGCACACACTTATGTAGCCACAAACTATGATGAATTCAAGGATATTATTGCCAATAAGCCTGGATTTGTGAAAGCGATGTGGTGCGGTGATCGTGCCTGCGAAGACAAGATCAAAGAAGAAACAACAGCAACATCCAGATGTATGCCATTTGCACAGGAACATTTATCCGATGTATGCGTATGCTGCGGACGTCCGGCTAAGAAGATGGTTTACTGGGGCAAAGCATACTAAAATGGATTGTGTATCCTGCAGCGTCAGGCGCTGATTTTTTGACAGAATTGGTGCAGAATGAATATATATTAGGAATGCTAATATAACGGATGCTGAAATAATAATGCTGTCAAAAAACTATGGCTGTTGTCAAATAAGATAACAAGTGTTAAAATGGGGTTGTCATATAGAGCTTGCACATAAGCAGGACTATATTGACAATCCTTTTTTATAAGCATAGATTATGCAAATACCGAAATTGGTTGTTATAATCTTTGCAGATAATAATAAGAAAAACTGTTAGCGGCGGATTTTCCGCATATACACATGACATAGGAGGAATATTCATGAAAATGGTAGCAATCAGTCAGGAACTGTCATCTACATCTTATCCGGGCAGAGGTATTATCATTGGTCGTTCTGCCGATGGAAGCAAAGCGGTTACAGCTTATTTTATTATGGGAAGAAGCGTCAACAGCCGAAATCGTGTTTTTGTAGAAGATGGTGAAGGAATTCGTACAGAAGCTTTTGATCCTTCCAAACTTGAAGACCCAAGCCTGATTATTTATGCACCGGTCAGAGTGCTTGGCAACAAGACTATTGTGACAAATGGTGACCAGACAGATACCATTTATGAAGGTATGGATCGCCAGCTTACATTCGAGCAGTCTCTCAGAAGCCGTGAATTTGAGCCGGATGCACCGAATTACACACCTCGTATTTCTGGTATCCTGCATGTGGAGAATGCAAAATTCAACTATGCCATGTCTATTTTAAAAAGTAACAACGGCAATCCGGATTCATGCAACCGCTATACATTTGCATATAACAACGTGCCTGCAGGTGAAGGCCATTTTATTCATACTTATATGGGTGACGGCAATCCACTGCCAAGTTTTGAGGGTGAGCCGACATGGGTGAAAGTTGATACTAACGACATTGATGCCTGGACAAAAGAAATCTGGGAAAACCTCAACGAGGACAATAAGGTTTCTCTCTTTGTTCGTTTTATTGATATTGCAACTGGTAAATACGAGTCAAGAATCATCAACAAGAATCACTAATCGGAGGTAGATCAGATGAAAGAATTAGAATTAAAATATGGCTGTAATCCGAATCAGAAACCATCCCGTATTTTTATGAATGAGGGAGAACTTCCGATTACTGTTTTAAACGGACGTCCGGGATATATCAACTTTCTGGATGCTTTCAACGGCTGGCAGCTGGTTAGTGAATTAAAGAGAGCAACGGGACTTCCTGCGGCAACTTCTTTTAAACATGTTTCCCCTGCCGGTGCAGCTGTTGGTCTGCCGTTAACTGACGTTGAGAGAAAAATTTACTGGGTTGATGATATGGGTGAACTGACACCTTTGGCCAATGCTTATGCCCGTGCCCGTGGTGCTGACAGAATGTCATCTTTCGGTGATTTTATTTCCCTGTCGGATGTGTGTGATGTGGCAACTGCCAAATTGATCAAGCGTGAAGTTTCAGACGGTGTCATTGCACCGGGCTATGAACCGGAGGCACTTGAAATGCTGAAAGCCAAGAAAAAGGGCAATTACAATGTTATCCAGATTGATCCGTCCTATCGTCCGGCACCAGTGGAACACAAGGAAGTATTCGGCATTACATTTGAACAGGGGAGAAATGAACTGGTTATTGACAAAGAGATGCTGAACAATATCGTTACTGAAAGTAAAGAACTGCCGGAATCAGCCAAAATCGATCTGGTGATTGCGCTTATTACACTGAAATATACACAGTCCAACTCTGTATGCTATGCGAAGGGCGGACAGGCTATCGGTATCGGCGCAGGTCAGCAGAGCCGTATCCATTGTACCCGTCTGGCAGGTCAGAAGGCAGATAACTGGTTCCTGCGTCAGAGTCCAAAGGTATTGAATCTGCCGTTTAAGGAGAAAATCGGACGTGCCGATAGAGACAATGCCATTGATCTGTATATCGGTGATGAATACATGGATCTGCTGGCAGATGGTGAATGGGAGAGAACATTTACAGAAAAGCCGGAAGTATTTACCCGTGAAGAAAAGAGAGCATGGCTTGATCAACTTCAGGATGTGGCACTTGGTTCAGATGCTTTCTTCCCATTCGGGGATAATATCGAGAGAGCCCATAAGAGCGGCGTGAAATATGTGGCTCAGCCGGGCGGTTCTGTCAGAGATGACCAGGTCATTGAAACTTGCAATAAATACGGTATGACCATGTGCTTTACAGGTATCAGACTGTTCCATCACTAGTACATCGTTTCGTAAATAACTATACCAATCGCGTAGGATTTTGCATTTCGTTTGTACAAGATCGAAGGGATACGTTGAATAGGCTGTATGCTTATAGAATACAATGAAAGAGACTATTGTTGAAATGTGCAGATACATTTTGATAGTAGTCTTTTTTCGTGTGGAAAACGTAGCAGCAGGAATTAACAGAAAGACGACAAGATAAAATTAAAAAAGAAGGTGTAATAAAATTTTAAAAAGAAACAGGGTCGCTTGTTGTCGAATGGAGAAGATTGATTGTGGGGTGTGTCATATTGTGAAGGGAGATGGCACATTCCGTCAATGGATGATATTTTACCGGGAAATGAGGACATGTTATACTTCTTTTAACAATTATTGTAAATATTGCTTGAACCAATGAGGGGAAGGCAGAAAGAGGAGAGGTATAATATTGGAAGCAAATATGTTTAAGTTGGAAAACTTTAGAAAAAACGCGGCATCACAGAGTATTAGCTGCGAAATTGTTGGTGGGCATGTTGTACAGTCGGAGATGACTGGGGAGGATGGACATAAGCTGTGCTTCCTGTTGGGAACAATGCTGGAGGATTATTTGTTTAATAGGAAGAAAACGGATCAGGTATTATTCGGACCGGTAGATTTTCATTTGGATGAGAGCAATATTTTTCAGCCGGATCTTGCAGTTGTTGAGCAGAGTGAGAGTTACAGCGGCGGTATGATTCGTACTTCTGAATTGAACAAGATCCCGAAATTAATTGTGGAAGTTCTGGCAGATGGCAATGCAATCTATGATTGTCTGGATAAAGCTGTATTATACGGCAAGAATGGGGTGAGAGAGTATTGGCTGATCGATCTCAATGAAGAATTTGTTTATACATATTCCTATAGAAATGGATTTGAATATAGAAGATATTCTTTTGAGCAGAGCATGCGGAGTGTGTGTTATCCGGGATTTGAATGCTGTATTTCCGATGTTTTGTGGGATGGCGGAGGAAGCCTGAAAGAGCTGGCGATGTTTTATCGTTTCAAGAAGGAAATCTATCCTGAGAATAGTGTACAGGTTGTGGCTGAGAACAGCAGTGTGTATGGCGGCTATCAGGAGAGACAATATTCAGCAGAAGCTTTCTATGAGTGGATGAATACGAGGAAGAATAAACTGCAGTATACGTCGTTGGTAGAATTGCTGTTGGGTAATATCAGGGAGTCTGCCATGCCGGCATTCAGACATCAGAATGTGCGCGGCAATTTGTATTTTGCGATAAAGTCGTATTTGAAAAGGGAGAAACTTCCCTATCAGTTGTGTTTTGCTCCTATTTTGGTGGAGCTGAAGAAACTGGATCTGCTGGATTCGGTTGTGTCGCCGGATTTGTTCCTCATCAGCAGTGGGGAAGTGATTTATGATAATATTTACAGGGGAGTGCCGCAGTGGATTATTGAGATTGTAACGCCTGCAACGGCCGCACAGGATTATATCGACAAAGCCCAATTGTATCAGTACCATGGTGTGGGTGAGTATTGGATTGTCAATGATTGGAAGCAGCAGGTCATGGTGGTTCGTTATCTGCCATCTGTGCCAGAAGGGGAGGACAATATAGAAACATCGGTTTATGATTTCCATGAAAAGATTCCGGTAGGCACATTGCCGGGACTTGAATTGACAATGAGTGAAGTGTTGAAAGAATTTGATTAGGATTGATGGTATGAAAGCAGCATTAAATTTCATATAGGGATAACAAAACGGTTGGGGGGAAGGTTCAGAAAGTCATCTTCCAAAATGTGCATCATTTTGGAAGAATGACCTTAAAACAATTCAAGATCAATAGAGATAATATAGAAACAATAATAGAGATAGTTTGCTAACAACGATAACGACATCGAATTTTGAAGGAAGAAAAAGAAATTCAACAAATTATCAAAAATATTAAAAAAACTGTTGACAATTCAAAATAGGAGTGGTATCATAATCAAGCTGTCAGCGAGAACAACGCGAAACAGCAC
>OLNW01002684.1_pt1 | contig 14816 bp, 13 predicted proteins | sample 1672121 | NCBI WGS metagenome assembly OLNW01 (sample SAMEA3136648, study PRJEB25190) | human gut metagenome
AAGAGCTTTATGCGATTTTTTTCGCAGCTCTTTTTCCACACCCAGCTGTATTTGCCGGCATTAGCGGTTATTTTTGTTCCGTCAATGTAAACGTGGTTCAGATCCACCTGTTCCTTTTGAAATATGTATTCGTTGATATCTGCAAATATCCTGTCGATATTCTCAAGCATAGTTTTATTCATGAAATTGTCTATCGTCACGTGGCTTGGCGGCGGATTATCCTGCAACAACCACATATATCGTATGTCAGTCTTGCAGTATTTTTCGATCTCTCTTACCGACGCATATCCGTTCTCCATGAACGCAAACAGTATTATTTTCAGCAAAGTTTTCTGATCATATCTCGGACGGCCTGGCCTGCGCTCCTCAATCGTCAGGTATTTATTCAGGTCAATATGATCCATCACTTCACTGAAACTATATACCGGGTCTGAAATTTCTATTATTTTTTCAATTTCTACTGGTAATTTCAGCTGATATGCTGTATAATGTTCTTGTGGGTTTTGTTTTTGCACAATTACATTATACCACAAAAAAGGCTGCATCCTTTATTTTTTCGGGATGCAGCCTTTTCTTTTGTTTTTTTACAGCGCCATTTTTTTCTATGTCACAAAAAACGGTTGATAAATAGAATTTTTGATAGTGGAGCCTAAAACTCCCTTACAAGCTTAAAGTTCTCGCTTTACTTCTGTTGTATTGTGTCTTTACTAAGGAATCGCTGATTAAATCTGGTGCGCAGATTGCGACGAGATTTTTTCGGATTGTACAATGATGTCGCGACTGAGCTTTACAACGACCTTATGGAATTACCGAATAACTGAGGAGGAAAGACACTATGAATTTTGGACAGGCAATCGAAGCACTGAAACAGGGTAAGAAAGTAGCACGCGTGGGTTGGAACGGCAAGGGTATGTACCTCGGACTTATAAAAGGAAGAAGTCTTGACAGATGTTTTGACCCGGATAGCGCCCCATGCGTGGACAGCATTTGCATGAAAACAGCGCAGGATACGGTCGTTGTTGGCTGGCTTGCCAGCCAGACCGATATGCTTGCGGAGGACTGGGTAATTGTGAAGTAAGGAGGAAACATCATGAAAATCGATTGGAAGAGAAAGCTTACATCGCGGAAGCTCTGGGTGGCGCTGGCGGGATTCATCGCGGGACTTATCGTAGCGTTCGGCGGGTCGTCCGAGACAGCGGAAACTGTTTCCGGCTGCATACTCAGCGGCGCGGCGGTTGTGGGGTATGTCATCGGCGAGGGGCTGGCCGACGGCGCGCGCAAGGAGGACAGCGACGATGGCGATAACCTTTGAAGCATACGCCCGGAACAATGGAGCGTTCAAAGCCGCCCGCCCCATGCCGACAGGCAGCCCGGCAGGCATCATAATCCACTCCACCGGCGCAAACAATCCGAACCTCAAGCGCTACGTCAACGCGCCGGAAATCTGCGGGGCGAATCCCTACAGGAACTACTTCGACCGCCCGGACAGCAATGTCTGCCCGCACGCGGTCATAGGCAAGGACAAGAACGGCGAAGTGAAAGCGGCTAAGCTGCTCCCCTGGAACGTCTGCTGCTGGGGCTGCGGCTCTGGCTCAAAAGGTAGTTACAACTACGCCCCGGCATACATACAGATTGAGATCGCGGAGGACGCGCTGAACGACCGCGCCTACTTCGAGGATGCCTTCGGGCTTGCAGCTGACCTCTGCAAGCGGCTCATGAAGAATTATCCGACTATCAAGCCGGAAAACATCATCAGCCACAAGGAAGCCTGCGCCCGTGGTTACGCTTCCAACCACGGCGACCCGGAGCACTGGCTCGCCAGGTTCGGCAAGAATATGGACTGGTTCCGGGGGCAGGTCGCGCCGGAGAAGCAGGTCAGGATCACTGCCGAGATCTCAGTCGCCCAGAGCAAAGTAGAGCGTTACCGCCAGGCACTCCAGGCGCTGGGCTGCTCTGTGAAAATCGAATAATGATTATCCCCGGGGCGTTGGCTCCGGGGAATTCGTTATTTTGCATAAAACAGAGCTTGAATTTTTTGGCAGTTGCATTTACCCTACTTGTCACGATAAAAACAGTTTTAACGCCAAACTTGACACCCATGTTGACACCCATACTTGCGAAAAAATACGCAAAAATGTGGTAAAATACATTCGTTGCGCGTCGCGATTCCGGATAGCAAAAATCCCCGTCAAACAGCTAATCAAGCCATTTGGCGGGGATTAAGTCTTTGGAGCGGATAATGGGAGTCGAACCCACCACCTCAGCTTGGGAAGCTAATGTTTTACCGATAAACTATATCCGCATCTCACGAATATATTATATCATCTTTGGTCAGATTTGTCAAGACCCCGGAACGACGCTCCGGGAAATTCCTGCGGAAAACCCCGAACACTGCCGCTAATCCGGGGGCTCCTCCGCTGAAAGCGCTCCGTGAGCGGAGATCATCGCTTCCTCGCGGGAGCCATGGAACCTCCGCGCTGAGAAATTTCGTGTTATCTGAACCACCTTTCCGGAAAGCAGCAGAACTACCGGAAGATTCACCGCCGCCATCACGCCGTTGAACAGGTCGGCAGCGCCCCAGGCCGCAGAAACGTCCAGCATGCCGCCAACTACCGAAACCGCCGTGAATACCACCAGATAAGGCACCCGAAAGCCTTTCCCGAACAAGTACTCCGCCGCGCCGCTCCCGAAGCAGCTCCAGCCGATGACCGTCGTGAACGCGAACATGACCACCGCCGCGCTGATGAGCTTCCCAGCCATTCCGCCGAAAACAGACGAAAACGCCGTCGTTACAAGCTCCGAGCCGCTCACTTCCTCAATAACCACCCCGGAGATCTCACCGCCCTGCCCTACTCCGGTGATCTTCATGATGTTCGCGCAGGTGATCCCCCCGCTCTTCACGGGCGCGCTGAACGTACCGCCGTCCGCTGTGCGGAACTCACGAAGTTCCCCGCCGCCTGAAACCAAAAGTTCCGCCCCAGGCGTAACCAGCCCCTCCTGCTCCGTAAGCCGGAAGTACTGCGGCTGCGCAGTGATGTTCTGAAAAACCTCGTCCATCGGAGCCGCCCGGCAGGGACAGCACAGCAGCACCAGTGCCGTCATTGAGCACATTATCAGCGTGTTGAAGGTTATCTCAACTATGCTCCACATGCCAAGAATGCACGGCTCTGTTTCCTCCGATGAGGCGTGCGCCGACGGCGACGACCCAAGCCCCGCTTCGTTCGAAAACACCCCTCGGCGTATCCCCATGCCGGCCGCCTGCTTCACCATATAACTGCTGACCCCGGCCGCCGCCTGCTCCAGCCCGAATGCTCCGCGGAAAATCTCCCCCATCACCTCCGGGAGTCTCCGGAAATTCACCGCAATTATCATCAGCGAGCCGATTATGTACAGCCCCGACATCAGCGGCACCAGCTTCTCCGAGACCTTCGCGGTGCGCTTCATTCCACCGAATATCACCGCCCCCGCGCACACGGTGAGCGCCAGCCCGGCTATCCATGCAGGTACCCCGAATCCGGATTCCAGCGCCAGCGCCGCCGAATTCATCTGCACGATGTTCCCCATTCCGAAGGACGCAAGCACGCAGGCTCCCGCGAATACCGCCGCAAGCGGCTTCGCAGCGCGGCTCGTGCGCTTGCGCTCAGCCAGACCGTACCTGATGTAGTACATCGCGCCGCCGTGCCATTCCCCGCCGTTTTTCCTGCGGTAATAGCCGCCGAGTACGTTCTCCGCATATCCCGTCATAGTTCCGAGAAGAGCCGTCGCCCACATCCAGAACACCGCCCCCGCGCCTCCGGAGGTCAGCGCCGCCGCCACTCCCGCGATGTTCCCCGTTCCCAGGGTCGCCGCAAGCGACGACGCCATCGCCTGGAACGGCGTGACCCCGCTCCCTGAGCTGTTCCGGCTGCTCTTTGAAAACACCGTGGACCTCAGGCAGAACAGCCACCGCCTGAATTGCAGCCCGCCGGTCCGCAGCGTGAAATATCCTCCGGAAAACACCAGCACGGCTAACATTGGCGCTCCCCACAATATGGAATTTGCTTCCTCAACAAGTGAAAAAATGACATTCATTGCAGCCTCCCGAACTCAACGCCTGACAAGCCTGTTACGATGTTATTCCTGGAGGCATATCTTTATTCGATTTTTATTACCCAACTTTATATTGTTTTGTGCATTATGTTGCTTTTCGGTAATAAAAAATATTCCAATCGGTAAAAAAATGTGATATAATAGTGATGAATAAATGATGAATAAATGTAAAATTCCGGAGGAGAGTACATGGAGTTCAGATACAAGGTGCTGGTAATTGACGACGACAGCAGCGTCAGCTTTTACATAAAATCTGTTCTGGAAGCCCAGGGGTACGACGTTATCGTTGCCGAAAACGGCAGGGATTCCGAAATATTCGCTAGCTCGCACTGCCCCGATATTATACTGCTTGACCTCGGGCTTCCGGATATGGACGGCGTCGCCGTGCTGAAGAAAATACGCGAATGGTCGGCTGTGCCGGTGATCGTTGTGTCATCCCGCCAACAGGAGCAGGACAAGGTACGCGCCCTCGAAAACGGAGCCGACGATTATGTACAGAAACCATTCAGCACGCAGGAGCTTCTCGCACGGATCAGGGTAGCGCTCCGGCACTCCCGCAACAGCGGCACGAACCTCTCCATAGCGCGGGATTCCCGGTTTGAGGTCGGCGGGCTGGTAATAGATTACGCGAAGTACCGCGTTTATGTCGACGGAAACGATGTTGAACTCACCCAGAATGAATACCGCCTGGTCGCGCTGCTGGGGCAGTACGCCGGAACGGTTCTTACCTACGCTGACCTGATACGCCGCATGTGGGGTCCCAATGCGAAGCAGGACAACCAGATACTCCGCGTGAACATGGCGAACATACGCCGCAAGATCGAGAAAGACCCCGCGCACCCGCGCTACATCTTCACTGAGACCGGCATAGGCTACCGCATGGCGGATAAGTAACCGCCGACTTCAAATCCGGCGATAACCGGACTCCGCACGGAACCGGACAATACGGGGAATGACGTCCTCCCCGCGGGCAATCGCCCCGAACCGCCCTTACGGGCTGATGGCATCTGCAAATACAGATCAGCTGGGAATATTCCGGCGCGGTTTTTGTATCTGCGGGCTGTCAGCCCTTTTTGTTACGCCGCGCCCCGGCAGGGAGGCTTTTATGTTACTAAGCATTGCACTTATCCTTATCTTCGGGCTGGCGCTCGGGGAACTCGCGGGGCTTCTGCGGCTGCCGAAGCTCACCGGAATGATCGCCGCCGGGATACTCCTCGGCTCGCTCGGGTGGCTCGACCCGGCGCTGCTCGGGATCTCCGCCGACCTGCGGAAGATCGCGCTGATCATTATACTGACCCGCGCCGGGCTTAACCTGGAGCTGTCAGACCTGAAAAAATGCGGCAGACCCGCACTGCTGCTGAGCTTCGTCCCGGCGGCGTGTGAAATCGTCGGAGTTACGCTGCTCGCGCAGCTTCTGCTGGGGCTTGACATAGCGGAAGCGGCTACGATGGGTTCTGTACTCGCGGCGGTGTCCCCTGCCGTTATCGTCCCGAAAATGCTGAAACTCATGGAGGAAAAACGCGGCACCGACAAGCAGATACCGCAGATGATACTAGCCGGAGCTTCAATGGACGACGTGTTCGTTATCGTGATGTTCTCGGTATTCTCAGGACTTTGCGCCGGCGGCGAGGTCTCGGCGTTCTCCATCGTTAACATTCCGGTGTCCATTCTGCTCGGAGCCGCCATGGGAGCCGTCTGCGGAGTTCTCATGGCGCTGCTGTTCCGGAAGCTCCACATGCGCGACAGCGTAAAGGTGATACTGGTTATGAGCCTCGCGTTCCTGCTGGTGACACTGGAGGACTTCCTGCCGGACTACATCGGGTTCTCCGGACTTGTGGCGGTCATGACGGCGGGTATCGCGCTGCGCCAGCGTGAGCCGGAGCGCGCCGTGCGTATCTCCGCAAAATACTCCAAACTGTGGACTGCGGCGGAGCTCATGCTGTTCGTGCTGGTCGGCGCGGAAGTCGACCTGAATTCCATCGGCGGCATATGGCTTCCGGTACTTGGAGTTATCCTCGGCGCCCTGGCGTTCCGCTGCGCGGGAGTGTTCCTCTGCCTGCTGAGAACCCGGCTCTGCCTGAAAGAACGGCTGTTCTGCATGCTCGCGTATACTCCGAAGGCAACGGTGCAGGCTGCCATCGGCGGAGTCCCACTCGCGATGGGGCTTGCATGCGGAAACGTGATACTTTCCGGAGCAGTGCTTGCGATACTCGTAACAGCCGCGGCGGGAGCGTTCCTGATAGACCTCACCGCACCCCGGCTGCTGAAAAAAGAGGAGTAAGATTTCATAAACTAATGGGAACCTCTAAAAACCGGTTTGAAGAGGGAAAATGGGTAGAGTGCGCCGAATGCGATGAAAGCCGACGAAGTAAGGCTGTATGCCTTACGAGGAGGTTTGAAGAAGCAGTCGGTGTGCTATACACATTTTCACTCAAACAAGGTTTTTAGAGGTGACCTAATGCAGGTTACAACAAGCGGAACACTCGCTGCTTTATAGTTTACCTAAAAAAACGGGCAGACTCGCCTTGTCTGCCCGTTTCCTACAATCAGCCGCCTCAGATGCAGCCTTTATTTCTTCTTATCCTTAATATGGAGCTTCTCCTTACAAAGCTGCACCCGGTTAGTAACCACGTCCTTGAAAGAGTGCTTATTCTCAGGCTCCGGCGCAGGAACCTCCTCCGGCTCGTCGCAGACGTAATCCGGCGTGATATACCCCACGTCCCGGGCGTAATCCGAAGTCTTCTGCGGTAGCTGCCGCTTTCTCAGCCTGCCCTCGATGAAATCCTTGAACAGCATGTAAACCACCGCGCAGACCGGCACTCCCAGGAACATTCCCAGCATGCCGAACAGACCGCCGCCTACGAGTATCGCGATCAGTATCCACACCGCCGGAAGTCCGGTGGAATCTCCCAGTATCCACGGCGCAATGATGTTCCCGTCTACAGTCTGCAGCACCACAATGAAAATAACGAACCACAGCGCCTGTATCGGCTTGTCGGACAGAAGCAGCAGAAGCGTACACGGGATAGCGCCGATGAACGGACCTACGAACGGTATCAGATTGAACACGAACATTATCGCCGCGATAAGCAGTGAATACGGCAGGCGGAGTATAGTGCAGCCGATGAAGCATATCATGGCGACAATAAACGCCTCGATTATTTTCCCCACGATGGAGCCGAGGAACTTCTTGCTCGCCTCGCGGCATACGCCGAGGAACCGCTGTGCGCGCTCCACCTTCAGGAACGCGAATATCAGCTTCTTGGTCTGACCGATGAACATTTCCTTGCGCGCCAGCAGGTAGATCGAAATAATAAGCCCTATCAGCACGTTCTTCATCGTGTCGATGACCGCCCACACCGTCGACGCTACGTTTCCGGCTATGTTCATCAGCTCGTTGGAATACTCCTTCCATATTCCCGCTATGAACTTGTTGAAATCGTCCAGCGGGTTCCCCAGGAACTCAACCAGCGTGGGATTATCGTCGAAAATGTTGCTCAGCCATTCCTTGATGGTGTTGATGTAGGAATCCATGTTGCTGAAGATCACGATCAGGTTCTCAATAAGCTGAGGTATCACCATTATAACTATCAGACCCAGTATCACAAGAACCAGCAGCATGGTCAGCGTAAGCGCGATACCCCGCGCCTTGCTCCGGTTTTTCTTGTTCGTGGAATCCGACAGCTTTTTTAAGGGACCGGTCTCGATTCTGGTCATGAGCGGATTCAGCAGGTAGGCGCAGAATATCCCTATGATTATCGGGGTCGTGACCGCGCCCAGCACCGACAGCTTAGCCATCACCGAATCAAAATTGAATATCACCATCACCGCGATGGCGCTGACGATCACCGCGCAGGTCGCGTAGACCGCTATCGTAAAGTATTTTCTGTTCCAGTTTATGTTCATATTATCTCCCCCAGGCGCACGCCGCGCGGCGTGTATTCTAATTAATTATACTACACGGTACGCAAAAAATCAAGTGCGGTCAGCAATAATATTGGCACAACTTTCCTGAATAATACCGCGCCCCCGGAGCAAAATATCAGTGCGGCGAAAAGCCGGATATTTACGGAGCCTAGCTCCATAGGAGGAAAAACAATGTCCAACCAGAATAACCAGAACAATCAGAATCAGAACAGAAACCAGCAGAATCAGCAGAATCAGCAGAACCGTCAGAACCAGAACGATCAGGGTCAGAACCGCCAGAATCAGAACCAGAACAGATAACGGACTGACTTCAGACTCAATGCTCCGGGCGAATCGTCCGGGGCAGTTTTTTGCGCTTTTTCCAGACAAAAGCGGCTCTGTAAAAACAAAGCCGCATTCAATATCTGCGCAGAGGCTGCGTACGGAATTCACGCCTGTTCAGCCGCAGTCGTATCCCGGAACAGCAGCGAAATGCACCACGCTGCGGACAGCGCGACCAGTATATAGACGATACGGCTGAGAACGGCGCCCTGCCCACCGAAGAGCCAAGCCACCAGGTCAAAGCTGAAGACCCCGACAAGACCCCAGTTGAGCCCGCCGATGATCAGCAGAACGAGCGCCAGTTTATCTATCCACATAGTTTTCCCACCTTTCAAAAATACGCGGAAATTCCCGCTGCTGTTATTATGCACAAATCAGGGCGGATTATTATGTCGATTTATTTCTTTACAACTCAGTTTTTTTATGGTAAAATATTTATATATTATATTCCAACATAAAATACGGAGGGCTGCATGCTTATATACATATGCGATGATTCGAGGGCAGACCAGCTCCGGCTGGTCCACAACATAGAAAGCTACGCAAAGGAAAAGGGCGCGGCGGTCATTTTCCTTGACATCTACATGGACGGCACCAACGGCATGGACGCCGCCGAAAGGCTCATTGAACTCGGCATGGAAAACGGACTGGTTTTCACAACGTCGTCTGAGATTCACGCGGTCAAGGCGTTCAGCATCGGTGCCGACGGGTATCTCCACAAGCCGTTCACCCATGACGATTTCGTCCGCGCCATGAAGCGGTTCAGCCGCCTTTTCGAGGAGTCCCGGCGGTATATCACCGTTATGCAGGGCCGCGAGGAGGTCAACATCTACCTCAACACGCTGCGCTTCGCTGAGTCCGTCGGACACAGCACCGTGCTCCACACCTCCGGCGGCGAGGTCAGGGTTTACCTGCCGCTCAGCAGCTTCTTCGGGCAGCTCGAGGGCGAGCCGGACTTCCTGATGTGCGGCAGAAGCTACATTGCAAACCTTTCCACTGTCGAAAGCTTCGACGCGGATTCCGGGGAACTCACCTTCCAGGGCGGCGAGTCGCTCATAGTTCCGGTAAGGCTGCGCCGCTCCGTAAAGGAGCAGATGAAGTCCGCGGGAAGATCGGAGGGCTGATATGTACGCTGTTTTCTGCGGCGTCCACATTGTGGTGCTCATAGGAGTTTTCGTGCTGTTCCTGCTGTGCGTCAGGAACACCACCTCACCGGCTAAGCTCTCGTTCATGCTGATCTGCTTTTCGCTGTTCATTCTGATTTTCGGAATGTACCTTGAAATGGTGGACTCAGACACCACCGAAGCCGCTATCAGCGCGCTCAGGATACAGTATATCGGCATGTATCCGTTCTCGCTTTCGCTGCTGTATTTCACCTCCAGCATGGGCGGGTTCAAGGTACCGAAGCCGATGTGGATAACCTTCGGCGTGCTAGACTGCGCAAGCTTCATCGCCATGCAGACCACCGGAACCTCCCAGGAAGAAAACCACGGGCTGTTCTATTCCACGATGAGAATAGAATCCGACGGCATTTACTCACGCATTGAAGTTGGCAAGAGTATCTTCTGGTTCGTAACCTATGCGATTATTCTTTTCATCATAATTTACATCGTCGTCAACCTCATCTTGGCGCTCCGGAAAACCACCAACAAAATACAGCAGCGCCGTATCGCGCTTATTCTGGGCGGTATCTCGGCGATGGGGCTGGAGCTTGTCATGAAGTGGTGCGGTCTGTTCGGCAGCTATAACCCCTTCGCGTTCGGAGCATTCGTACTGGTGCTCTGCATGTATGAGTCCATGATTCGCTACGGGTACTTCTCCTCCGTCGTATCGGCACCGGCGAACGTTCTTGACATCGGCGACGAGGGCGTTTTCATGCTCGACGAGCACGGCGGGCTTATCTATATGAACGCCACCGCCAAGCGAATACTCCCGGAGCTTTCCGAGATGAAAAACCCGTCCAGCCACAAGGTCGTAAAGGAAGCGCTCTCCGGCGGCAGGAGCACCGTCAGCATAGACGGCAATGTTTACGAGCTGCGCGCCGAGCGCATTCAGGAGTTCAGCTCCCCCTGCGGCTACGTTATCTGGCTGATAAACATGACGAAATATCAGCACCGGATCGACGAGATAAACGCCGCTAACACCGCAAAAACCGAGTTCCTCGCGCGCATGAGCCACGAAATACGCACGCCTATCAACACAATGCTGGGTCTGAACGAAATGGTAATGCGGACGTCCACAAACCCGGAAGTGCTGGAGTACTCCGCTGACATAGCGGACGCGGGCGGCATGCTGCTGACCCTGATAAACGAGATACTCGACATTTCAAAGGCGGAAGCCGGAAAGCTGACGGTAGAACGTGCGGAATACGACACGCTCACAATGCTCCGGGAAATACGCCTGCTGGTGATACAGAAAGCCGAGGAAAAGGGTCTGGAACTGGATTTCCGCATCGACCCCGGACTGCCCAGGAAGCTGGTCGGAGATCAGGCGAGAATAAAGCAGATGGCGGTGAACCTACTGACGAACGCCGTGAAGTACACGCAAACCGGCTTCGTAAGGCTGACCGCATTCATGGAGTCCGACACACTGGTAATTCAGATAGCAGACAGCGGCTGCGGCATACCGCCCCAGAAGCTTCCGCTGATATTCAACAATTTCGAGAGGATAGGCGCAGTCGGCGACGGAGTGGGGCTGGGGCTTCCGATAACGAAAAACATCGCGGAGATCATGGGCGGCGCGATAACCGCGAAAAGCTCCCCGGGAGCTGGCAGCACATTCACGCTGAAAATACCGCAGGATATCGCGGACGCGTCCCCCATCGGGGAGTTCACGCCGGAGCTTCCGGTGCGCCCGCATGTCAGCGCATCGCACTTTATATGCCCGGAGACCGAGATACTCGCCGTGGACGACAACCGCTACAACCGCGTGGTGATCGAAAAACTGCTGCGGCGCACCAAGGCAGGAGTAACGACTGCGGAAAGCGGCGAAGAAATGCTCCGGATTGCAAGGGAGCGGCGCTTCGACCTGATAATGCTCGACGCGATGATGCCGGGAATGTCCGGCGTGGAAGCGCTCCGGAAGCTGCGCAGCGACCCCGCCAGCCTCTGCCGGGAGACCCCCGTTGCGGTGCTGACTGCGGACGCGGTAGTCGGCGCCCGGGAGCGCTACATAAGCGAGGGCTTCGACGAGTACCTCTCAAAGCCGATAATCTCCGAGGAGCTCGAGCAAATGCTCTCGCGGCTTGTTCCGGGCAGAATTGTGACGGACAGCCTGCCGTCAGCGCAGAAGTCCGGAGAGCCTGGAAGCTCCCTGCTGAACACCGCAAAGGGTCTGGAGTACTCCGACAACGACCCGGATTTCTACAGGGAGCTGCTCAGGCTGTTCACCGAGGAGGCTCCGAAGTCGCTGGAGCGGCTTTCCAGCGCGCTTGCCGATAACGACCTCGAACTCTACACCACCCTGGTACACGGGCTGAAAAACAACGCCCGCGGAATAGGCGCTGATTCAGCCGGGGAGCTTTGCTTCGAAGCCGAGCAGAACGCCCGCGCCGGGAACGCGGCTCCGCTTCCGGAGCTGCATTTAAAAATCGAGCAGGCGATAACCGAAGCGGCGGCAGAAGCCGCGCGGCTCTCCAAAGCAGAAAAGATAACGCAATAAAATGAACCCTTCCGCACCAGAAAGCGGAAGGGTTCTCTATATAAGCGGGAAGAATCAGAACATTACAGCTCGTCAGGGTAGAAGAACAGTTCCCCGTTCTCGTCTACCGTGAATGTCACGCTGGTGGTGTAGTAGTAGTTACCGTAGATGTCGTAGAGCGACATAGAATAGCTGTAATCGGCGGCGGGAAGCGCGTCGTACTCTATCTGGAGCTCGCCGCTGACAGTGATGTCGTCGCCGTAGATGTAGTCGTTGAACTCATCGGAGAACACGAAGTAAGCCGGGGCGATAACGTCGCCGTCCTTCAGGGGCTGGGTGTCCCTGGAGGCTACGCCGGTCTCGGGGTCGATACCGGACCAGGTCCCGCATACGCGCCACTCGCTGCTGGTGAAATCGTACTCGATACGCAGGTTGGTCTGCTCGCCGTTAAGGGTTATCGGCGCCGTGTATACCGAGCGGTCCTCGCCGACGCTTACCGCAACTATGGCAAGCGGCTGTCCCGCGATAGATGGCCAGGAGCCGTCAAAGCCGTCCTGGAGGATCATCGCGTCGTAGTCGGTGACGACCTCGTCGTCCTCGCCGAGGTAAACGTTTGTGCCGTCGTAGGTCATGAACAGCGTGCAGGTCGCATAGTTGAACGCGCTCATATCCGAGAGCTGGACCGTGTAGGTGCCGTCCTCGTCAAAATATACGCTCTGTATGCCGATGGTGCTGTTATCATCTGCGTAGGATACGTCGCTGTAGTTTGAACCTACGTTCGGGTCTGCCGTATAGCCGTAATTCCATATGTCGTCGCAGTCGGCGATAAGGCCGCTGTTGTCGTAGTCCGAGAGGTCGCCGCCGGTGGTGCCGTACGCCGCAGAGTCAACATACGCAAGGTAATAGGAGCTGGTGCAGATGTCCGCGAACACCGAAAGCTCCTCGGTGCCCTGGACTGCAAGCGGATAGTACAGGGAAAGTCCGCCGGCGCCTTCGTGGTTGTCGCCGTTTACGCTGTAGATCACCGCTTCATTCAGCTTTGCAATTGCGTCGGACGCGGAGGGCGCGTAAGGCTGCACCGCATTGAGAAGCCCAAGCAGGTCTACCATGTTGGTGTAGCCCTCGTTTCGGTTGTTTCCGCCGAAGTTATCCGCGGAGTACACCGCGCGGGCGATGTCGGTCATGCTGTCGCTTTCGTACATCTCCTTCGCGGTGGCGTCGAATGCGGTCAGAAGGCCGTTTATCTTTGAAAGATCGGTTATTGCGAATGTGACTCCATCGGGGTCTCCGTTGTCTATGCAGTGCTGGTAGTAGCTCTTGCACTGCATTTCGCCGAGCTGCGCGCCGCTGGCGTCCGGATTCTCCGCTAGAAAGTCCATGATGTCGGTGTAGTTCCAGCCGCCGCCCGGCTCGGTCTCCTCGGAGGCGAACATGTAGCGCGCGTACGGCGCGATGATGTTCGCTGTCTCGAGGGTGCTCATAAGGCAAGCGTCGAAGCCGATGAACTCGAACTTGTCGCTCATCTGGCCGTAAACGGAGTTCAGCGCGCTGTCTATCTCACGCAGCGAGAGGCTGTCCGAATCGTTCATCTCATCGAAGCACACGCCGCTTATGCTGCCGCCGCCGTGGTTCCAGAATACAAGTCCCATGCGCTTTGCAGGGTAGTTCTCGACTCCCCATGAGACGAAATCCGTGAGAGTATTCGGGTCGCCCATGTTGCAAAGCTCGAACTCGTCGACCAGCTCAAGCTCGCCGTTGTTTGTGACGTAGCGCTGCGATACGCTGTTCGAAATGCCGTAGTACTCGTTCCACTCGGCGGTTCCGCCGGTCTGGTAGACTATGCGAACGTCGTCGCTGTATCTACCGTTAAGGGCTTCCTCGATGTCCATGGATGCCGCATAGCATTCGCTTTCAAGGTCGGTGCCGCAGAGGTACACCATGATCGTCCAGCCGCTGTCGCCCATCGGAGCCGACTCGGAACGGGTGCGGCGGTGGATATCGAGACTGCCGTTCGTCATGGAAAGCTGGGTCGCTCCGTTGTCGAAGCTGCGGCCTGCGTTGTCGTACTCCTCTTCCCCGCCGGACTGCACCGGAGCCTCGGCGGTGTATTCTGCCGTGCTGTTTCCGGCTTCGGCGGTGTATTCTGCCGTGCTGTTTCCGGCTTCGGCGGTGGCGAAGAAGTCCTCATCGATGTCAGAACAGCCCGCCATTGCAAGCGCCATTGCCCCCGCAGTCGCTGCGGCGAGCCATTTTCTAATTTTCATGCGTTTCTCCTTAATATTCTGTCTGCGGAATTCCATGCCTGACGCGCGGGATTCCAGATATATTTTATAACAAACCGAAGATAATGTCAAGCCGCATAACGCAATCAAAGCCTGTCGGCGGCTGTTCCGACAGGCTTGATCATCCGTACCAGACAGTTTTTTAGTTTCCGGTCACCCAGGGAGTACCGTCCTTCTTGGTGAACTTACCGGTGGCAACATTCACGATGTCGATGATGTAGCCAACGCCGAAGCAGCCGCAGGTCAGCAGCCAGATGATCCCGGTGCCGATCTTGCCGGTCATGAATCTCGGAACTCCAAGCTCGCCGAGAAAAATAGTGATAAGTAACGCAGGTGTCTTTTCCATTATGTATCTCCTTACTGATTATTTGCGGTTAGCCCGCATAATTTGGTGCTGAGGAAAGTATAACATATGAGGCTGTTTCAGTCAATAAAATCTTCCTGATTGTATGTTTTAGTTTCCGGTCACCCAGGGAGTACCGTCCTTCTTGGTGAACTTACCTGTGGCAACATTCACGATGTCGATGATGTAGCCAACGCCGAAGCAGCCGCAGGTCA
>OLNW01002692.1_pt1 | contig 14770 bp, 17 predicted proteins | sample 1672121 | NCBI WGS metagenome assembly OLNW01 (sample SAMEA3136648, study PRJEB25190) | human gut metagenome
CAGCCGCCGGAGCGGTGCTTAAGCCGTAAGGCGGGAATTATGCGGTGTTGCCTTAGGTTGGCCGCTGCAAAGCGTTACAAATCGTTCCGCAGCTTTACGGCACTCCGTTCGGCGATGCACTGCTTTAAGGCGTTGATCATCTTGGCTTCGTCCAGCGGTTTGGCCAGGTGAATATCCATGCCCGCCAGACGGCTGTCCATAATATCCTCGGAAAAAGCATTGGCGGACATGGCAATGATGGGGATGCTTTCCGCGTCGGGGCGGTTCATGGCGCGGATGGTTTTGGCGGCGTCCCAGCCGTTCATACGCGGCATCATAATATCCATATAGATCACGCCGAAACAGCCGAGTGCGGACTTTCCAAACAGCTCTACAGCGCACCGTGCACAGCACATGGGTCACATTGCCGGCCTCGTCCCGTTTCTTTGCAATGAAGCGCAGAGAATGCCAGCTTCCGTCGCACATGCGGTATTCTGTGGAGATATATTTTTCGTTTTTCAGTCTTCCGCAAGGGTGGGCACATCCATGAAACGGCGGACTAGGTCGCGGTATTCAGGCACCACAGTGGCATCGCAGAGCTGATACAGCTTCTCCGAGGCACAGCCGTTGTTTCCGGTCAGGCGGTGCGTCGTAAGAAAACTGTCCCGGAAAATGTGTTGCCGCGGTAAGTTGACGGGCGACCAATGGTCGCCCCTACACACGCAATAAGGCAAAAATGCAATTTTTTGACGGTCTGATATACTATATAAGGTCTACTGCAACACACCGCAAAAGGCAGCCCGCCCCCTATAGTTCGCTAAAGTTACATTTAGCGAACTTGTACATTTCTCTTTTACGGGAGGCTTTTGTTTCCCGATGCCCCCTGCTCCCGTCATCTCGCTTTCCCTGCCGATGACTTTTATTTCCGCTTTACATAGGCAGCGCAACGGTAAATACGGTTCCTGTCCCTTCTGCCGGCTCATCCTGTACTGTACCGCCGTGCAGTGCTGCAATTTCCCGCACCAACGCCAAACCCAGTCCTGCGCCGCCCATTTCGCGGCTTCTGGATTTGTCCACACGGAAAAACGGTTCAAAGATGCTGGTTCTGTATTCATCGGGAATACCACAGCCGGTATCTGCAACGCGCAGTATTGCTTTGCCGTTTGACCGGCTGATCGTAATCTGCACAGAACCGCCCGGCTGATTGTACTTGATTGCATTTTCCACAAGGTTGAACAGCATACGGTAAATCAGGGCATCGCTTCCGATAATATGAATATCCTCACATCCCTGATGCAAGGTGATCTGCTTTTTCTGGGCCAGCGGCGTCAGATCCGTCACAATTTCATCTGCCAGCGGCGCAAGCTCAATGCAGTCATCCCGCGGAACGGCCTGCAAATTGCTCATTTCCAGCAGGGTCCGTACAAGCGCCGATAAACGGGCTATCTGCTCTGTCTGAAAATGTACCAGCTCTGCGGTTTCCACGTCCGTATTCATGTGATCTTCGGCGAAGATTTCCAGTTTTGCCTGCATGATGGCTAGCGGTGTTTTCAGCTCATGGGCTGCATTCCCGGCAAACTGTCGCTGTAGGTCAAAGGAATGGGCCAGGCGATTCAGCATTTGATTGACAGATTGACTTAGCTGCCGAAATTCCGCAACGGTATTTTCTTCCAGCCGTACATCAACCAGATTATCCTGATCGACCTTCTCGGCCTGCTGTGCCAGCTCTTTCAGTGGTTCCAGCGCTTTGCCGCTGATAAAATAAGCAATCGCTGCGCTGAACAGCGTCACCACTGCCGTAATGCACCACCCTTTGCGGCCAAAAATCGTCTTTGTATCGTAAACCTCTTGCGAGAATTGCACCAGAAAGTCTGACATCTGATCTTCGGGGATTTCTATGGTCAGATCCTCCCCGCCGTCCTGTTGATATTGTAAAACGTACCCGTTCAGATTGTCCATACCGGAGGCGCCGGAGCGATACAGCAACAAATTCAGACAGATGCAGGCACCCGCAATCAGTAATGCCGTCATAAGTGTGATGCGCCATTGCAAAGATAATCGCTTCATTGCTCGCTCTCCCCCACTTCATAGCCTTCTCCGATGCGGTTTCGGATAGGATCATACCCCAGTGCCGCGCGCAGCTTTTTGCGCAGCGCCGAGATATGCACCCGAATCGAGTTGCTGAACGCATCTACGCGGCCGTCCCAGACATGTTCCATCAATTCCTCCTGACTGACAGGGCGCCCCTGATGCAGAAGCAGATATTCCAGAACACTGCTTTCCTTGCGGGTCAGTGGAACAGGTTGACCGTCCACCATAGCCACCCGGCTCTTGGTATCAAAGCTCAGTCTGCCGCATCGCAGGCAAACATTGCGCTGAATGAACTGCCGTCGTGTCAGGCTGCGGACGCGGGCTTCCAGTTCGGCCAAATGGAACGGCTTGGCCAGATAATCATTGGCGCCGGCGTCCAGGCCTTCCACCTTGTCCGCAATTTCACTGCGGGCCGACAGAATCAGAACCGGCGTTTCCAAATCGGTCTTTCGCAGTGTGCGCAGAACTGTCATTCCATCCACTCGGGGCAGGTTCAGATCCAGCAAAACAAGGTCATACCGCTCTGCCGCCAGCATTTCCAGCGCGGTTTCCCCATCACCGCAGTCATCTGTTTCATACCCTGCACGGTGCAGCTTTCTGGCAACGCTTTCCCGCAGGGACGGCTCATCCTCAACCAGCAGCAAACGCATAATAAACACTCCTTATATAAACTGTGTTTCTGTTTACTACCATTATAACAGCTTTTGCTAAAATCTGCGTTAATTTTTTCTTAGCAGAAAATTTATACCCGTTGTGCTATACTGATCTCATCAAAACAAAAAGGAGGATCGAAATGTTGAGCAAAAAGGCAATCGTTCAGGTGCTTTTTCTGCTGGCTGCCGTTATGATGATCGGTTACGGGGCATGGCGCGGTGAGGCGGGCACTGTCTTTACGAAAGCAATTCGATTATGTATGGAGTGTGTTGGCATTGGATAAGAATCGTTCGCATTTTCTGGCCCGTTTCCGGGGACTGATCCAGGCAGGTGCAGCACTGCTGACAAACATCCATCTGCCGAATTTTCTCAAAGGAACGCTTTATCAGGGCAAGGGGAAATATCTCTGCGTTCCGGGCCTGAACTGTTACTCCTGCCCCGGCGCTGCGGGGGCCTGCCCTATCGGGGCCTTTCAGGCTGTGGTCGGGTCGTCAAAGTTTCGGTTTTCCTATTATGTTACCGGCATTTTGATTCTGCTGGGCGTGCTGTTGGGGCGCTTTATCTGCGGTTTTCTCTGCCCGTTCGGCTGGCTGCAGGAGCTTTTGCATAAGATTCCCTCTCCCAAGCTGTCAACCAGACGCCTGAAACCGCTGCGCTATATCAAATATGCGGTACTGCTGATCATGGTCGTACTGCTTCCGGCTGTTATTGTCAACACATCCGGCATGGGGGATCCGTTCTTCTGCAAGTACCTGTGTCCGCAGGGCGTACTGGAGGGCGCAATTCCGCTTTCTCTTACAAACGCGGGCATACGAGCTGCTTTGGGAAAGCTGTTCAGCTGGAAATTCTGCATTCTGCTGGCAGTTGTGGTAGGCAGCGTGGTTTTTTACCGCCCGTTCTGCAAATGGCTGTGTCCCTTGGGGGCGGTCTATGCACTTATGAATCATGTATCCCTGTTTCAGATGCGCCTTGACCGCGATACATGTGTTTCCTGCGGTGCCTGCGCAAAAGCGTGCCCGATGGATGTGGATATTACCAGAACACCAAACCACGCGGAGTGTATCCGCTGCGGTAAGTGTATAAAGTCTTGTCCGACCAAAGCGATCTGCTATCAGTACGGTTTCGGCGACAAGTCAAAAACAGAAATCAAGGAGAATTGACAATGAAACGTTTTTTTGCATGGATCACAGCCCTTCTGATGCTGCTCTCCCTCGCTGCTTGCAGCAGCACACAGACAAGCACTGCGGCAGCTTCCCAGCAAGCATCTACTTCTGAGACGGGCAAGTCTGAAAATGAGCTTCTCGCAGAGGAAAACGATATTCTGGCGGCAAATAACGCCCTGTGGGAAAAGGTTTTTGCCTCCATGGACAAGAATGTTACCGACACCACACTAAGCAGCAATTACGGTGATATTCTTATGAATGCGTTGGATCATGCGAAGGACCAGTTCACCGATGAAGAATATGCTGCTTTAAAGGCCGATGCGGACAAAATCCGTGAGATCGAAACACAGATCGCAGCACTGCCGCAGGATGAAGCTGCCAGCCAGTCTATGACGCAGACGGCCAGCACATTCCCGCAGTTTGAAGGAAAGGATTTGGACGGCAACAGCGTAAGCAGCAGTCTTTTTGCCGATAATGCGTTCACCGTTGTAAATTTCTGGTTCAGCGGCTGCAAGCCCTGTGTGGACGAGATGGACGACCTTAACGCATTGAATCAGCGCATTCAAGAGCAGGGCGGCGAGGTAATCGGTATCAACACAGAAACTCTTGATGGCAACGCGGACAACATTGCCGCTGCCAAACAGATTCTGGAACAGGCCGGGGCTGCATTCCGCAACATCTATTTTGACTCTGCCAGTGATGCCGGTAAGTTTGCCCTCGGCATTATGGCCTTCCCCACTACCTGCGTTGTGGATCGTCAGGGCAACATCGTTGGGGAACCGATTATGGGCGGTATTGATAAAGAGGATAACGCTGCCACACTGCAAAAGCTGATCGATGAGGCTCTTGCGCAGTCGCAGCAGTAAATAAGAAAATAGCTTAAAAAAACTCGCAGCAGTCATGGATACGAAAGTACCCTTTGGCTGCTGCGAGTTTGTATTTTGCTGCGCCGCCGTGTGGCGGTCTATGTACCCTGCTCCAGGGCTTACTGCCCGGTTTGCTTTCCCTCTATAGCATATATTTTGTCTTTTCGATTGTATATCAGCATTTTATACTTGACAAAGTCAAGCATATGGACTATACTCTTTTTTGTAAGGAGATGCTGCATTCACCATGTATCAAAAGACCCTATCCTACTACATCGCCATGCTGTACCGCAGCTTTGCGGATTTCACAGGCGACAAGCTGCAGGAAGTCGGACTAAATTTCGGGCTTTTGTTTTTTATTGTATATATCGGAAAAAAGCCGAACTGTACGCCTTCGGAATTGACAAAAGCATTGTCCCTTGACTGGGGGCACAGTCAACGGTGCATCAATCGTCTTACTGACGATGGCTTTATTACCAAGGAAAAATCAGGGCGTCACTATCTGCTCAACCTGACAGAACGCGGGCAGGAGGCTTTTGAAGCCGCCCACCGGATATTCTTTGACTGGGACGACAGATTTATGACGAATCTGACTGCAAAAGAAAAGGAACAGCTGCTTGCCTTATTGGAAAAAGCAACAGAAAGGATACCGCACCATGTACGAAACGATTAACAGCCCCATCAATTACGGCGGTTTGGAATTGAAAAACCGCATCATTTTTGCTCCTACCACCTTTGGCCTTGCGGAGGACGAATACTTTGAAAAGATCCGCAAGATCGCCGCAGGCGGCTGCGCCATGGTTATCATCGGTGACGTCCCCGTCGGCAAAAGCCAATTTGAGAAATCTCTTTTTGATAAAAAAGGCTTCGCCTATTATCAGAAGCTGGCCGAAATCGTCCACAGCTATGACTGCCGCATCTGCGCCCAGCTGCACCAGTCCGACTCCAATATGCTGGCCATGCTGAAATACGTGCCCGGCGTTCTGACGAAGAAGATTTCAATGGAGGAGCTGCGTCCCCTGCTGAATGCCGAGGTTGCCCCTTACATCAGCAAGCTGTCCACCCGCAAGATCCATAAGATCATCAACGGCTTCGGCGAGGCCGCCGTGCTGGCTGTCAAAGCTGGGTTCGATATGGTGCAGGTCCACGGTGACCGCATGTGCGGCAGCTTCAGCTCCACTGTCTTTAACCATCGCACGGATGAATACGGCGGCAGCGCCGAGAACCGTGCCCGCTTTGCGGTGGAGGCCGTCAAGGCCATCCGCAGCCGCCTGCCGGAGATTCCCATCGACTACAAGCTGGCCGTCCGGCAGGAAGATCCCCACTACGGCAATGCCGGTGTGGTGGAGTCCGAGCTGGGTATTTTTGTACCGATGCTGACCGATGCCGGTGTGACCAGCTTCCATGTAACGCTGGCGAACCATTCCAGTCTGGAGGACACCATTCCCCCGGCCAACCACCCGTACTTCAAAGAGCAGGGCTGCTTCCTGAAATTCTGCGACGAGGTGCGCCAGTATACGGACAAGCCCATCACGGGTGTCGGTGGGCTGAATCAGCCTGATTTTGTAGAGCAGCAGCTTGCAAGCGGACGCATCACCTGTGCTGCCATGAGCCGCCAGCTGTTGGCTGACCCGGAATGGCCGAACAAAGTGGCCTCCGGGCAGATCAAGGAGATTCACCGCTGTGTTCGCTGCAACAAAAAATGCCTTGGCGGCTTGCAGCAGCATCAGGGCACCCATTGCATTTATGAAAAGGTATGACCTGTGAAATACGCTATTGTATTCAGCAGCCAGACCGGCAATACTAAACAGCTTGCCGAGACTGTTTCCTCCGTTCTCCCTCAGGCAGATTTGTGTTTCTTCGGTTCCCCGTCTCAGGAGGCTCTGCAGGCAGAGCGTCTTTTCATCGGCTTTTGGACGGACAAGGGGCGCTGCAATCAGGAAATCACCGATTTCCTGAAAACGCTCAAGGGCAAAGAGGTGTTCCTGTTTGGCACAGCCGGGTTCGGCGGCAGTCAGGAATATTTTGACAAAATTCTTTCTTCCGTTCAAAAACGCCTCGGTGCTTCCAATACTGTCATCGGCACCTACATGTGCCAGGGGAAAATGCCGCAATCGGTGCGGGAGCGCTATGTAAAGATGAAAAACAGCCCTCTGCCGATTCCAAACGTTGACAAAATGATTGAAAACTTTGATACTGCTGTTTCCCACCCCGACGAAACGGATTTGCAGAAATTGAAATATGCCGTGGCGCAATGCATAAAGCGCTGATACAAAGTAGGTCCTAAAAACACACTTCCGTCTGGCTGCCTGCGCACCGGCGCTGGCCTACTGCGCCGTTATGACGATCCACTTTTTAAAGCAGCGGCAGACCCACCCCTGCCGAGCCGCCATGACCGCTTTTGCCGCAGTCATAGCGAGACCCTTTATTTGCTTATCAATTGCGCACGGGTGCACGCGGGGCTGTTGCACAGCCCCCAAAAGGAAAGACCGAAGTAAAAGCCAAAAAAGGCTTTACAACTTCGGTCTTTTGCTTTAAGTTAATAGTTGGGTCACCTGACCAATGGGTGGACGACCTATCATCTTTTCAGCGTCTATCATTCTTCGCTGGCCGATCCGCTGTTTTTTGTCCGGCTGTTTGGTCATGTGCTGGGCCATGCAGGCTGGGACCACTTTATAGGCAACATGCTGCTTTTCCTTGTCATCGCGCCCCCGCTGGAGGAGCGCTACGGCGGTATTCCGATCACTTTGATCCTTGTCGGTGCGCTCTACCTGAGCCAGCAGGTATATGATATTTTGTTCGTGCAGGACAATGTAGCCAACTTTATGCACATCGTCGGCGGCGCCTGCGGCACTGTGTTTGGTTTTGCCGTGCGCAGAAAATAATACGCGGAGGTTTCCTTCATGAAGATCCTTGTCACCGGTTTTGACCCGTTCGACGGAGAGACCGTCAACCCGTCCTATGAGGCTGTCAAACTGCTGCCCGACACCATTGCCGGGGCACAGATCATCAAGCTGCAAGTTCCCACCCGGTTTGCTCTTTCCGGCACCGTTCTGGAAGCCGCCGTAAACGAGCACCGGCCCGATGCGGTCATCTGTGTCGGGCAGGCAGGCGGGCGGTCCGCCATCACACCGGAAAGAGTTGCCATCAACCTTGCGGACGCAAGTATCCCTGACAATGCAGGCGACCAGCCTGTGGACGAGCCGATTCGGAAGGACGGTGCGCCCGCCTACTTTACCTCTCTGCCCGTAAAAGCCATGGTGCAAAAAATGAGAGCCGCCGGTATTCCGGCAGCCCTCTCCTACACCGCTGGCTCCTTTGTGTGCAACTCCCTGATGTATACGCTGCTCTATCTCATCGACAGGCAGTATCCCGCTATGCGGGGCGGTTTTATCCATGTGCCGTATGCGATGGAGCAGGCCGTCAGTAAGCCGCTGGGAACACCCAGCATGGAGCTGCATCAAATCGCGCGCGGCCTTGCGCTTGCGGTAGAAGCAGTCGTCGAAAACGAGCGTGACCTTACCGCGAACCGGTAATACAGGCCCGATTTCTCGAAATAGTGCTTGCATTTTTTAGGGTTCGTACTATAATCATAGCATCATCACAGAATAGGAACGGGACAATGGGGTCACGCACAGGTAAGGTGCGCGATCCCGTTTTTTCGTCTGCGCACAAAGGCGTGCCGCACTTCATTGGGTGCTGCACGCCTTTTTGCTTTTCTGTTGCTTGTTTTCCGAATGGAGGGATTTGAAAATGCTTACCGCACGAATTGAAAAAATACGCCAAAACTATGTAAACGCCAAACCGCAGATTTCCTGCGAACGCGCCGCACTGTGGACAGAATCCTACAAAAGGAGTGCGGGAAATCCCGCCTGCATCCGCAGCGCCGACAAAAGCACAGCTTTCCGGGTGGGAGCAGCTGGCCACGCAGAAATACGGGATAAAGGTCACTTCCTATAAGTAGTCCCTGTCTTCCACTGCGGCGGCCTTACGGCTCCTGCAGCATGATCCGCACGATCTCTTTGTCTGTTTCGCGCATACCCTCACGGCCCAACAGTCCTACATTACGGATGGTATTTTCAACGCCCTTTGTGACGATGCCATCCCCGCTGCGGAACTGCTGGCCGTTTTTGTACATATGATACCCCAGGATGCCCGCCTCCACGCTGGAGGCGATCTTCGCTGCACAGCTGGCCTTGGCACCATCGCAGATAATACCCGAAACGATGGCCAGTGCATTGACAAGGGTGTGGGAGACCGCTTTCAGGTCTGCGCCCTGCAGATAGGCAATGCCGCAGCCCGCAGCACAGCCTGCGCTGACGGCCCCGCAGTAGGCGGACAGCCGCCCTATACCGGCCTTCTCGTGGATCGCAATCAGGTTGGAGAGGGCCAGTGCGCGGCAGAGAGTCTCATCGGATGCCCCCAGCTCTCTGGCATACTCGATGACCGGCACCGAGACCGTGATGCCCTGATTGCCGCTGCCCGAGTTGATGACAACTGGCAGCTCACAGCCGCTCATACGGGCATCAGAGCCTGCTGCTGCCTTGGCAATAGCGCGGTTGCGCACATCCTCGCCGTAAAATTTCAGCATTGTAGAGCCGATGTTCGCCCCGTAATCGCTTCGCAGTCCCTCCTCCGAGATGCGGGTGTTGTACCGGATCTGGGTTTCCAGCAAAGGTCGGATGTCGTTGATCTCGCAGGTATCGGCAAATGCAAAGATATCCGCAATGTTCAGCAGTGCCCGGTCTGTCAGACCGCTTTCGGCAGGGGCGGCGTCACCGCAGAGCTGCTTTGTCTCCTGCGCGGTATGATCCAGCAGCACTTCGCTGTTTCTTTGGATCAGGACAATATTCGTGTGGTACTGGCAGATGCGCACCACGGCAGAATCGCTCCCCTGCTGCAGCGTCACAATAATGTCGAAGATAAAGCCGTTGTCGATTGCCTTCACCGTGACCGGCACCTGCCTCAGGAAGGCGCGCATCGCAGCCTTCTGGTCCGTTGTTACAGCTGCGATGACCTCCAGTGCCTTGTCCGCCTGCCCGCCGACGATGCCTGCCGCTGCGGCGGCCTCAATGCCCTTCATGCCATCGGTGTTGGGCACGATGACGCTCTTGACATTCTTGATAATGTTGCTGCTCACGCCGATCTCGACTTTGTCCGGCATGCCGCCAAGCACATCCCGCGCCTTGGCGGCGGCGTAGGCGATAGCAATCGGTTCGGTGCAGCCCATGGCAGGGATCAACTCCTCTTTCAGGATCTGCACATACGCCTGATAGGTCCTGCTCTGCTTATCCATACAAGTGACTCCTTTGGTTGCTCTGCAAAGTGTCCGCAGCGGGGTATTATACCGCGTCTGCTGGTTTGTATAGTACAAGTATAGACATTTTTCCCGCCTTTTGCAACAGCATTTTGGCGGCGTTCCAATCTGGAGCACTTTATGCACTGGTTGGACATAAACACTGCCGCTTTCTGCATCCCATAACGCAAAATGTGCCTGCTTGCGCGGGCACATTTTGCGTTATTCTGCTTTTTCCTGTCTGGCCGCATTCAGCAGCTGCTTTTGAAATTCCCGGGCCGCCGTATTCAGCGGACGGTGCCGGTCATAAACCAGACTTACTGAGCGCTGCGGAATCTCCTCCCGCAGGGTCAGCTGCACAATGCTGCGGCGCTGCAGGCTGCTGCGGGCCATCGGCTCCGGCACAAAGGCAAGGCCAAGCTCACTCTTTACCAGCGTCATCATCTGGTCTGTGGTGGCCGCCTCAATATCCGGCTTCAGGTCTTCGCTGTGCTCAAGGAAAAACTGCCGGTAAAACAGGCGGCTCATGCTCTCGTTCCCCAGCATGATCAGCGGATAGGCGTCAAGCTCCTGTAGCGAGAGCGTCCGGCTTGCCAGCGCCGTGAAGGTTTTCCCGCCGACCAGGATTTCGTTGAACGGCATCAAATCAACTTTTTTCAGCTCCCCCTCTGCGCCGGTGGGGGTCGTCACAACAGCGAAATCGACCTCGCCGTTTTTCACAGCCTGAATCGCCTGCGGCGTTGAATGGTTGGAGATCCGCAGCCGGATACCGGGGTACTGCGCATGGAAGTCCCGCAGCCGTTCCGACAGGTAGATGTTCAGCGCCGTCTCGGTTGCGCTGATACTGATTGCACCATGCTCAAAGGTCGCGCTGGCGCTCAGCTCCTCCTCGGCATCTTGTATCTGCACAGCAGCCGAGGAAATGCGGGTATAGAGCATCTCCCCCTCCGGCGTCAGCGTCACGCCCCGGTTGGAGCGGATAAACAGCACACAGTGCAGCTGATCCTCCAGCTTGTTCATCGTATGTGTGATGTTGGGCTGGTTGCTGCCCAGCACGCGGGCCGCCTTTGTAAAATTGCGATATTTTGCGACAAAATAAAAAATCTTGTAGTATTCCCAATCGACATACATAGGCGCAGCCTCATTCATACCAAAATTGCATAGTCATAATGCGGTAAATACTTTTTACACATTCTATGTTACAAAGTATAATAGCACCGCAACCCAAAAGCAAGCAAAAATTTTCCTCTATAGAAACAAATTGTAAGGAAGGCGAAACCAAAATGCTGACCGCAGTACCTGCGGAAGGGTACCTGGCTCTAAGGCAACACCGCATATTTCTGTGTGCCGCCCCTATATTTTTTCAAGGCTGCGTCTCCCCTCTCCCCTGCCCACATTTGCGGGTGGGGGCTTTTTGTTTACCGTCTTCAGCGCGTCCCTCTCTCAGAGCGCGTGCGTGGACGCCTCTGCAGCGCGTTTTGCTGCAGGCAGCGGCAGACAAAAAACACCCACAGCGGCGGCTGTGGGCTTTGGGTTCAATCATTATTGGCGGATGCTCCCAGCGCACGGCAAAGCGGATGATTCAGCAGCATACCGGCGATAACATACCGATAGGAGTGCACCGCACCGTTTCGGATCGTTTGCGGTATCCGCTGCTTTCGTACCAGCTTTTCCAGCGCATCCATCTGCTCTTTCAAAAAGTAAAAAGATATTTGTGGATAGATCTTGTCATCCAACTGCGTAGCAATAAACCGGCTGACAACCTTTGTTTCCGGAAACAGATAGTAGGCCGCCCTGTTCTGCTCGATTTCTGCTTCGCTGGCCAGATATTCCCTGCTGTTCATGATCAGGCAGTTGTCAGCACCGACTCTCATGACCTTATCCATCTCGGACTGGAGCAGCCGATTGGCCAGGGTGCCTACGCGGATATCCTCCACAGCAGCCTCATCCACAAGCGTCTCCCGAATCAGGAGCCCTACCCGAAGGTTGACCTTGATTTTTTCTTCTTTCATTCGCATCACCCTTTGGGCAATACCGCATAATTCTAAGTGCCGATACGGCGAGCGAAGTGCGGCAGCTGCTAAGCCAAAAGCGCAGATAATACTGGATGTCTTATCGAGCATTTTGGCAACGCAGATGCCGTACCGCAGCCGCCGGAGCGGTGCTTAAGCCGTAAGGCGGGAATTGTGCGGTGTTGCCTTTGTTTCCGGGACAGTGTCTCCCCCTACCCTGCCTTACTTTGCGGCTTCAATCAAATCCCGGAGGCTTTGCGCCTGCTCGATCAGTTCATTCAGAATCGCAACATCATTATCACGGCGCTCCTGAGACATCTTTCTGACGCCGCGCTTATAGCTGGTTGAACTCATTTTCTTAAAAATCTTATTAGCAACAGGCTGGATCGTCTTTTCCACAAAGGTCGCGCTTTCAGACTCGCTCTTTTGCTCCTTTTTCTCGACGCGCTTTGCCTCCTGATCCCTGGCCACATCCTTTGCGATTTCCTCGGCCATCTCCGTATCATGCCGACTGACGGCGTCACGGTACTCCCCTACCCTGTTCTGCAGCAGGCGGATTTCGTTTTCACACTCTGCAAACGCAGTCTCCAGGCGCTCGTCCCGCTCATCCGGCTCGTTGGTTTTTCTGGCTCTGTCAATAGCCCGGATAAAGTCATAATGTATGCTGTTGCATTCCTGCAGCAGGCGCTCCCGGGCATCGGTGTCACAGTTGCTCACATCAACCGCGCTCAGCAACAGATAGCACTGCGCAATTTTATGCTGCTCCTCCGGCTCCAGCGTGATATAGCTTTCACACTCCATGCGGGTCAGGAACTTGTTATCCAAAAGGCGAAGCAGCTCTTTGTCCAGCTTTTCCTCAATGCGGAAATCACGGTCGATTTGCTTGGCTGTGGTTGCACTCACTTCCTTAATTGCCTTTTTAGCGTCCTTTTCCGTCATATTGAACGGCTCGTTCTGAAGGCAGACCACAAATTCTGCAACGGCCTTGCGGCGGATCTGTTCATCCGCAAAGCCGCCGCGGACCTGCAGGTTCGCACTGTATAAAAGCACCTTTTTTTCATTTTCCGAAAGACTGGTTGTGATCACATTGCAGTTTTTGATGGTGTTCCAGGTGGCGTCTCCTCTCTTTTCGAGGTACTCCATCGCGCGGTAGCGGCGCTCTCCGGAGAGAAGGACATACACTGTTTTTCCATTTTCTTCCTGCGGAAACACCACCAAATTATGCATCAGGCCGTTGCGCTGAATATCCTCCGCCAGCTGCACAATATCCTCTTGGGTATCTGCCTGCCGGAAGATTTCGTTGTCCGCGTTTACGCGAATATCGTACAGTGCAATATCCCGTGCTTCGTATTCAATGCTTTTATGCCCTGCGGTCAGATCACTGATAATTTTTCCTGCATCGCCATTATTGGAATCAATTTTGCCAAGCTCTGCATCCGTCGGGCGGGAACGTTTTACGATTTCCTTCTTTTGGGCGGGGCTTTTCATTCCCATATCATTTCACCTCCAGACGCTTCTTCAATTCTTCGTAGGCTTTCACATAGGCTTTTGCCACAGGCTGCGTTTTTGCCATATAGCACACAGGCAAAAAGCGGGAAATGGATGTTTTCACCGTCTTGCTTGTGGGAATTGCAACGCTGAACAGCGATGTGCCGAGTTCTTCTTTAAAGTGCTCCTGAATCTTCTTGTCTGTTGCTGCGCTTTTGTCTACATTCACCAACAACACACCGGCACCCATCAGGTGAGAAGTGGAGCTTTGCTTCATTTTGTTGCATTCATAATAAAGGCGAAATGCCGATTCTTCGGAGTTATCCTCGCAGCCGGCTGGAATCAGGATATAATCCGCTGCATAGATTGCATTGGAAAGCAACAGGCTGTCCCGCGTAGGCTGTGTGTCAATAAGAATGTAATCGTACTCATCACGCACTTGATTGAGGAAATAGTACAGAAAATCTCCCATACCGGAAACCTTCCTCGGATCTCCGTCCTTCAGGCGCTCTGCATCGCCAATCAGCAGTTCAATGCGCTTATTGATTCGCGGCGTCTGCGCATCGCACGGGATCATATCCACATTTTCATACTGCGTTTCCACAATAAAGTCTCGCGTCTTGCTATGATACAGGAACCCGTCGAAAAGATTATAGAGTGCCTTGCCGTAGAATTCATCGCTTGTGATGCTCAAGCCGCCGCTGAGTGCTTTGGTGAGATTTCCCTGCGGATCAGTATCCACGCAAAGAACTTTTTTCCCCTCATCGCCCATCAGGTAGGCAAGATTGGAGGCCGTTACGGTTTTACCCGTGCCCCCCTTTTCAATGGCAATTGTAATAATTTTTGCAGACATTGAGCAATTCCTCATTTCTGTAAAGGCTGTTATTTGTGGATATGTCCGTCAATTCTTGTTGCTGTGGATTATCATTCTGTGATTCTCTTGTAATCGATTTTCCATGCCTTTTTGCCATTCCGGTTGTACGATTTTATCATACTTCAGTGGCTGAATATGTTGAAACCTATGCCTCACCACAAAATAGTTGCAGCCATCTTTTGCTGCTTATTGTGATTTCAATTATAACATAGATATAAGTAAAGTCAATTCTCTTTTCCGGGTATCATCCTGCCATAACGATATTTCAAGTCTATCAATTCTTGTTGCTGTTCTTTAATATATCTGCATTCGTATAGGCCATTTCTTTACATACTCGCACCGCGCTT
>OLNW01002693.1_pt1 | contig 14768 bp, 13 predicted proteins | sample 1672121 | NCBI WGS metagenome assembly OLNW01 (sample SAMEA3136648, study PRJEB25190) | human gut metagenome
GTCCTAATGTAGCACCTTCAGCGTCAACCACATACCATTTTCTTTCAATCTTATCAGGGTTAGCCATATAAGTTTTCATGGGGTGTTCCTCCTATAAAATAATCATCAATAATTCTTTTACTTATCTATTTGAAATCAGTAGACTCCGGGGCTATGGCGAATACTGTTTCTCCTTAATTCATACTGTTCTATTATAGTCGCCTGGCATTTCATTGTCAAGCTATTTTTATTCAAATTCCCACTGACTGACCGGTGTATATAAAAACGGGAATTCTTCCAATGGTTCTTTCAAAGATTCTGCCAGCTCTTTTACGGCAAACGGAATCTCCGGCATAAAATCCAGATACCACTCAACAGATTCTTTAATATATTTTCTTTTGAACTTCTCATCTGTGCACATCGCAGAACGGAGATTATGCAGCCTGTCCGCTCCTTTCACTGTAAATGCAAGCTGATTTTTTCTGATATTGCCGATGTACTCCTTCATCACATATCCCTTTTCTTTTGTCAGCAGTTTTACAGCGTCCAGCACTTCCTGTCCGCCAATTTCCAGAATCTCCTGTTCCTGTGCATCGGTATCTTCCAACAGGTCATGAAACAATGCTGTCACCTGATATTGAATCCCATAGCCATGTTCTCTGACAATCTGTGCTACGCCCTCCGGATGCGTAATATACGGTTTCCCTCCGATACGCGTCTGTCCTCTGTGCCGCCGTTCCGCAAGATCGTAGGCTTTTCTGTACAGTATCTCTTCCTCCATCATTAAGGACTTCCTCCTTTAAACTGAGCTTCTTTCTTACTGTTCGCACTCCCTGTGACCAGTATCCTTTTGATTGCTGTTCACTCTCATATTAATCACTCCGCTGATTGATATAAAGGATGCGTGTACTGTCTTAAATGTATCTCGTACTCTGCTTATTATTTATCTTATCATACCACTTCCTAATGTCATACCCCTAAATTATGCTTCTATACGTTAATTCTATTAATTTTCTTCCCCGTTTTCCTGTTCCTTTCCCTACTAAAATGGTATAATAAACAAGCGTAATGCAATTTTAAGGAAAGAGGTACAAAATTATGTGGGCTTACAATGAAACTTTTTATCAAATATATCCGATTGGTTTCTGCGGTGCGCCGGTGCACAATGATGGTGTTACAGAACACCGGATTCTCAAGATTGGCAAATGGGCAGAATATCTTGGAAAACTTGGAATCGGCTCTATCCTTTTAAATCCGATCTTCGAATCAGATAACCATGGTTATGATACAAGAGATTTCAAAAAAATCGATTGTCGTCTTGGTACAAACGAGGATTTCAAAGAAGTCTGTCAGGAACTTCACGACAACAACGTCAAGATTATGTTGGATGGTGTATTCAACCATGTTGGCCGTGGATTCTGGGCATTCAAAGATGTGCAGGAAAAGAAATGGGATTCTCCTTACAAAGACTGGTTTCATATCAGCTTTGACGGAAACAGCTGCTACAATGACGGATTCTGGTATGAAGGCTGGGAAGGTCATTTTGAACTGGTAAAACTGAATCTGCAGAATCCTGCTGTCGTAGATTATCTGCTGGAATGTGTAAAGATGTGGATCGAGGACTTTGGAATTGACGGACTTCGTCTGGATGTCGCTTATTGTCTGGATCATAACTTTATGAAGAGACTCCGTCATTTCTGTGAAGAACTTAAACCAGGATTTGCACTGATCGGAGAAGTACTCTTTGGTGATTATAATCTGATTGTAAATGATGAAATGCTTCACAGCTGTACAAACTACGAATGCTACAAAGGAATCTATTCCAGCTTTAACAGCATGAATATGTTTGAGATTGCCCATTCTCTGAACCGTCAGTTCGGACCGGAACAGTGGTGTATCTACAGAGGCAAACATCTTATGACGTTCGTGGACAATCATGATGTTACAAGGATTGCAAGTATTCTCACAAACAAGAACCACCTTCCTCTGACTTATGGATTGCTCTTTGGTATGCCGGGAATCCCATGCATCTATTATGGAAGCGAATGGGGTGAAGAAGGTGTCAAAGCTCCGGATAATGATTATGCACTGCGTCCATGCTTTGAAGCACCGAAGCCAAATGAACTGACAGAACTCATTACCAAACTGATCGAAGTACGCCGCACAAGCGATGCACTCTGTAACGGTTCTTACCGCAATGTAGTGCTTACAAATCATCAGCTCGTATTTGAACGCAAAACAGATTCCGAGCGTGTACTGGTAGCAATCAATGCCAGTGACTCTGAATACACTGCTTATCATGGTGAATTACAGGGAAATGCTGTTGATCTACTCAAGGATGAGGATACTGCTCCATTCGCACTGAATGGCCAGCTTGTAATGAAGCCATACAGCATTCAGTATTTAAAGGTAAATTAATATAATAGATTGCTTTTAACTATCGATTTCCTATGATTCTTAAGAATGTATTTCAAATCGGTTCTTGAGCATATCTGAAAATCACAAAAAGAGACAAGAGTAATTGGGGATCACCGTTCCAGATATCAGATTTAAACCTTCGATATCTAGAATATAAATCCACTTTTACACTTGCCTCTTTTTTATTCTTCTTTATCAGCTTAAACAATCATCTTGCTGTGAAGCATATCAACCATACTTTTAATCAGTTGCTGTTCACAGTATAGACGCAAACAGTAACTCTAATCAGACTTTATTTTTATTCAGCGCCTGTCCATCATCTCAATAAATTCTTTCTCCGAAATAATCGGAATACCAAGATCTCTCGCTTTTTTATTTTTGGATGAGGTAGAATTCACATCATTATTGATCAGATAATTTGTCTTTGAAGTTACGCTTCCGGTCACTTTACCTCCACGCTTCTCAATCTCTTCTTTCACTGCTGCACGGTTTGCAAAGTGTTCCACGCTTCCGGTGATCACAAAATTCACTCCTGCAAATTTCTGACTGTCCTCTGTTACTTCTTCCTGCTCAATGCTGACTTCTTTCAGAAGATTTTCATAAAGCTCTCTGTGTTCTGTATCTGCAAAATAAGCAACATAAGTTTTCGCAAGCACCGATCCTACACCGGAGATTTCCAGAAGTTCTTCCTCTGTTGCCTCCGGAATCCGCTTCGGATCATTCTCAAATGCACGACAGATCACTTTTGCGTTAGCACTTCCGATTCCTGAGATTCCCAGACCATATACCAGTCTTGCAAGTGTTGTATTTCTTGCATTCTGAATACTGTTCTGAAGATTCACGTAAGATTTTTCTCCGAATCCATCCATCGTCTTAATCTCATCCTGATAGCGGTCCAGATGGAACAGATCTGTAAAATCTTTGATGTATCCGTGCATAATGAACTTTTCAAGAGTAGCCTCAGACAAGCCTTCAATATTCATGGCATCACGGCTTACAAATAACGAAAAAGATTTCACATGCTTCGCCTGACATTTCGGATTCGTACAGTATAAAGTCTTCGTCTCATTTTCCATGGCAATTTTCGTTGCTCCGCCGCAGACCGGACAGACTTCCGGAATCTCTTTGACACCGCTTCTGGTCAGGTTCTCCGCGATCTGCGGAATGATCATATTCGCTTTATACACCTGGATCTTATCCCCGATTCCCAGCTCCAGTTCTTCCATAATACTGATGTTATGAACACTGGCACGGCTTACCGTAGTTCCTTCCAGTTCTACCGGTTCAAAGATCGCAACCGGATTGATCAAGCCTGTTCTTGACGGACTCCATTCAATCTCCAGCAAGGTTGTCTCACGAATCTCATCTGCCCATTTGAACGCAAAAGAATCACGTGGAAATTTCGCAGTTGTTCCTAATGACTGTCCATAGGCAATATCATCATAAACAAGTACCAGACCATCTGACGGAACCTCATTCTTTGCAATATGCTGTGCAAACCATGCAACTTCCTCTTCGATTGTCTCTCTTGTCACCGGATGATTCTCTACTACATCAAATCCCTGTTCTTTCAGCCACTGCATCTGATACATTCTGGAATTATGGAAGTCTGCTCCTTCCGCCTGCACCAGCGTAAATGCATAGAATTTTACATTTCTCTGAGCTGTGATCTGGTTGTTCAACTGACGCACAGAACCGCTGCACAGATTTCTCGGATTCTTATATTTCGCATCTACATCCTCAATCTCTTCGTTGATCTTTTCAAAATCTTTATAGGAAATAACCGCCTCTCCCCGTAAGATCAGTTCCCCCTTATATGGGATATGAAGCGGAACATTTTTGAACACTTTTGCATTGTTCGTAATAACTTCTCCTACTTCTCCATTTCCTCTTGTGACTGCTTTCTGCAATTCCCCATCTCTATAAGTCAGTACAATAGTCAGTCCATCCAGTTTCCAGGAGATTATTGCTTTCTGATCACCAAGGAATTCTTTCAACCTCTCTACTTCTTTTGTCTTGTCGAGTGAAAGCATCGGACGTTCATGACGCTCTTTCGGAAGTTCGCTGAGCACCTCATAGCCGACATTGATCGTCGGACTGTTTGCCATCTTTGTTCCAAGTTCTTCTTCCAAAGCAAGCAGTTCATCATACAGACGATCATACTCAAAGTTACTCATGATTTCTGTATCTTCCTGCTCATAAGAACGGCGTGCCCGGTTCAGAAGTTCCACCAGTTCTCTCATGTGCTCTATCTGACTCTGTTTCTTATCCTCACCGGATTTTACCATATTATCTTCCATGCTTCCTCCTGTTTCCGCTATTATTTCCGCTTCTGTTTCCACTTCCAGTTCCATTCGCTGTTTCTTTTCTCGTCCACTCCACTGGATCCGCCGAAGAATCTTTGATCAGATCATAAAGTTCATTCAGTTCCGCATCCGTCAGTTTCCGATACTGTCCATCCCTGATTCCGTCCAGTGTAATGTTCATTACACGCACCCGCAGCAGATCTTTCACCTCATATCCAAGTGCCTCACACATTCTGCGAATCTGACGGTTCAAGCCCTGTGTCAGTATAATAGAAAATGTATATTTTCCGATTTTCTTTACCTTGCACGGTCTTGTCACTGTATCAAGAATCGGTACACCGCTGGCCATTTTCTCCAGAAATTCTTCTGTAATCTCTTTGTCTACCGTTACCTTGTATTCTTTCTCATGATGATTTGCTGCACGCATCATCCGGTTAATAATGTCACCATTGTTTGTCATAAGCAGTAAACCATGTGAATCCTTATCCAGCCGGCCTATATAAGTCACACGCACCGGGTAATTCAGGAAACGTACAATACTGTCCCGCTCTCTCTTTTCTTCCGTGCATACAATTCCACGCGGCTTATTGACCGCCAGCACGATCATTTCATCCTGCTTTGATACAACTTTATTTCCTACCTTCACAACCTGTCCAGGACAAATCCGCATCCCTGTCTGCGCGCGCTGTCCGTCTACTGTCACCCGTCCAGTTTCAATGAGGCGGTCCGCCTCCCTTCTGGAACAAACGCCCGCCTCGCTCAGATACTTATTCAGTCTCACAGGTTCCTGTTTTTGTATAAATTCTTCACTGATTCGATTACTCACCTGAAAACACTCCACTTATATTATTATCTTTAAAAAATGTATTCCCACTGTACAGGAAAAGTACCTCTGAAATCCGGTATGTATCCATCACATCCTGGATCGTACCACTGTAATATCTTGGGTCTACCACAACAATCTCTCTGTAATACGGTGTAAGGAACGGAATAAAACAGTCCGCAAAGGAATCCTTCACAAGAAGCAGTCTCTTTGTACTTGTGGACACCGTCTTGATATCCAGAAGTGAAGAATTACCACCCAGATAAACGTCATACTGATTCTTCGTCTCTAATGCGGAAGAGTCATACAGAGAAGTCGTTCTCTTTCCCTCATCTACATAATTGACGATCAGATCATTATCCTCTTCTTTTGGGACATAGATCTCAATCTGTTCTTTTTCTTTCAGATTCACACCGCTCTTAGAGGCCAGCATCCCATTAAAGTTATCAGATACAATGTATGAAATGTATTCGTCAGATACATCTCCACTGATTCCAAGCTTTGAAGCTGCATCCTGAAATGCATAAAACGCTCCCAGTGCAGTCCAGTGCTGATCTGTCTTATAATAGATCTTTTCCTTTTTATGCTTATTTAATGCGGAAGATACATCGATCCATTCTACAGAATCTCCCAGTGCTTTCTTCACCATACTGATCATCTGGTTCTGATCTTCTACCTTCGCCAAAGCCGGAAGACTGCTACTTAAAACAGTTGCTGCATCCGGGGCGATCATCATTCGTACCGGTATCTCTGCATTTGCATCTGCAAATGACTGGATTGCTTTGATATTCTCAGAAAGATGCTCCCCTTCCGGCACTTCAATATCTTCCAGAAGCTGACCGTTCTTTCCGACATAAATTCCATTTTCTTTGTGCACGCCGCCAATCCGGTCGGCAGTTACTTTCACATGGTACCAGAAGTCTCTTCCCACAAACTGATCTGTCATATAATTTTCAAATTTTTCCGTAAAGTCTCCCGACATCACACTGCTCAGACTAAAGGATGGAAGTGTCGCCAGCATCCGGTTCTCCTGAACTGATTTCTTCTTGTCAGGCACTATGATATTGATTACTAAAAACAGAACCAAAACCAACAGGAACAGGCTTCCAATCACAGTTTCTGTGCGTCCCTGTCTTTTCTTTGTCTTTCTTCTTTTCATTTTTCTACCTGTTTTCTCTTTAAATAATTATTAGATTATCCAAATATGTTCTCATCATTTAAAATCTAAAATACAAAAATGGATGATAAGTATCTGTAATAAGGAACGCTACAGAAATGAAAAACATTCCAAAGAACAGAATTCCTGTCACAACCGTTCTTACCGCACTGTTTCCCCAGATACGAATCACACTTTTCAGAATTCTGCTGCCTGCAGCGGAAGATCCGAGGATCGCCAGCAGATAAAACAGCCAGTGCGTAAGCAACAGGAAAAATGCATTTGAATCTGCAATTCCTGCTCCGCCTCCAACCATCGCAAATAAATAACGAAGCGCATATCCAAGACTCGGACTGAAGAAAAATACCCATCCGATCAAGATCAGCACCATTGTATAAATCCTGCGGACTACTTTTGGCAGACTGTCTACCACTGCCCCCCATACATATTTCTCCATGATGAGGATCACACCGTAATAAATACCCCAGACGATAAAATTCCATGCAGCCCCATGCCACATACCTGTCAGTGCCCAGACGATCAGAAGATTCACAATATTTTTACTGATGCTACACTGATTACCGCCCAGCGGAATATATACATACTCTCTAAACCAACTGCTCAGAGAAATGTGCCATCTGCGCCAGAATTCTGTAATACTTTTGGAAATGTACGGATAATCAAAGTTCTTTTTAAACTCAAATCCAAACATTCTTCCAAGTCCGATCGCCATATCGGAGTATCCGCTGAAATCAAAGTAAATCTGAAATGCATAAGAGATACATCCCAGCCACGCCATCAGTACAGACAGATTGCTTGCTGAAATAGCAGAGATCTCTTCGAAGATTTCTCCCATTGTATTAGCAAGGATTGCTTTCTTCGCCAGGCCAATGATAAAGAGGAACGCTCCCTGCCCCAGTTTTTTTGCTGAGACATGTCTCTGTTCCAGCTGTGGTTCGATATCTTCATAACGAACGATCGGTCCTGCGATCAGCTGCGGGAACATTGCAATGTACAACGCAAACCGGATCAGACTGCTCTGTGCTTTTGCTTTCCCCCGATATACATCAACGATATAGGAGATTTCCTGAAAGGTAAAAAAGGAAATACCTATTGGCAATGCCAGTTCACGATATGGCAAATTCACCGGTAAGATGCCATTTACAATGTCCAGCAGGAATCCATAATATTTAAAGAACCCCAGGATCAGCACGTTCACTGTTACCACAAAAATCATGCTGTTCCTTGCTTTTCGTTCATTTTCCGCCTTCAGTGCAATATCCATGCCACAGGCGTAATTCAAAAGGATGCTTAAAATCATAAGCACGACATACACAGGTTCTCCCCATGCATAAAAAATAATACTCGCTGCCAGAAGAACCGGATTCTTCATCTTTTCCGGCACGAGATAATATACTGCCATCACGATCGGCAGAAATAAAAACAAAAATGTAATACTACTGAATAACATTTACTATTCCCCTCTGTTGCTTACAGGCTGCGATCGAAAACAGCTCTGTAATCTGCTGCCTTTTTTGAAACTGCAAAAAAGATGTATTTTCCTCTGACACTTTCCTGTGAATCTTCCAGAAGTTTTACCTGTTCTGGAAGATATTCATCAAAATCTGCAATTCGTTCTTTTTTGCGCTCCGCAATCGCATCTGTAACTTTCTCAATCTGTTTTGTGCTTTTCACGCGAATCATAAGTACTTCCTCAGCAGAAATACTGGATTCAGAAGAATAGTACATCACTCCTGAATAATCTGCACTATTCAGTCCGAAATTTCTCTTCAGCATCTGTTCATCCATCTGCGTCAGCTCATCTGCATCCAGCACCTGACTTACAGACGCTTCTACTTCCTTGAATGCTTTCTTGCTTCCACTGGCATATAACATCAGAACTACAATATACGCGAGAATCAGAAGGACTGACACATATTTCAGAACCGGATAAAGCTTTAACTGTCTCTCTGTCATAATGTTGCTACCTCCGCCATATACTGTGCCCATACTGTATAAAAAGCTGCTTTGAAATGGATTCCATCGTCTTCGTAATAAGAAACTTTTACCAGATCGGTATTATCAATAAATCCCACCTGTTTTTTATCACAAAGTGCCTCAAGTTCTGTATTATATTCTGCTATATTCTCCAGTGCCGGTTCTTCCTCGATTGCATTATCCTGAACCGGCAGGATAGAATTCACATAAATATGTGCATCTGGAATCTCTTCTTTTACAGTATCGATCAGTTTGCCATACTGTTTAATAAATTTCGCTGTGTCTCCATTTGTCTTGATTACGTCATTCATTCCGTAAGAAAGAAATACAACCTGAGGGTTCAGCTGTTTTGCTTTTTCAATCTGATCATCCAGCTCGGTAAGATGGACTCCTGTTTTTGCCACTACACTGGAGATATTCAGCACATCATACTCTTCAAATCCAGTCGCAATAGAATCTCCCATCACAACAGAACTTGAGAACTGATCTCTCGCACTGCGTTCTCCCTCATCGTCAGAATTCTTTTCCAGCTGATTGATCTTCTGTTCGATCACTTTAATATCTTCACTTTCAGCCGCCTTAATATAATCGACTCCATCACTTGTGTCTACTGATTTAGATGTCAGATGACTGACACCACGTACCGCAAGAAAAGCTACGATCACCAAAACCGCCACACCGCCGCCGATTATCAGCATATTTTTCTTATTTTTTATTTTTTTCATGTTCTATACAAGTTCTTTCCTTATGATCTGATACATTATCCAATACTTTCATTTCTTCATTATTATTTTTATCGCAACATCTCTGTTCTTAAACAGATAATGCACCAGATTCATAATACTTTTTTTGCGGATAAAAGTCAATGAATTGACTTTTTATAGATGAAATATGATATACTAAAGTAACTACTCACAAACCAAATATTTCAAAGAAATCGAAGGAGGGAGTAGAATGTATCTTATCTTTCAGGCTTTTGCAGGCCTTCAGGTTTTACTGCAAATCGTATTTTATATTTTAGGAATAATGGCTTTTGCGAAATATCTCTCAAAGAAATAGCAGCACAAATTATGAAACTTAAACCGGTAGTTTGAGACGCTACCTGATATCGGAGGTAACTTGTATGATTTCGCTTACTTTGACGAATGTGAAAAATACGATGGCGCATCTTCTTCTGAAAGAAACTTTTGATCGTTTTTCTTTTATCGAGGGCGAGATCGTAACATTTAATACTTTTAAATTTGACGGATATCTTCAGAAAGACTTCTTTCACGGCGAAGAAGAACCGGAAGGATCAGAAGAATATTCCCACTGGGCTGATGTGCGGGACTTTTGTTTTTCTTTAATAAAAGGGAAACGCACACCTCTTTCTTTCCGTTTTATTTTCAGTCTTTCACCGAAAAATATTGCCAGACTGACGGAACAGTCCACACCTGGGATCAATCCGGAAGATGTGCAGGGACTTTATATGAATTTTAAGTTCGACGGAACACAGCTCACCTGCGTCACGGGAACTTCTTTTAAAACATTCACGATGGATAAAACACTGGAACATACCTGGGATGATATGGTAAAGAAATTTTTTCTGAAAAAGGAGATTGATTTTGAAATTCTTTAAAATGTTTTCTAAAAATGTCTAGAGCGTGTCTGAAAAATCATTCCTGCTAAATATATATCACAATTTATGAGGCATGCAGATTGCAAGAATAATTCTTAAGGCATGCTCGATTAACAAAAAAGCTCCATGTCAGACATCAAGATCATTGTCTTGCCTGCCCACATGGAGCTTTCATTTCTCTTTGCTTCTATAAATTCAAGATGTGTGACACAATTTCTTATTTTGTAAGAAGCATCATAATCTCGTTACTTCTCTGTACAAATGCTGTCATCTCTTCCGGACTGAGCGGTTTGTGGGCAAGCATTGCGAGGTCATATAACTGTTTGCAGATAATCGGTACATTCTTGCTGCGTTTGTGCTCTACAAGGAACTGTACCAGTGGATGATTTGCATTGAGTACCAGTGTTGCCTGGCTTCCGAACATGGACGGATCCATACCACTCATACCATACATCTTCATCATTTCCTGCATACGTCTGTTTTCTTCTGAAAGTACTGCCATAGATGCTACATTATCATCTTTCAGTTTCTCAACTTTTACATCCAGCTTGTCATTGTTCAGTTCTTTTCTGAAGATCTCTACCAGACTGTCTGTTGTCTTCTGGAATGCTTCTTTCTCATCCTCAGATACTTCATCTTTCAGAGACTCATGCACATCCGCATCAATTCTTAAGAACTGTACTTCCTGATGTTTCTGCTCCAGATATGTGATGAAAGCAGAATCAATATTGTGTGTCAGGATGATTGCATCCTGTCCCTGAGCCTTGAACATGTTAATGTACTGGCTCTGCTGTACTTCATCTGTTACATAGAAAATCTTTGTCTTTTCTTCTTCCTTATCTTCTGCAGCATCTCCGTCTTTGAATTCCTCTTCTTTTGCTTCCTCAGCTTCTGTCTTTGCAGCTTCTTCTGCTTCGGCATCCTCACCCTTAGCTTCTTTAATGATATCTTCCAGTGTCATGTATTTATGATCCAGGTTCTTATAAAGCATAGAGTTTTTCAGTTTTTCACCGAATTTTTCATCTTTCAGGCAGCCGAACTTAATGAATGGGCTGATATCATCCCAGTATTTTTCATAATTCTCACGGTCTGTCTTGAACATTCCATTGAGCTTATCAGCAACCTTCTTAGAAATATAATCTGCAACTTTATTAACAAATCCATCGTTCTGAAGCGCACTACGTGATACGTTCAGCGGCAGATCCGGGCAGTCAATCACTCCCTTGAGTACCATCAGGAACTCTGGGATTACTTCTTTAATATTGTCGGCAATAAATACCTGGTTGTTATACAGTTTAATCTTTCCTTCAATAGAATCATACTCTGTATTGATCTTCGGGAAGTAAAGAATTCCTTTTAAGTTGAACGGATAATCCATGTTCAGGTGAATCCAGAACAGTGGCTCTTTGTAATCCATAAATACCTTACGGTAGAATTCAATATAATCCTCTTTTGTACACTCGCTTGGATTCTTTGTCCACAGCGGCTGTGTGTCACTGATTGATACCGGACGTCTTACAATCTTAGCTTTCTGTTTTGCCTCGCCCTCTTCTCCTTCTTTTGGCTCCTCTGTGATATGTTCTACAACTGTATCTGTATCAAGCACATCTGCTTCATCGATTGTATCATACTCCGGTTCTGCATTCGCTTTGGAAAGGAAGATCTCTACCGGCATGAAAGAACAATATCTTTCAAGGACTTCCCTTGCACGATACTCATTTGCAAATTCAAGACAATCTTCGTTCAGATAAAGTGTAATCTCACTTCCAACTGTTGTCTTATTTCCTTCCTGCATCTCATATTCTGTGCCGCCCTGGCTTGCCCAGTGTACCGGCTGTGCCCCTTCTTTATAAGAAAGAGTATCGATCTGTACTTCATCTGCTACCATGAATGCAGAGTAGAAACCAAGACCGAAGTGACCGATCATATCATCTTCTGTTGTCTTGTCTTTATATTTCTCAAGGAACTGTGTTGCACCTGAAAATGCGATCTGCGTGATATATTCTTCTACTTCATCAGCAGTCATACCAAGACCGTTATCGATGAATTTCATTGTCTTCTCTTCCGGATTGACAATGACTTCAATCTTCGGTTTATAACCTTCCGGAAGTTCATATTCTCCCATCATATCCAGCTTTTTCAGTTTCGTAATCGCATCACATCCGTTGGATACGAGCTCACGTACGAAAATATCATGATCTGAATACACCCATTTTTTAATAATCGGGAAAATATTTTCGCTGTCGATTGATAATGTACCTTTCTTAACTGCCATTTTGCTGCACTCCTTTTTGTTCTTTTTTCTATGCTCTTAATATTCGTTAGCAATTACAATTACACTCTGCTACTGCTCACATCATAGCGTTATCAATAGCTCTGCTTCTTTATATAATCTGCAACTTATTTGTTTGCCTAATGCACATTCTAGTACAGCAAAATTTAAAAGTCAATAGAAAATTAGCACTCTTTTGAAGAGAGTGCTAATAATTCCATGAATAATATAAAGTTTTTATAAATTATACTGTCTCCGGTTCCGGATATTCTTCTCCGAATGTCTCAACAGTAACTTTCTTCATTACCTGCTTCTCCAGCGGACGGTCGCTGTAATCTGTTGCTGTCTCAGCAATCTTATTTACAACATCCATTCCCTCTGTAATCTTACCAAATGCAGCGTATGCTCCGTCAAGATGCGGTGCTTTTTTGTGCATGATAAAGAACTGGCTTCCTGCTGAATCTGGGTGCATTGCACGTGCCATGGAAAGAACTCCTGCGTCATGTGCCAGATCATTGGCTACACCGTTCTGAGCGAACTCACCTTTGATAGAATATCCCGGACCACCCATACCTGTTCCGTCCGGGCATCCTCCCTGGATCATGAATCCACTGATTACGCGGTGGAAGATCAGTCCGTCATAATATCCTTTTTTAACAAGTGATACAAAGTTGTTTACTGTGTTTGGTGCAATTTCCGGATAAAGCTCAGCTTTCATGATACCGCCATTTTCCATTTCAAATGTAACTACTGGATTTGCCATTATTTTTTCCTCTTTTCTTTCATTATAAGTCAGAACTTATCCAAAACTCATTCCTGCAATCTGCATGCTGCAAATCATGGCATACATTTGTATTACTGTTTAGACTATTTACAGAAAGTATTTTTCAGATACGTTCCAGAGTATTTCTTTACTCTTTACTGTATTTTTTATTGTAGCTGATTTATTCTTTCACTGCAAGACCAATTAATCCGCCCTTTTCTTCATAACCTGTATTCCAAAGATCTTTTAGCGAGAATGTAGTTGACTCTCCATAAGTTGCTACTGTAATCTTGAAATCCTCTTCTGTCTCTTCATAACCATAACAGAGAAACCAGTGCCATACAAAATCCTTATACTCCGGTTTTATATGACGTAGCATCAGATACGGGATCGGATAACCTGCATCAATCTGTTTCTTGATAAACTGCTGTGCCTCTTCTGCAGTATGCTCTCCTGCAAACTCTTCAAATTGAATCCGTTCTTCTCCGATACTCTTTAAGTAGTTTCCATATCCTTCCGTAAACATCCAGAGTTTATTCACTCCCTGCATTCTCGGACGAAGATACGGTTTCATCTTCATAGAGAACTGAATATATTCTTCTTTATTTAATGCATGTACATCAAATGGATATAACTGCTCCATTCCTCTGCGCAATGCCAGATAAATACTGGTATCACAGGCTGTTGCGGCAGCACAACCTCCCACATGCATCACAATATTGCGGAACCAGTCCTGATTTCCACCAACTTCACCATCTATCATAAAATAACCTAAATGTTTTTTCATAATTAAAGATTACTCCTGTCTCATACATCATTTTCAAAGTGATTATCATATATACAGCAAGTTCACTGTAGCTTGTGTTCAGACTGCTGTTTAAATTCTAGCAATTCTGATTTTGACTGTCAAATTCTTTCCCTGTCTTTTACTTATTATAGTTACTAGTTAGTTACTGTTCACTCCCATGCCAATCATCCCAGCGGATGACACAGAAGATACACATATTGTTCTGAATACATCTCCGTTCTACTACTTAGAATAACTGATTTTTATATCCCCTGTCCTTCATATAGTTAAAATGTACACTTTAACTTTCTTTTTTTAGTTACTCGTGACATTGTTGATTTTCCATAAATCTTTTATACTTAGTCCATAAGTTAAAGGAAATACATTTTACTATGATTTAATTTCAAGGAGGCACATAAAATGGCAAGTTTATCACTTCAGGGCATTCAGAAAATTTATCCTAACGGATTCCACGCAGTTAAAGATTTTAATCTTGAAATTGCAGATAAAGAATTCATCATCTTCGTAGGACCATCAGGATGTGGAAAATCTACAACACTTCGTATGGTTGCAGGTCTGGAAGATATCTCCGGCGGTACACTGAAGATCGACGGAAAAGTTATGAACGATGTAGAGCCAAAAGACCGT
>OLNW01002701.1_pt1 | contig 14735 bp, 14 predicted proteins | sample 1672121 | NCBI WGS metagenome assembly OLNW01 (sample SAMEA3136648, study PRJEB25190) | human gut metagenome
ATCGCGAAGGTGTTCTTCACCAACGGCGGCGCCGACGCAAACGAGAACGCCATCAAGATGGCGAGAATGTACACCGGAAGAAAAAAGGTGTTCTCCCGCTACAGAAGCTACCATGGCTCCACATTCGGCGCTGGCAACCTCACCGGCGAGCCGAGAAGGTATCCGCTGGAGCCTGGTATCCCCGGCTTCGTGAAGTTCTTCGACCCGTACATGTACCGCGACAACCTCCCGTTCGCAAGCGAGAAGGAGTACAGCGAGTACTACGTTAACAAGCTCCGCGAGCAGGTCGTCTATGAAGGTCCCGACACGGTTGCTGCCATCGTTATGGAGACCATCACCGGCTCCAACGGCATCATTATCCCGCCGGAGGGCTACCTTGCGGGCGTACGCAGGATCTGCGACGAGTTCGGAATCATGATGATCTGCGACGAGGTAATGGCGGGATTCGGGCGCACCGGCAAGATGTTCGCGTTTGAGAATTTCGGCGTAAAGCCCGATATCGTAAGCTTCGCGAAGGGCGTTACCTGCGGCTACGTTCAGCTCGGCGGCGTTGCGGTCAGCAGGAAGATCGCGGACTACTTCGACGATAACGTATTGCAGTGCGGTCTGACCTACAGCGGACACCCCCTCGCATGCGCAGCCGGCGTTGCCTGCCTGAACTACTACAAGGACAACGATATCCTGGGCAACGTAAATAAGAGCGGCAAGGTGCTGGGCGAGATACTTGAGGAACTCAAGGCAAAGCACAAGTGCGTCGGCGACGTGCGCTACATCGGTCTGTTCTCGGCAGTCGAGCTGGTAAAGGACAAGGCGACAAGGGAGCCTCTGGTGCCCTACGGCGGCGACAAGCTCGGAGTAATGGGCGGCATCATCGGAAAGCTCAAGGCGAAGAAGTTCATGACCTACTCCCACGAGAACATGATACTTGTATGCCCGCCGCTCATCATCACTCCGGAGCAGCTCCGCGAGGAGATGGTGAAGCTTGACGAGGTCCTCGCCGAGGTAGACGCAACTCTTTAAAAGGAAGGATCGATGAAGCATGGCTAATTCACAGCACTACGCAGACGCTCCCACGGTGAAGCTGGAGGATTACATTCCGGTGAAGATGTTCCGCACGGTGCACCGCACGGAGGCGGACCTGCCCGGCGGCATAACCGAGATAAAGGTAATAATCGACATTGAGAGACCCTTTGCAAAGAAGCTGTCCTTCAGGACGAGCAGCAGCGGCAGGATACACGGCTTCGTCCGCATGAATGACCTGCTGAAGTCGATCAACACCAAGTCGGACAAAGCCTCCACGGTACGCCGGATAACCCTCAACGACTGGGGTGCGAAGGCGCTCATGGTAATTGAGATGGAGAACGACAGCGAAAAGCCGTTCTTCGTTCCGATAGCGCAGCTAAGGGATCTTCTCGAGAACTGCCGCCGCGCTCCGGAGCAGTCAGCCAAATAATTTTCCGGGCGCATTCCATCAGGAGTGCGCCCGGAACTCCGTCAAGCCTCCCCGGCGCCTGCGCGGACTTTGTCCAGCATTGCGAGGTACTCGCTGCGGATACTATCCGGTTCGATTATCTCGGCCTTGCCGCCGAACTGGAACACCCACCCGAAAAACGGCTCCTTAGCGACCACCGGGGCGTACACCGTGAAGCTCTCGCCGTCCTTCGCCGGAACTATCCGCACCCCCATGCCGAACCTGTCCAGAACCGCATTGACGAGGGATTTGTCGCAGCGCAGCACCACGTCGGATTCCTCGCCGCTGAACATTGAAACGTGGGTCAGTATGTAGTCCTCAAGGTCGAAATGTGGGTCGGCGCGGCGCGCGGGTTCGTCGATTATCTCGACCTTCTCCATGCGGTCTACGCGGAAGTTTGAGTAGGTCCCGCGGTGGTCGTTCCACGCCACGAGGTAGTAGTGGTCGTTGTCCCACACCAGGGCGTAGGGCGTGCACACCCGCGCTTCGTCGCGGTATTTTTTGTTCTTGCGCATGTCGTACTCAAAGTACCGGAAGGATATTTTCTTCTTCGGAGCCGACGATATCGCCCGCTGGATAGTATCCACGTTGTAAAGCACCGCTTTGTTGGAGTTCTGCCGGACCCTCCCGGAGACGTACACCGTGCGCTTTATCTGTGCGGCTTCCTTGTCGCTGCACAGTGTGGAGAGCTTCTTGAGCAGCGCCGCCGACTGGCTTTCGGAAAGCAGCTTCGCGGAGCTTACCGCGTCAGCGAGGAGCTTCAGCTCGGCGAGCTCGAAATCCCTCGTCATAAGTTGGTAGGAAGCCGTCCTGCCCATCGTCATGCGGATATCCATGCCGTATTTTTGCAGCGCCTCCACGTCCTCGGAAAACGCCTTGCGGCCCTCGGTTATCCCGTAGTCCGAGAGAATGTCGGTTATCTGGTTTCTGGTCAGGGCTTCGGTCTCGCTGGTGAATTTCTGGAAAATATCCCGCAGATAAAGCAGCTTGAGCCGCTGTGCGCTGGTGTCCTTCTCTGCCATTAATAACGCTCCTTTGTGATTTATTCTGCGCATTTGCTGATACATATTATAGCACGGTCAAAAAGGAAAACTGCGCCCATAAAGGCGCAGTTAGTTTTTTATTTCCTGCTCAGTCAACGAACTCAACTGTGAACCTGGGATTCTCTGCCTCGGTGTCGGTCAGCACTCTGCGGAGCGCGGCGGCTTCCTTCGCGCCTACGGCTTCCTCGAGCCTGGAATTATTCAGTATCTTCACGTGGGCGTCGAACTTATTTATCTCACAGAGGTAATCGTGCAGCGAATCCAGGGTCTCGCCGTAGCACTCCGCGAAATCGAACGCGGCAATGAATCTGTCGTGGATAGTGTACATGCTGTCGATGGAGGCAGCGTCGATGATAAGTGTTTTCATGGTTTATTCCTCTCCGTATAATAATGTGAAGCTCGCGTAGTGGTCGCCGGTGTAGTATATCAGCCCGTCCGATGAGAATATTATCCGCTCCGCGCCACGGCTGGAGGCTCCCAGCGTGTTTACGTCGCACTCGGTATAGCTGTGACCCTCCGGCAGCAGACCCTCGTAATTCCCGAACCGGTCGCCGCCTATGCACATGCCCGGCGCGTATGGCTCCAGGGAACCCCCGCCCCAGCCAAGCTCCCGCGCCTGCTTCTTCGTGATGAAGTTCTGCGGCAGCTTCCCGTAGGTGTGGATATACAGCGCGACGTCCTCCTTGGTGGTGTAGCTGCCGTCCTCGGCGATGGAGCTTTCCGTCGGCGCGTCAGGCTGCGCGGACGCCTCATCGGTCTGCGGGAAGCCAACCTGCCCCTCGCCGGGGGTCTGCGGAACGTCAGGGCGCTCAGGCTCTGCGGACTGCTCCTCCGGCTCCTGGGTCTGAAAGAACTCCCGCGTTACCGGGGAGCTTTCCTCTGCGGTCTGTATTATCTCGCCGACTATCTGCGACAGCTCCGGGAATACCCCGGAAGCCGTATCGGCGGAGCATGCCGTCAGCGACAGCGCCGCCGCCAGAGCCAGGATAAGGCAAGACAGACATTTAAGGCGGGTCAGCTTTTTCATAAATGGTTCCCCTTTTCCGAACATAATATAACTTATTATAACATATTCTGCGCGGATTGTAAAGTACTATTTACCGCGCCGCACAGGTATAAACGACTCGGAATACTTACATATACTGGCGGGAATTCCTTATCTTCTCTTGCAAAATACCCAGTAATATGATATAATACATAGCTGTTCGGAATGGAGGCACTACACGACATGGAAAATAACAAGGGCATTATAACGAGGTCGTTCAGGGCGGCGTTTCCCTGCACTATACCGATACTTGCGGGGTTCCTGTTTCTAGGAATGGCTTACGGTATCTACATGAACGTTTCCGGGTTCAGCTTTGTTTACCCGATGATAATGGCGGCGGTGATTTTCGGCGGCAGTCTGGAGTTCCTCGCGGCGCAGATGCTGCTTTCGCCGTTCGCGCCGCTCCAGGTGCTGATGGTGTCGCTGATGATACAGGCGCGGCACCTGTTCTACGGAATTTCCATGCTGGACAAGTTCAAGGACATGGGCTGGAAGAAATTCTACCTCATCTACGGCATGTGCGACGAAACGTTCAGCATAAACTGCACCGCTGAGATCCCCGAGGACTGCGACCGCGGCTGGTTCTACTTCTTCGTAACGCTGCTCAACCAGCTCTACTGGGTCGGCGGAGCCACACTGGGAGGTCTGCTCGGGAATCTCATCACCTTCGACACGAAGGGTCTGGATTTCGTGATGACAGCAATGTTCATCGTGATATTCCTGGAGCAGTGGCTCAAGGAGAAGCGCCATTTCAGCGAGTGGGCGGGTCTGGCGAGCAGCGCTGCCTGCCTGCTGATATTCGGCAAGGATAACTTCATGATACCCGCGATGATATGCATACTGCTGCTTCTCACCGCGTTCAGGAAGCCCGTTGAGCGGAAGGCGGGTGAGGAAAAGTGACCATCGCCGAACAGATAATCACCATCGCGATGTGCACCCTCGGGACGATGGCAATGCGTTTCCTGCCGTTCCTGGTGTTCCGGCAGGACAAGCCTGCGCCGAAATACATACAGTACCTCGGGAAGGTGCTCCCCGGCGCAATTTTCGGAATGCTCATCGTCTACTGCCTGCGCAGCGTTTCCGTGACAGAGTATAGCTGGGGTCTCCCGGAGCTTATCGCAGGAGCCGCCACGGTCGGAATTCACCTGTGGAAGCGCAGCATGCTGCTGTCCATCGCCGCCGGGACGGTTATCTACATGCTGCTGGTGCAGTTCGTGTTTGTATAATGTGAACCTCTATGCAGCCCCGGCTTTTATATAGTATCTACAAAAATCGCCAGATTGTCGAAAAATGTGTGGAAATCCGCTTGATTTACCATGATTTTTGTGGTATTATTAATTAAAGAAAATTACATCACGGCAGAGCATTTTCTATAAATGTTCAAATGTTCGGCTCGCGGTGTGATATGCAGCACCGTATGATCCGAATGACACCTGCGCGGCGCAGCAAAATAACAGGGAGGGTTTTCTATGAAATCTATCGGTATGAGGATACTGGTAAGCTGTATCCTTACAGTCGCAATTTCGCTGTTCACGCTTGGCGGATTTGCCTGCATCATGATCTACAACAGTACCGTAAATCTGGTATACAGCAGCATGACCGCTTCGGCGCAGGTCGCGGCGGAGCGCGCATACTGGGAGATGCGTTCCTATACCAACATTGCAAGGGAGCTTGGCACAATGTCCCAGCTCTCAGACTCGTCGACCAGCGACAGCGAACTCAGCGAAATAGTTCAGCAGATCATTGAGCGTCACGAACTGCAGAAATGCAACATCATCAAGCCTAACGGGGAAAGCTTCGACGGCAACAACTATTCCGACCGCGAGTACTTCCAGAACGCGATGAAAGGAAATGTCACCGTAACCGAGCCTATCGTTTCCAGAGTGACCGGCGAACTGATGATCATAATCGCGGCTCCTATCTGGAAAAACGGCATTACCGACGGCGAAACAGTGGGCTGCATTACCATCGTTCCTGATCCCGAATTCCTCAACGATATCGTGAGAAGCATAAAGGTCAGCGATAACTGCGGAGCCTACATAATCGACAAGGACGGCAACACCATCGCCGACCCCGACAGCGATCTTGTAAAGCGCGGCGAGAACATCGAACAGCTCGCGGCTGCGGACACCTCCGGTCAGGCCGGATACAAGACGCTTGTAAAGGCGCACGAGAGCATGCGTGCAGGCGAATCCGGCATTGCGCGGTACACGCTGAACGGCGTAAGCAAGTTCCTTTCCTATGCCCCGATCCCGGATTTAAACGGCTGGTCGCTTGCAGTTTACGCTCCCACCGGCGACTTTATGGACTCTACATCCCGCGCTATTGTGATGACCGTGATCCTTCTTATTGCTGCATGCGTCGTTTCAGCGTTCATCTCAGTTTGCCTCGGCAAGAAGATAGGTTCCTCCGTAAAAGTATGCACCGAGCGTATCGAGAAGCTCGCCGTGGGCGACCTCACAAGCCAGGTTCCCGAGATTCATTCCAAGGACGAGACCGGACGTCTCTCCGAGGCGACAAAGACGGTCGTCAGCAACCTCAACAACATTATCAGCGATATCGGGCGCATTCTCGAGTCAATGTCCACTGGCAACCTGAACGTACATACTGCTGAGAATGAAAAGTTCTATGTCGGCGACTGCCAGAAGCTGCTCCATTATGTCCGCGACATCAACCACAAGCTCAGCGCAACCATGTCCGAGATAAGCACCGCCGCCGACCAGGTTGCGGCAGGCTCCGAACAGGTTTCCTCAGGCGCACAGGCGCTGTCACAGGGCGCTACCGAACAGGCTTCCTCCGTTGAGGAGCTGGCTGCGACCATCAACGTGGTATCCGAAATGATACACGAAAATTCCAAGGACGCAGAAGATGCAAGCAAATGCACAAAGGAAGCCGCCGAGAAGCTCGGCGACACCTCTGCGAAGATGGAGAACCTCATCAGCGCAATGGAGGAGATCAAGAATTCCTCCGCAGAGACCAAGAACATTATCAAGACCATCGAGGACATCGCGTTCCAGACGAATATACTCGCGCTGAACGCAGCGATAGAAGCCGCGCGTGCGGGTGAAGCCGGAAAGGGCTTCGCGGTCGTGGCTGACGAGGTGCGCAACCTTGCCGCCAAGTCCGGCGAGGCTGCACAGAACACCACGAACATGATCGAAGGCACCGTTTCCGCAATTGAGAACGGCAGCGCCATCGTGAACGAAGCAGCCGAGATGATGACGGCGGTTGTAGAATCCTCTGCAAAGGTCGAGGAGATCAACAACAAGATCTCCGATTCCACAAAGGAGGCAGCGGATTCCATCAAGCAGATCTCCATAGGAATCGATCAGATCTCCAACGTAGTCCAGACGAACTCCGCGACTGCGGAGGAATCCGCTGCGGCTTCCGAGGAGCTTTCGGCGCAGGCTGCAACGATGAAGGGCCTTATAGGGAACTTCACGCTGCGTGATTCTGACGCCTCTGCCAACCTCTGATAGTTCAACAAATTAAGATCCCGCAGCCGTATGGCTGCGGGATTTTTTCATATTACGGTTATTTCCCAGAGTATCAGGGAACCGTCCATGCCGCTCATATCCACGGCGCAGTATTTTACGTTCCCATCGGCGTCGGTGAAGGAGATCCCATTGTTCGGGATATCTCCCAGGAACACCAGACTCGCTTCCAGCGGACGCTCCGGCGTAAGCTCGGGCTGCGAGTACAGCTCCTCGGCGGAGAACGTGAAGATCCCGTTCTCGTCGATGTCCTGCATTGCTATCGACAGCAGCCTGAAGTCGCTGACCGTGCTTTCTGCGGAGAATACCACCTTTACGGCTGATTCGCTGACCTCGGTTCCGTCGGTCTGACTGAACGTGTCGTGCTCACCAAGCTCCGGCACGTCCTCAAGGTACTGCGCCTTTACCGGAAGGCTCTCAGCCGTTCCGGTTCCGGGAAGCTCCCCGGTCGGCATGGTTTCCGGAGGCTCCGCGGTATTTACAGGCTCGGTGCTTGGCGGTTCGGCGGTGGCTTCCGCCTGTGCGGAGCTTTCCGGCGTGGACTCTTTCGGCGCAGTTCCGGACTGCTCGGACTGGCTGGTTTGACTGATTTGGCTGGACTGGCTCGGCTGGCTCCCTGGCGATGTGACGTTCCCGGTGCAGCCTGTCATCAGAAGCAGCGCAGATAGTATCGCGATTCTTTTTTTCATATAGCACCCTCCTTTGGTCTTTCTATTATACCCGCTTTTCCTGAAAAAGTCAATCCTTATTTCAGAGCGTCAGAATTTATGAATTTTTCACATTTAGGTGTTGACATAACCCCTAAAAAAGTGTAAAATAAAAATGTATGCGTTAATTGTATTCCGGGAAGGCTCCCGGGCTTGAAAGGATAGATAAAATGGCATTCTTCGATTATTCACCGGAACTGGTGGAAGCAGGAAAAAAGGCAATGGAGCTGTGCGCTCCGCAGTTTGCCGAGTTCGACCGCATGGCGGAATACAACGGCGAGCGCGTTTTAAAGGCGTTCATCGACAACAGGATAAGCGATATCCACATGAAGGGGACTAACGGCTACGGCTACGGCGACGACGGCAGGGACAAGCTGGACGCGGTCTTCGCGCAGATACTCGGCGCCGAGGACGCCCTGGTGCGCCACAATTTCGTGAACGGCACCCACGCGATAACCACCGCGCTGTTCGGTGTCCTCCGCCCCGGGGACGAGCTGCTTTCCGTCACCGGCGACCCCTACGACACCATGCAGGGCGTAATTTCCGGTGATGGGATAGGTTCACTGAAGGATTTCGGCGTGAAGTTCGGCAAGGTAGACCTCCTGCCGGACGGCACCCCGGACTACGACGGCATAAAGCGCCGCGCGGGAACCTGCAGGATGGCTTATATCCAGCGCTCCAGGGGATATTCCCTGCGCCCGTCGCTGAGCATTGAGGTCATCGCGAAGATATGCGAGGCAGTCCGCAGCGTTAATCCGGACTGCGTGATATTCACCGACAACTGCTACGGCGAGCTGGTCGAGGAAAAGGAGCCGGTTTCAGTCGGCGCCGACCTCATCGCGGGCAGCCTTATCAAGAATCTCGGCGGCGGAATCGCGGAGACCGGCGGCTACATCGCGGGCAGGGCAGACCTCGTGGAGCTGTGCGCGTTCAGGCTGACCACTCCCGGCACTGGCAAGGAGGTCGGCGCGAGCCTGAATCAGCTCCGCGGAATGTACCTTGGAATATTCCACGCGCCGGAAGCGGTATGCGCGGCGCTCAAGACTGCGGCGTTTGCGGCGGCTCTGGCGGAGCTTCTCGGCTTCGAGGCGTTCCCGAAGTACAGCGAGAAGCGCACCGACATCATCGAGGCGCTGAAGCTCGGCGGCGAGAAGCAGCTCATCGCGTTCTGCCAGGGCATTCAGGCCGGCTCCCCGGTGGACAGCTTCGCTTCCCCGGAGCCGTGGGACATGCCGGGCTACGACAGCCAGGTCATAATGGCGGCTGGAGCCTTTACGATGGGCGCTTCCATCGAGCTTTCAGCGGACGCTCCGCTTCGTGAGCCTTTTGCAGTGTGGCTCCAGGGCGGGCTTACGTTCCCGACGGGAAAGGCGGGTATCATGCACGCGGCGCAGTACATGCTGGACAAGGGTCTGGCGCACATCTGACAGCAGTAGGGTTCAACAGGTCGAAAGGACAGTAACATGATAAAGAGCATGACAGGCTTCGGCAGAGGTCATCAGGTACTTAACGGCAGGGATATCACCGTAGAGATACGCGCGGTGAATCACCGGTATTACGAGTTCAGCTCGCGGCTCCCGCGCAGCCTGGGCTACATCGAGGAGAAGCTCAAGAGCCTGCTCCAGGGCAGGATAAACCGCGGCAAGGTGGAGATATCCGTGCTGGTGAACAACGTTGAGGCCGCGGACGAGAAGATAACTATAAATAAGGAAATAGTAAAGGAATACGTTGACGCGCTGCGCTCCGTTAAGGAGGAGTATTCGCTGAACGACGGCCTTTCGCTGTCGGATATCCTGCGTATCCCGGACGCGTTCACCGTAGTAAAGACCGAGACCGACGAGGAGCAGCTCTGGGCTGACGTGAAGTCGGCGGCGGAGGAGGCTCTGGAGCACTTCATCGCGATGCGTGAAGCCGAGGGCGAGCGCATGAAGCGGGACGTAATGTCGCGCCTGGATAAAATCGAGGAGTGGGTCGGCGTAGTAGAAACGCGCTCCCCGCAGATGGTGGAGGACTACCGCAGGCGGCTCTACGACAAGATGTGCGAGGTGCTGAACACCACGAACATCGACGAAAACCGCATACTCATGGAGGCAGGGATATTCTCCGAAAAGACCGCCGTGGACGAGGAAACGGTACGCCTGCGCAGCCACATCGCGCAGTTCCGCACAATGCTGGAATCCGGCGAGCCTGTGGGCAGGAAGCTTGACTTCCTGGTGCAGGAGATGAACCGCGAGACCAACACCATAGGCTCCAAGGTGCAGGACATCGAGGTAACGCGCATAGTCGTCGACCAGAAGAGCGAGATAGAAAAGATACGCGAGCAGATTCAGAACATCGAATGATACAGACCCCGGGAGGCTCGGCTTCCCGGGGTTTTCCGTACTATTCAGCGGGTGCGGCGCAAACTTGACAAAAACAGCGCGTTGAGCTATAATAGATTCATATTATAAAAATAAATGCCGCGTTCTGCGGCTGTATCAAAGGATACGCAATGGGAAAGGAATAAAAAATGCCAGTAAAAATAGCCGACGGACTGCCCGCGCAGTCGATACTTGAAAACGAGCATATATTCATCATGACGGAGCACCGCGCGCTCCACCAGGACATACGTCCGCTGAAGATAGGCATACTGAACCTCATGCCGACCAAGGTCGCGACTGAAACGCAGATACTCCGCAGCCTGTCTAATACTCCGCTGCAAATCGAGGTGACTCTCGTGCAGACCTCAACCTACACCAGCAAGAACACCTCACATGAGCACCTGCTGAACTTCTACAAGACCTTCGACGAGATAAAGGACATGAACTTTGACGGGTTCATAATCACCGGCGCTCCGGTGGAGCACCTTCCGTTTGAGGAGGTCGACTACTGGGAGGAGATTTGCAAAATAATGGACTGGACGAAAACCCATGTGCATTCCACGTTCCACATCTGCTGGGCGGCTCAGGCGGCGCTGTACTACCACTACGGCATTCCGAAGTACCCGCTCCCGGAGAAGCTCTCCGGCGTGTTCAGGCACACTCTGCTCACACCGAAATCAAGACTGTTCCGAGGGTTCGACAGCGAGTTCTGGGCGCCGCATTCACGCCATACCGAGGTTCGCCGCGAGGACATCGAGAAGGTGCCGCAGCTCAAGGTGATGGCGGTTTCCGACGAGGCGGGCGTGTATGCCGTTTGCAGCGAGGACAGCCGCCAGTTCTTCATAACAGGGCATTCCGAGTACGACGCGGACACCCTGGCTCTGGAGTACAAGCGCGACCTTGAAAAGGGTCTGAACCCGAAGATTCCCGCTCACTACTTCCCGGACGACGACCCCGCGAAGCAGCCTGTGCTCAAGTGGAGGGCGCATTCCACGCTCATCTACACCAACTGGCTGAACTACTTCGTTTACCAGACCACTCCGTTTGATATTTCTGAAAAAATATAACAAATATTGTTGCATTTGTCGTATAATTATGTTATAATTCTATTACGGCACACGCCGAAAAATCAAATGAAACGAGGTACACGCTATGTTTGATATCTACGCAGCCCTGAGCGGCGGCATGATCGCGAATCTCCTGCTTACTATACTGGGACTTGTTATTTCAGTCGCGGCGGGGATCCTGCTTTACTGGAAGGTTTTCGGTCCGAAGGCGAAGGATCCGTCCGCGGGCAAATTCATGCAGTACGCGAACGGTCAGCGCTTCCTGCCGCTTTGCATCGTGAAGATAACCTACTACTCCCTGGCGGCGTTCCTTGTGTTTATAGGCATTGCGAAGTGCATCACCACCATCGACGGATTCGGCGCTATATTCAAGTACGTCATCGTTGGAAACGTCGTTCTGCGCATTCTGTTTGAGACCGTTCTCGCGGTGAGAAAGAACGCAGGGATCGATACCGACAACAACACCGCAGACGAGCCGAAGGACAGCCAGTCCGCATTTGAGCCGAAGCTGCCGACTATTCCTTATCAGCAGCCCCAGCAGACTCAGCACCCACAGTATCAGCCGAATGCCCAGGCAGCGCAGCCTGTTCAGAGCGTTCAGCCTGTTCAGCCTGTTCAGCCGGTTCCGGTTCAGCCTGTGAACGCGGTTCCGACTCCTGTTGAGCCTGCGCCTGCTCCTATGCCTGTTCCCGAGCCTGTGCCCGCTCCTATGCCGGTTCCCGAGCCTGTGCCCGCTCCCGCGCCGATTCCCGAGCCTGTGCCTGCTCCCACACCGATTCCCGAGCCTGTGCCTGCTCCTATGCCTGTTCCCGAGCCTGTGCCCGCTCCTATGCCGATTCCCGAGCCTGTGCCCGCTCCCACACCGATTCCCGCACCCGCGCCCCAGCCCGTTCCCGCTCAGCCGAAAGCGAACTCCGCTTCCGCGTTCTGTACATACTGCGGAAACGCAGTGAAGCCCGGCGCGAAGTTCTGCCCGTTCTGCGGGAAGCCTCTAGTTTAAATGAATCACGGCGGTTCCGATGAGCCGCCGTTTTTATTTCCGGTTCGCTTGACAAGCCGGGTCGGAGGGGGTATAATAGAAACATCAATTCACTGAGGGGAAATTATGACCGAGATAACAGTAACCAAAAACGACGCCGGGCAGCGCGCCGACAGATTCCTCACCAAAGCCTACCCGAACCTGTCGCTGCCGCTTATCTGCAAGCTGATGCGAAAGAAGAGGATAAAGCTCAATGGAGCCAGAACCGAACCGAACGTGAAGCTCAGCGAGGGGGACGTGTTCCGGTTTTACCTGAGCGACGAGCTGCTTGACACCGGAGGCAGGGAAAAGACCGCGGATTTCCGGGAGGTCCCGCCGGAAATAGACGTGATATACGAGGACGAAAATATACTTCTGTGCGACAAGCCGGTCGGAATGGTGGTACACGAGGACAACGACAACACCTCCGACACGCTGATAAACCGCATAAAATGCCGCCTCTGGAAGCAGGGGGAGTACGACCCGGAGAGCGAGCAGAGCTTTGTTCCGGCGCTGTGCAACCGTATCGACCGCAACACCGGCGGGATAGTCATAGCCGCGAAGAACGCGGAGTCGCTGCGGGTGCTCAACCAGAAAATACGCGACAGGGAGCTTGTCAAGCTGTACCTCTGCGTTGTGCAGGGGGAGCTTCCGAAGCGCGCCGACACGCTGACCGCCTACCTCGAGAAGCTGTCCGACGAGAACCGCGTGATCGTCTCCGACCGCAAGACCCCGCAGAACCGCACGATACTCACGAAGTACCGCGTGCTCGAGACCCGGGGCGGGAATTCGCTGCTGGAGGTCGACCTGCTGACCGGGCGGACTCACCAGATACGCGCGCATTTCGCGCATGTGGGGCATCCGCTCCTCGGCGACGGGAAGTACGGAAGCAACAAGCTCAACAAGGCGCTCGGCTACGACGTGCAGGCGCTGTACTCCTACAAGCTGCGGTTCGAGTTCACCACTCCGGCGGGCTGCCTGGAGTACCTGAACCACCGGGAATTCTCCGTGGCGGATATGAACTCGATATGGTTCGTGAAGAAGTTCCACGGCTCCGATTGAACGTTTTTGCGGGTGATTTGGTCTGCTGTTTCGGCGAAATGCACAAAAAAACTTGGCATTTTTTTAAGAAAGTCTGCAATTTATTTTCCTCAAACATCTTGATAAAATTACAGATTTTTAGTATAATAAATATGTAATGATATACCCGTCTGGGTGTGTCTGCTGCTTCGCCAGTCGGAGCAAATAATTATTTCTCAGGAGGAATATTCCAATGGCAGATGTTAAAGTTGCAATTAACGGCTTTGGCCGTATCGGACGCCTCGCGTTCAGACAGATGTTCGGTGCTAAGGGCTACGATGTAGTAGCTATCAACGACCTGACCAAGCCCTCTATGCTTGCTCAGCTCCTCAAGTACGATACCGCTCAGGGCGGCTACTGCGGCAAGATCGGTGAGAATCTTCACACCGTTACCGCTGATGATGAGAAGGGTACCATCACTGTTGACGGCAAGACCCTGACCATCTACGCTGAGAAGGACGCTAAGGATCTTCCTTGGGGCGAGATCGGCGTTGACGTTGTTCTCGAGTGCACAGGTTTCTACTGCTCCAAGGACAAGTCCCAGGCTCACATCGACGCAGGCGCTAAGAAGGTAGTTATCTCCGCTCCGGCAGGCAACGACCTCAAGACCATCGTTTTCTCCGTTAACGAGAAGACCCTGTCCGCTGACGACAAGATCATTTCCGCTGCTTCCTGCACCACTAACTGCCTCGCTCCTATGGCTAAGGCACTGAACGATTATGCTCCTATCCAGTCCGGTATCATGAGCACGATCCACGCTTACACCGGCGACCAGATGATCCTCGACGGTCCTCACAGAAAGGGCGACCTGAGAAGAGCAAGAGCTGGCGCAGCTAACATCGTTCCGAACTCCACCGGTGCTGCTAAGGCAATCGGTCTGGTTATCCCCGAGCTCAACGGCAAGCTCATCGGTTCTGCACAGCGTGTTCCTGTTCCCACAGGTTCCACCACTATCCTTACCGCTGTTGTTAAGGGCGCAGACGTTACCAAGGAAGGCATCAACGCTGCTATGAAGGCTGCTGCTTCCGAGTCCTTCGGCTACAACGAGGATCAGATCGTTTCTTCCGATGTTATCGGTATGAGATTCGGTTCCCTGTTCGACGCTACACAGACAATGGTAGCTAAGATCGCTGACGATCTCTATGAGGTTCAGGTTGTTTCTTGGTATGATAACGAGAACTCCTACACCTCTCAGATGGTTAGAACCATCAAGTACTTCGCAGAGCTCAAGTAATTTCTGCTCTTTAAGTGCATAGAAGCTCCCCTCGGGTGACCGGGGGGCTTTTTTTGTGGTGGATTATGGGGAGTGGGGTGGCGATAAACTAGAATTTAGTTGTGTAGTGTGATTCCGAAACAGTCCACCGGACTGTTTCGGAGGACAGGCTCAACAAAGACAATGTGTTGCTGTGGGGGAAAACTCTTGTTTTCCCCCACACCCCTTTAGCGCTTT
>OLNW01002702.1_pt1 | contig 14728 bp, 9 predicted proteins | sample 1672121 | NCBI WGS metagenome assembly OLNW01 (sample SAMEA3136648, study PRJEB25190) | human gut metagenome
GTCCTTTTCCACCACTCCGCTCACACCCACCGCCCCACCGTCAGGCTCGCCATGTGGGGCGTTAGCATTATGCTTTAAAATTTCCAATGAATATCTATTTCTCGTTCTTTCGTTTCCAGATTTAACGCTCCTACATACACTTTGTCAATCAATTCATGTACAAGCTCAAATGTTAGTTTGTCAATATTCTTATATTTTTCTAATATCATTTCCCGACTGAGTGTAGTTTTCTTTTCGGTTGATAATCCTATACATTCCTTTTCAATTAACTCAAGCCGTTCATTATAATTACTGAGTTCGGAATTGAAACTGTCACTAAAAATTTTAAATTGTTCATCACTTACAATTCCGCTTAATTTATCTTTATAAAGCTGTACAGAGTCATTTTGTAATTTTGCGATTTTATTTTCAATTTGTCTCTTTTCTTCCTGCAATGTTGAAAGCCGATTTTGAGAATCTCGTTTCTTTTGAAGTTTTATCTCGTTTTCATCAAAATACGTTTCAGACATTTTATGCAATTCTTTTAAAATCAAATCTTCTAAATCAATCTGCCTGATACTGTGTGTATTATTGCATACTCCAACGCTATTCTTTACTGTACGACATCTGTAATACTTATATCGTTGTTTACTGCATTGATAACTCATTCTCCACATTCCCGAACCACATTCTTTACAAAATACAATTCCTCGAAGTGGATTTATTTCGTATGTATTGCTTTTAAACTGCTTATCATTTCCCTGTCGATTTTTTAAGCGATCTTGCACTGCATTCCATAATTCTTCATCTATTATCGGTTCATGCATATTCGGAACAACTATCCATTCACTTCTTGGTAATTTAATTCGTTTCTTATTTTTATAAGAAATATTTGTTGTTTTACCTTGAACGATTGCTCCTGTATACACTTCTTGACGTAATATATAATATATAGTGCTATCACGCCATTGCCTTGATGAAACATTTTCAGCATTCGGATTTCGATAATTTGACCCTTGCAATTCTTTGTACACACCAGGAGGTAATATTTGTTTTTCATTTAAGGCTTTTGCTATTCGTATATATCCCATACCTTGTTTGTACATTTCAAAAATACTCTTAACAACTTCTGCCGCCGGTTGATCAATAATAAATTTATGCTTATCTTCGGGATTTAATTTATACCCATATGGTGCATAAGGACAACAATATTCACCTTTTATTTTCTTATGGTGCAGAGTTCTTCGTATGTTATCGGATAAATCCTCTAAGTACCATTCATTGATAAGTCCATTTATCTGACGTGCTTTCTTATTTCCGGCAACATTTGTATCTGCGTGGTCTATGATACTTACAAAACGTACATTCCATTCAAGAAATTTACCGTGTATGTATTTCTCTATCATTTCCATGTCTCTTGAAAATCTTGATTGTGTTTTACACAGAACAATGTCAACTTTTCCTTCTTCGCAGTCCTTTAACATTTGATTAAATGCAGGTCGGTTTCTGTCAGCTCCACTATAATCTTCATCGCAATAAATATTATGTATTTTCCAGCCTTGTTCAATACAATAATTTATTAACATAGATTTCTGATTTTGAATACTCTCACTCTCATCTATTGCACACCTCTTATCTCTGTCCTCATCAGACAATCTCACATATATATCTGTTAAATTTCTCATAACTGTTACCTCCTATAAATAGGTGTAACCGCTTTTGTATGTAATAATAGTATAACATACAAAAGCGGTAAGTTAAAGCTTATTTTCACAAAAATTAATGTATTTTTCAAAGCGTTCATTAAAAGATTTCTTTTGAGTTTTAAAATCACTGACTTTAAATACATTTTTAGCAATAAGCATTTCTTCTTTTTTCTTTTTCATATAAACACCTCCAAATTATTGATATGTCATTATATATTAAGTAATGTTTAAAGGCTTGGTCACATTTTAATTAGTATCATTATCAGTCAATTTTGTTTAATTCTTTTTTTACTTTTTCTAATAATACAAACAAAATTTTAATATATAAATCTAAGCAACACGAACGGCAGTTTGCAAAGCTGCTCCATAGGAATTTCACCTTCCCGGCTCCGCCCGGACTGTCATCATTGCCTGCGACGCTTTTAACGCTCCGACTGTGACTTGACAGAAGTATCATTATACCTATATAAGATTATCACTTACAGCTTGCAAATTCTGTTTTTCGGCAAGGATATTTATCGCAATATATGTTATAAAATATATGTTATAAAACATATATTATGGCGTATCTGACGTTTAGCTCCTTTATATAGGAATGTATTCGTTCACTCTTTATACTGCATATGCGTTGTCTTCAAATGCTTTCTTTATAACTGAAAGGTCTGTCATTTATTCACAACAGGATTTCTCGTAAACTTGGTTATAATCCCGCAAAGTATCCTTCTTTCTTCTACGTTGGAATTTTCTATTAAAGCATAAAGACAGTTTTCCTCTGCTTCTGTGAGATAATTTTTATAGCTCCTGAATTCTGGCAATATATAAATCCCACCTTGATTACCTTGTTTAGTGTAAACAGGTGCAATGCCGCTGAGATAAATTATATCTCTATGTATCGTCGATATTGAAACGCCAAATTCTGAAGCCAATTCAAATCGTGTTGACTCCTTTCTTTTTACAAGAAAATCAAGCATTCTCGCTCTACGTTCACTCACACATAATTTATCTCTCACGGCAATTCCCTCCTTTCGTTGGAAGTATATTACCTAAACCGTTCATTTTTTAAAACCTTTGAAAAAATATTTTATTTTTTTTCATATTAGTAACCTCAAATATCAACATTTTAAATACTGATTAACATGTTAAATTATATATGCTGTTATACGTACCATTTCCGTCAAATACAATAAAAGAGCCGAATATGTTATGTTTAACACATTCGACTCTTTTACTTTTTTTAAATTATAATACAAAAGCATAATGTCACGAAAATCAATATTTTTTATCTAAGAGAGATTAGTTGTAATAAACCAATCCCTCTTAAATATATAAAAAATCTGTAGGCTAATTTATAAATATTGTAGTTTTAATATTTGCGTATTTGATATAACATACGTCATATGTACTGTTTTAGGCTATGAAACTACTATCAGTATTTTTATATTATTTCCATATTCTTATTTGAATACAATCCTCACCAATTGACGGAACATTTGTCTTTACATAGTATGTTCCTGCATCAAGATAAACTGACATTTCAGATATTTCATTTGCTTCTTCATACGCATAAACACCGTTCTCGTTGTATACTACTGCTGAAAAATTCTTATTAGTCGGGGCATTAAACAAGAAATTCACCTCTGCCGATTCATCCAATTCAAACTTCCAGTACGTTGTTCTTTGATAGCTTTGCTTATATGTATTAAACGGAAGTTCTATTCCTTCAAACACACCCGGATTTTCCACTTCAGCATTATTTGCAGTTGTCGTCACATTTACGTTATAACTTTCAACCTCTTGCGCAGATGCTACTCCCATCATTGCCGATATAAGCAATGTTACTGATAAAACACTTGCTATTATTTTTTTCATTTTGTATTCCTCCTTCTTCTTCCACTTTTGGTTTATATCATCTAATTTTAATAAAGTTACAATAACCTGTTTTTGTAATATTATCATTTTGTCATTCTTTGAAGTAGCTACAACATTACCGTGAGGATCTTTGATAAATCTTACTGTATCTGTTCCATCATTAGACATAACTATACCAGTTGGATCATATGTATATGCCGTTGTTATATCATACTTCTTTTCTGATGCAAGTTTTATAAACATTAAAATTTAGGCAAATATGGTTGATATACGGTTATATCTTTATTATTATCATAACACAATAATATTGGAGATAATGTACAGCCTCTAAAATATGGTATTGAATGAAATTGTCCAATTATCCATACACCACTTTCAGGATTATGAATAGCCTGTAAGTGATATTTTGAATCTTTTTGATATATAAATTTTGCATATTTCGGAATATATTTTGAATATAATTCTGAAATATCATTTTCATCCCAATCATCTTTTAAATATTGATCTTTCGTTATGTAATAAGAATCATTAAAAAATGATTCAACACCTAAATATTCATTGATGTCAAATGAATAATCTGTAAATTTACTTATGGAAACTTGCTCATCAATATTAATCAAATCAAATCCTCTGTTTACTATTTGTTTTCTATACTCATGTATTTGATCATATGTAAGACTCTGTTGTTCTCTCTCCATATATTTTAGTACATATATAGAATAGTCAATATCATTAAATATTTTATTTGTACTATACTTATAACTAAAACAGCTCTTAAAATCTAACAATCTGTCTAATATCTGATAGCAATATTCTCTATCAACTGTATCATTAATATTGTATTTTTGATCTTTGATAAGTCCCATATCTATTGCATACTGAATACTTTGTTCTATATTAGAAGGTGGGTTAATAGCAATGCATCTCACAACAAATGCTATCATTTCACCCCAAGTAACATTTCTATTCGGTTCAAAATATATTTTGCCATTTCTTTCTATACCGCATGCAATTCCGAGTCTATAAAATTCTACAAGATACTTTTGCTGTTCTTTATCTATTACATCTTCAAAAATCATAAATTCTTGTTGAATTTGCATATCCAAAGTATTAAAAAGCATTTTCAAAAATTCTATACGCGATATATTCTTATCCATAATATCAGTATCAATCCCATACTCTGCTAATCTGTTAATGTTTTCTTCTTTTGTGCCTGTAGCAAATATCGTAGCTTGATTACTCAAAATTAATAATACCAATATAATTAATGTGATAATCTTTTTCATGCAAACACTTCCTCTATATCATTTAATTAAAGTTTGTGACATATGTCGAATTATTAGGAATAATATTTGGGTTATGTCTATGAAGAAAACCATTTGAATCCAATATAAAATCGTTTTTTGGGTTCCATCCTTTGTCTAATTTTTTGAATTTTTTATTAGGTGTCATTAAGTAATTATCTATATGGTAATTCATCGAAATATAACCATCACCACGGCATTGACCATTTTCATCATATACTACACCAGAAAATTCTTCATTACTATAACCTTCTGTATTCGCACCATGTGTATGTGCAATTGCAACTTGACAGTTTAAATAAACTTTTGCTGGGCTACTATTCATATCACCTTTTGATACAAAATCAAAATAATAACTTATATTTCCGTTGTCATTAGCCTTAATAATTGCGCTCGAATATTCTACCCCTTCACCATCATTAGCATATAAAGAATACTCATAATATGTCAATGAAAATGCCAATGCAGCATCATCGGCTGACTCAAACCTATCCTGTTCATCATGTATATAATCATTTTCTTCCCCGCCAAAATCTTCTGCTAATTTTGCAGAACTAATAATTGTTCTTCCATTAATCGTTTCCAAATCATTATATGACTTTGTTATTCCATTCAATGTAACACTAATGGTTCCATTTTCCCAACTCACACTCCCACCTTTATCTTCGACAATGTATCTAAGCATAGCTTGTGGACCCAATCCACTTGGATCAATCATCATAACTGGATTTCCAGCACAATAGTTATACCAATTCAATCCATCCTTTATCGGATCTTCATTGATAAATCTTCCAACGGCTGGTTGATAATAACGATTTCTTAGATATACACTATCAAGTTCTTCATCATAATATTCACCGCAATATCTAAATGGATTAGATGTTTCAGCACTGTTTAATTGCACACCAAATGCTGTATAATCATATGAATCTACTATTTTGTCATTCTTTGAAGTAGCTATAACATTACCATGAGGATCTTTGATAAATCTTACTGTATCTGTTCCGTTATTAGACATAACTATACCGGTTGGATCATATGTATATGCCGTTGTGATATCATTCTTCGTTTCTGATGCAAGATTTTGACCATTCCACACAAAATCAGTTCTTATGTTATTTACAGTTTTGGAATTACGAAGATTATCCGCACCGTATGTATATGTTGCTTCTGTTGCTCCTTCATTAAACTGTACAAGACGATTGAACGCATCGTATTTATAAATCTTTGCTGTCGATGTACCTATTCTTCCCGACAACGACATATCTGATTGTTCGTTCCCTGTTGTATAGTTCTTTTGCTGCTCTGCTATTGTATTACCATTATTATCGTAATAATAACGTGTTGTACCTGTTACATCTCCGTTAGCAGTTGTTGTCGTTGATGTCATTCTGTTATTCGCATCATAAGTATAATCTGTTACATTATGTGCATTTGTTTTCTGAACATATTCATTCATTTGAATACGATTTCCGGCTTTATCATACTGATAGTCCGTACTTACAGACATATTATTTTCTGTTCTTTCCTCCATAGACAGTTGTCCAAGACTTGTATAGAAATATTCTTTGTCTATTTTATTTAATACATCTTTCTCCGTCTTTTTCTGTCCAAGCAAGTCATATGTCATTTGATATTCATATTCTTTTCCGCCAAAGTCAGGATTATACAATGTTGGTAAATTTGCCTTATTATATGATATTCTCAAATCAAAATTTACATTTGTAGAATCAAACACGGTTGTTAAATTACCATTTTTGTCATATTGATACACATATATATTATCATTATTTGTAAGTTGTGTCAATCTATTTAACTTATTATATGAATATGTTATACTATTTTTTGATTGACTATCCTTAATCATATCATATGACAACAAATTTGAACTATTATCGTATGTATAATTCTGTATTGTTCCATCGTTAGACGTCTTTGACGTAAGTCTACCAAATGCGTCATATGCATAATTTTCTTCTACAACACTACCATCAGCATTTGTACTACTTGTTTTTATTTGCTGTCCCAAGCTATTATAAGTAACTTCTTTTTTAACATCTTCCCTTGTATCTTCTGATGTAACACCATATGCTCCGTATGTATAAAATAATGTTTTATTATTTTTATCTGTTTTAGCCAAAATATTTCCGTATATATCAAACAACTCATTGTATTCAGTATTACCCATAGGATCTGTTGTTTTTTCTAAGAATCCATTCTCATTATATGAATATACCGTCACATTACCTGCTATCGGATTATCACTGTATTGTGAAAGTCCTGTTATCATTTTTGTCATACGATTGGCTATATCGTATTGATATTGTACAACAGCAGTTTCAGAATCATCACCTGAGATTGACGCAATGAGATTACCCATCTTATCATATTTATATTCTTCAGACTGATATGTGTTTTCATCCTTTTTCACAGACTTCTTAACTACATTTGAATTTTTATCATAGTATGTTTTTGTTACAGCATTTCTACTGTCAAACGGTGATACAGATTGAATAGCACGACCAAGCTTATCATACGTCACTACTGTTGTATTACCATTTAAGTCAGTGCTTGAAACAACTTGTCCTGCAAGGTCATATTGTGTTGTTGCACTCTGATTAAGTGCATTGGTTGATTTTATCAGTTGTCCTTTACAATCATACTCATATGTATTACTATTATTATTTGCATCTGTTTCTTTTATTTTTCTTCCCTGATAATCGTATTCAAACTGATTAGTTATAGTTGTATCATCAGATATATTTTCTGTTTTGATAATTTCACCATAGCCATTTGAATAAGTTTTTAATGTTGATGTAGCTGTATTGTCAGCTGCAACCGTTTCTTTCGTTGTTATTCCGTCTTTATAACTATAGTTTTCAGTATATAAAAGCTTAGATGTATCTTCATATAACGATTTGCTCTTCAACTGATTTAGATTATCATATGTATATGTTTCTTTAACTTTTTCGGCACCGCTTTGACCATATACTTTTTCAATCAATCTGCTTGCATTATCGTATTTATATGTCTCTAAAATGACCCATACCCTGCCATTATTTGAACGAGCTTTGGATGTTATTCTGCCTAATCCATCGTATACATTCTTATATCTAACTCCGGTTTCATCCGTTACTATTGTGTAGTTATCATTATTATTTGTAATGTATTCAACAGTTTTTGTTCCGCCATTTGCAAGATTATATTTGATAGGTCTATTCATGGAATCATATTCTATAGTAGTTTCTGTTCCATATGAATCCTTTTTATATAACGGTGAACCAAATATATTAAGTTTATATTCAGATGTCACATCACCTTCATTTTGACCGTCAACATTTTCTACATCCTCTACTTTATTGATTACTTTTTTAGTCTTGTCAGCAGTATTTTCATATGACGAAGTAGTTGTTATATATTCATCATTTTCATCAAGGACACCGTCATTATTTGAATCACTTGTCCATTGTTTTGCCGCAACAACGTTTCCTTCATCATCATACTCATATTTTACTTGTGATTGAATAACAGAGTCTTTGGTCGTTCTTTCATATGCAACAGCTTTCTTGTCTTCTGTAAGTTCCGTTGAAACCACATAATCTTCTGTGTAATAATCGCCTGTTTTATACTTGTATTTTGCAGTCGCCATAGCACCTGTTTCATCGTGATAGGTGTAATCAACTTCTCTTCTCCCATCAATTTCTTTGGTTAATCTATCAGGATATGATGATTGATACTCAAACTCCTTATAGCTACTTAATCCATTATTATTTACTACTATTTGTGTAGGTTTTCCGTTATCATCATAGCTATATTGTTCTTCATAATATGGATTATAATTTTTTATTGAATTAATTTTTTTATTTTTAAGTAGTCCATCTTTATTGTAATTACTTACAGTTTTACAATCTGTATCAGCATTCAAACTTGTTACAGTAATTTCTTGACCAGAATTAGTAAAAGAATATTCCTTTTTGTTTATTTCTTTTCCATCTAACAAATCATAGGATGATTCCACGCCATATACGCCTCTCGTAACTTTTGTTTCCGGCGAATTTACATACAGCATTTTATATTTAAAACGAGTTTCTGCACCTGTTGGATATATTATCCTTTCAACATTGCTTGCTTGTGAAAGTTCCTGTCCTTCAATTCGTTCTGCACCTGTCAATGTGTCCATTCTTGGATATTGGGTAATATTAGCTTTCTCACTTGAAATTATATTAACAACCTGCGTTTTTCTTGAGTCATATATTGTCTTTTCACCTAATTGATTTGTTACTGTTAATCTTTGTACTTCTTTTGGTTTAATCGGGCTATCATTATCTAATGCTGAACTATTAAGTGTTGATAAATCATATGTAATATTTTTTGTTTCTCCTGTAATATCATCAATATATGATACAACTGTTTTATTAGTTGTGTAATTTATATTAATTTCTCTGCCATATGTATCTACAATTTTCTTAACTCTTACATAATTTTCATCATAATAATAGTGAATCATATTACCATATTTATCTTTAATCGCCACTATACTTATAGGCTGTTTTACCTTTGGGTTTTCTGTATCTTTAGCAGACGGATTATACAAATAGTATGTACGTCCAGTCTTATCTTCCACTGTAAAATTATATTGTGTTCCATCCGATAAACTTTGAGTATGGAACATTTTTGAAAAACTTAAATTTTTATTATCTTGACATCTAAAACTTGAAGTATATTCGTATTTAGAATTAATTGTACTTTTGTATTTTCTATACGCATCATAACCAGTTAAAGAATAAACTGTACCATCTAAATCCCTAAATGCTCCTACATATTCTCCTGAATATAATTTATATTTACTTCCCACTTCTTTATCTGTACAATTATCTTGAACATCATAGCTGTATTGATACAAATACACTTCTGGGAACAAAAAAGTCCAATCTTGTCCAATACAATCTCTGTTAGCCAAAACCCTTCTTGATATTAATCGTGTCGTATCACTTTCAGCTATATTAAACTCAATCGGAGTAAAGCTCTTATCATATTCGTAATAATCTTCTGTTTCATCATCTGTTATATATGAGTTTATGCTTGAGAACAAATAGTATTCATATGTGCTATCATTTCTTGTTATAGATAAACTTTTTAACTTACTTATATCTTTCATATGACATCCGTTATATAAATAAGTATAAAAATCATCTTCAGTATAAAAGGCTACATATATTCTTTTATTTGTACTGGTATTTTTTAATGCAACCATATATCTGTGTCTATATGCATTTTGACCATCCAAAATTGCACTGGTGAACTCATTATAATCTTGATTGTCATGTTTTCTTATAAGATTAAAATTCAAGCCATTTTTACCATTTAATTTCAAATCATTTTCTTCTATTAATAATCTATTAGTATTGCCAGTAATCCTTTGACTATTTGTATTTTTCTCATATGGTTTTAAGTAGTCATCACCAAATTGTTCAGAAAAAAGTTCATTCCATACACTGTCAAAATCATTAGTTGTACTAAACAAATTAATATCTCCAGGTTCAGGTAAATTACCTGCCATAAGATTAAACGTTTCATCTGACAACGTTATGTCTTCATTAATGTATTCATTAACCGTATGGTCTTCATCTGTTTTTTCATTTTCATCATCTGATATATTATCATCGACATCGTAATATGTTTCATTCATTACAATCGGTGTCGGTGCTACATCTTCAATAATTTTTTCAGAATTGTCTGTTGCTAATACCGGAATTGATGATACCAGCATAGTTACTAATATAAAAATTGATAATACTTTCTTCACAGATTTATCCCCCCTATTCTTTTATCATTCTATATGTAATAGTATTCTTACCTGAAGTATTTGCCTTAATAATAACAGCATTTACAGTTTCAGAAACAGTTTTTCCATTTGGAATATTTTCAGAACATACAAAAGACATTCCCGAATCATTTCTTTCCGTTACTGTTATATCTGTACCTTCAATGTTTCCGCTCATTATATTTTCTTTATTACTTGTCAATGCAGAAGGATCAATTATCTCAAAACTGTTTTCCGGATAATCAATAGTAAAAGTATATCCGTCGAAACTTGAAAAGTTCTTTACATTGAACATAAGTATATATTCTTTATCATTTTCGAAATTCAATGTGATTTTATTACCATCCTTAGTTACCACATTGTTAATCTTTCCATCACCAACAGCAAAATCTCCATAATTAGTAGAATATTTATATATCTCTTTAGAATAAGTTTTTGATAGCAAATTATATCCACCTAAACAATACAGATAACCGTTATAAATAATATTTTGTGTATATTCACAATTAATCGGATATTTATCAAATGTAACATCTGTATTTTTTACATTTGAATCATCTACTGTCAGCTCATATGTTTCATATTGTGATGAATCTGTTTTTCCGGCAAATATCAAAGCCTTATCTTTGCCCCAAGCCATAGATATATACGCATTTCCAGTTGGTATAATCTCTGTTTTTTCTTTCATATCTTCAGCTGAATACAAATCTACACCCATTTTTTCGCCTTTGGAATTCAGACCACCATATAAACAAACATAACCATTAATATATTTTGCATCAGCACCTATTCTACTTATAGATTGATCATATCCTGAAGTTACCTTATTCCATGTAGATGTATTCAAATCAAAAAACTCATAACTATCTACAATACCTTTTTCATTTCTTCCTCCAAATACAAATATTTTATTATCTGTATATAATGCGGCAGATGAATCTCGTTTTTCTTTCATTGACGTTGCTTTACTCCAAGTACAAGACTGGGTATTAAATACATTTATTTCATCGGTATAGCTTTCATTCACATATCCACCGATAAAATAAATATCTTTATTTACCGCAACAACCGCAAATCCTTTTAAACCATCAGGAACTTCACCAACTATCTCTGATGTGCTCGTACTATCATTAAATTTTTCAATAGTCGATGAATAGCCATTATCACCAAAGCCTCCTATTATATAAACATTATTATCAACAATCAAAGTTTTAACATTTGCTCTTGATTCTGATATAGCACCTTTTGATTCCCATGTTGCTACATCATTATTCAGCAAGCTAATATCATTTTGATTTTCAAAATTATCTTCTACTTGCTCATCATTGTTTTTAATATCTATAGTTTCTTCTACTTGCTCATCATTAATTATATTATTTTCTGATGAACTGCTTATATTGTTTTCCATAGGTATAACTTCTACAGATAGAGTATCATTATCATTTTCAGCAAATACAAAATTAGTACCTATAAAACTTAATATAGTAACCAAAATAATACTAATTACTTTTTTCATTATATATCCCCCTTATTTTGTTATATTGACCGGAAATGTACTTTCAAAAGTTTTATCTCCCACTATATGTGTAGCCTTAATTACAATCACTCCCGGATTAGCAGAAGATGATACTGTAAATTTACCTGTTGAAGAATTTATAGAAACACCCTTTTTACCATCTACTATACTCCATGTAGTTGTACCTTGGGGTAATGATGTAACATCTCCTTCATTATCTTTACCCAAAAAGCTGTAGCGTGCAATTTCTCCATTTTTCACATAAGGTTTTCCTGAAATATATGAATCAACACAAGTTCCTTCACCAATTTTTACATTGTCTAAACATAGTTCAGTTGAAGACTTAAATGTTATCATATTTATCATATTTAACGTTGTGATAGTCGGAATATATTCTGTTTTTCCCAACAATTTTTCTGTATCTCTATCAAAAATATATATACTCTGCCAATGTTCAGACAAATTCACTACCACTTTAGCAGTATACCATTTATCAACTTCAATCGGTAAATATTGACCATTCAAATCTTTTATACGCTGAAATCCCCCGTTTTCACCAGCTTCTAATTGAAAATATCCATAATTCTGAGTTAGTCTAGCTACTACATCAGTTTCTGCACTACCCGGTCCAGTTCTATATTTAAACTGTATTTCTCCATTACGCTCTGTTTCTATTTCTGAATATTTAACGTCATATTGAGCTTGTATTATAGTATTTTTTATACCATTTGCGTTTTCAGCAGCAACAATATCAAAATATTTTCTTCCTCTATTTTCAGCACCACGATAGGTAAGCTTAATATAGTGATTTCCATTCTCCTCCGACATCATATCACAATTTGCGTTATCATATAATTGTCTCCAGTTAAAAGCATTTATTCCATTTTCAAAATCCTCAGTGACACTAAGACTTGATGCAAAACCGGAACATATTATAACACCAATAATTAATATTACTACTAAGCCTGTACAAATTAATCTCTTTTTCATTTTGCCTTCCTTTCCACTAAATAACTTTTTTACTCGCAATCTTTTCTATCCAGGAATCACAATTCACTATGTTCATTATTGTAAATATAAAATTTTATGATTTTTGCATTATTTTCATATTTTTATTTGAATACAATCCTCACCAATTTACGGAATGTTCATCTTTTTAGCCGTTAGCTTATACCATTTAATTTTAATAAAGTTACAATAACCTGCTCTTTTGTTATATTATCCTTTGGATTAAATTTTTCGTTTTCATCGCCTTGCATTAAAGCCTACACTATCAAATTTTTTCTCATACAGTTTAACTACAAACAAATGCCGTATAATGATATGAATATACGGCATTTGTCATTCTTTGAAGTAGCTATGATATTATCGTGTATGTATTTGATAAATCGCATCTTAATCACTCAAATAAAATAGATGCTTTCATAGGGAATGCTCCTCGTATAATAAAGTAGTAGTTTTTAGAGTTCCTCTCCAAGAACTATGATATACTGTTTAAGATGCTGTGGATTGGTTGTGCGCTCCTACCGCTTGACGGTTCACGAAAGGCTCCAGTCACAGACTCTTTGCAGTTTGTTAATCAGTTAGATACCGCATGACGGTTTATTTAGAACGAGGCTACAATTGCTAAGAGCCCCTGTGGGTCTAAACAGTATCAAAATATTTTTAAGGAGTATTGTTTTATGATTTTAGTTGGTATTGATGTCGCAAAGGACAAGCATGATTGCTTTATCTGCAATTCTGACGGCGAAGTGCTGTTTAAAGCATTCACTATTTCAAATTCAATGGAAGGCTTTAATGACCTTTATGCAAAGATTAAATCTGTTTCAGATGATTTGAGTAAATTAAAAGTAGGGCTTGAAGCCACCGGACATTACTCATACAATCTTCTTGGGTTTCTCCTTGATAAAGGTTTGCCGACCTACGTTATCAATCCACTACACACCAACCTATTCAGAAAGAGTCAAACTCTACGAAAGACCAAAACCGATAAGGTTGACGCCCATACAATCGCTAAGATGTTGTTGTCTGATGAGAACTTAAAGCCCTACTCAGACACATTATATCATAACGAAGAGTTGAAGTCATTAACTAGATACAGATTTGATAAGGTTCGCGAACGTGCTGCGCTAAAAAACTCAATCGCTCGCCTTGTTAATATCCTGTTTCCTGAGATTGAAAAGCTCGTTCCAACTTTGCATATGAAGTCTATATATGCTTTGCTTTTAGAGTTTCCATCAGCTCGTCACATCGCCAAAGCTCATTTGACAAGACTTACAAATCTTTTGAATGAAGCCTCAAAAGGTCATTACAACAGAGATACTGCCATACGTTTCAGAGACACAGCAAGAAACTCTATTGGTTCATTTATGCCAGCCAAAGCTATGGAACTGAAACATACCATAGAATTGATACAGATAATATCATCTGAGATTGACGAGATAGAATTTGAAATTAAGCGTATTATGAATGACATCAATTCGCCCATACTCTCAATCCCCGGCATAAGTTATCATATGGGAGCTATGAT
>OLNW01002718.1_pt1 | contig 14683 bp, 10 predicted proteins | sample 1672121 | NCBI WGS metagenome assembly OLNW01 (sample SAMEA3136648, study PRJEB25190) | human gut metagenome
TGGTAGTGACCGGATGCTACGCACAGTTGAAGCCCGGTGACGTGGCAAAGATAAAAGGAGTAGATGTAGTGCTGGGTGCCGAGCAGAAAGGAGACTTGTTGCAGTATCTCGGCGACCTCCATAAGCATGAAGAGGGAGAGGCATTTACTACCACCACCAAAGATATCCGTTCGTTTTCGCCTTCGTGTTCACGGGGCGACCGTACTCGTTTCTTCCTGAAAGTACAAGACGGATGCGATTATTTCTGTTCTTATTGTACCATTCCTTTTGCCCGTGGACGCAGCCGTAACGGTACTGTTGCCTCTATGGTGGAGCAGGCAAGGCAGGCCGCTGCCGAAGGCGGAAAAGAGATCGTACTGACAGGCGTGAATATCGGCGATTTTGGTAAGACTACCGGTGAGACTTTCTTTGATCTGGTGAAAGCGCTGGATCAGGTGGAAGGCATCGAACGTTACCGCATTTCTTCTATCGAGCCCAATCTGCTGACTGATGAAATCATCGAGTTCGTTTCCCGTTCCCGTAGATTTATGCCTCATTTTCATATCCCGTTGCAATCCGGTTGCGATGAAGTGCTGAAATTGATGCGCCGTCGTTATGATACGGCTCTTTTTGCCTCTAAAGTAAAGAAAATCAAGGAAGTGATGCCGGATGCCTTTATCGGAGTCGATGTGATTGTAGGTACTCGCGGAGAGACGGAAGAGTATTTTGAACAGGCTTATCAGTTTATTTCCGGACTGGATGTGACACAGTTGCATGTGTTCAGCTACTCCGAACGTCCGGGGACGCAGGCCTTGAAGATAGATTATGTGGTTTCGCCGGAAGAGAAACATCAGCGCAGCCAGCGCTTGCTGACACTTTCTGATGAAAAGACACGGGCTTTCTATACCCGTCATATCGGGCAGACCATGCAGGTATTGATGGAAAAATCAAAAGCAGGTACACCGATGCACGGGTTTACCGCTAACTATATCCGCGTAGAAGTGGAGAATGACGAATCATTGGACAATCAGATGATTAACGTCCGACTGGGAGAATTTAATGAAGACATGACAGCGCTTAAAGGCACAATTCTGATGAATTATGAAGTCTAGATTTATCTATTGGCTGGTATATAGCGGGATGTGGCTGTTTTCGGCGCTTCCCTTCCGGATATTGTACTTACTTTCGGATTTCAATTACCTGTTGATGTACCGTATAGGGAGGTATCGCCGGAAAGTAGTACGGGAGAATCTGAAGAAATCATTTCCCGAAAAAGACAAGAAAGAAAGGCTGCAGATCGAACGCCGTTTCTATCGTTACCTTTCCGACTATATGCTTGAAGACTTGAAAATGCTTCATATGTCACCCGAAGACCTTTATAAGCGGATGACTTATAAGAATACGGAACAATATCTGGAACTGACCGAGAAATATGGCGGAATCATCGTAATGATTCCTCATTATGCCAATTATGAATGGCTGATCGGGATGGGATCTATTATGAAACCGGGTGATGTACCGATGCAAGTCTATAAACCTCTGAAAGATAAATACTTGAACGAATTGTTCCAGCGCATCCGTTCCCGCTTCGGAGGATATAACGTTCCGAAACATTCTACGGCACGCGAAATTATCAAGTTGAAGCGTGAAGGCAAAAAGATGGTTGTCGGTCTGATTACTGACCAGTGGCCCAGCGGAAACGAAAAATACTGGACTACTTTTTTGGGGCAGGAAACCGCCTTTCTGAATGGTGCGGAGCGCATTGCGAAAATGATGAACTTCCCTGTGTTCTATTGTGATCTGACAAAACCCGGCAGAGGGTATTGTGTAGCTGAGTTTAAGCTGATGACAGAGAAACCGAAGGAGACGGGTGAAGGAGAAATTACGGAAATGTTTGCTGATTATCTGGAACAGACGATTCGCAGGGAACCGGCTTATTGGCTGTGGTCTCATAAACGTTGGAAAGCTTCTAAGGCTGAATGTGAAAGGGGGTAAGGATGAAAGTGTCAGTGGTTATTTTGAATTGGAACGGGTGCGATATGCTTCGTACTTTTCTTCCGTCCGTGATCCGCTATTCGAAGAGCGAAGAAGTAGAAGTCTGTGTGGCCGACAATGGCTCTACGGATGCTTCTGTGGAAATGCTTCGGGAGGAATTTCCTTGTGTCCGGATCATTGTGCTGGATCAGAATCATGGATTCGCAGATGGATATAACCTGGCTTTGCAGCAGGTAGAAGCGGAGTATGTGGTACTTCTGAATTCTGATGTTGAGGTGACCGAACATTGGCTTGAACCGATGATCTCCTATCTTGATGGCCATCCGGAGGTAGCTGCCTGTCAGCCGAAAATCCGTAGCCAGCGGCAAAAAGAGTATTTTGAATATGCCGGAGCAGCCGGAGGATTTATAGATAAGTACGGCTATCCGTTCTGTCGTGGGCGTATAATGGGAGTGGTTGAAAAGGATGAGGGACAGTATGATACGATCCTGCCAGTTTTCTGGGCAACGGGAGCCGCCCTGTTTATCCGTCATGCGGATTATCGTGAGGCGGGCGGACTGGACGGACGTTTCTTTGCCCACATGGAAGAGATTGATTTATGCTGGCGACTACGTTCCCGTGGTCGGGAAATCGTTTGCATTCCTCAAAGTACGGTCTATCACGTCGGTGGTGCAACTCTGAAAAAGGAGAATCCCCGCAAGACTTTTTTGAATTTTCGTAATAATCTTGTCATGCTCTATAAGAATCTTTCGGACGAAGAGTTAAATAAAGTGATGCGTATCCGGACTTGTCTCGATTACGTGGCTGCATTCACATTTCTGCTGAAGGGGCAGTTAGACAACGCCCGTGCGGTGATGCGTGCCCGGAAAGAATATAAACAGATTTGTCCTTCATTTTCTTCTTCCCGTAAAGAAAACTTAAGAAAAACTTCTTTGAATCCAATCCCTGAACGGATAAAAAGTAGTATCTTGTGGCAGTTTTATGTGGGAGGGTGCAAAAGATTCTCTCAATTGTCGGATTTAAAAGGATAACAAAATGGAACCAAAAGTAAGGAGAGGCATCGGGCTGGTAGCACATGATGCCATGAAAAAAGACCTCATCGAATGGGTGCTGTGGAACTCGGAACTGTTGATGGGAAATAAATTCTATTGTACAGGTACTACAGGTACTCTGATTCTGGAAGCACTGAAGGAGAAGCATCCTGAAGTGGAGTGGGACTTCACAATTCTGAAATCCGGTCCTTTGGGAGGTGACCAGCAGATGGGATCGCGTATTGTGGACGGTCAGATTGATTATCTATTCTTTTTCACTGACCCTATGACTTTGCAGCCACATGATACGGATGTTAAAGCATTAACCCGACTGGCCGGTGTTGAGAACATCGTTTTCTGTTGTAACCGTTCTACGGCGGATCATATCATTTCCAGCCCTCTGTTTATGGATCCCGATTACGAACGTACCCATCCGGACTATTCCAGTTATACGAAACGGTTCGAAAACAAATCCGTGGTAACGGAAGCTGTAGAATCGGTAAATAAAAGAAAAAGAAAGAAGAGATAGGTCGTTATAGACTGAAAATATGATAGTGTGAGGCTGCTTCAAGTAGAAATGAGGCAGCCTTACTTGTGCCATGCCTTTGGCACGACGATGCCACGCCTTTGGCACAACTGTGCCATGCCCTTGTCACAACTGTTTCCAAGCCTTTGTCACAACTGTGCCACACCCTTGTCACAACCGTGACACTCCTTTGGCATAACTGTGCCCATTACTTGGCACAAGCGGAATGATAGGGTGTTGTAAATAAGTTGACCGGATGTGGCAGTCCGGATGATAGGATGACAGACCAATGTGCTTCTTGATAATAACACAAACTGATAAAGCAAAGGTACTTATCTGCTGCAATGCAGTTCTACTCCGGCTGAGTCGATGTCTGCTCCCATAGGCGGATTCCGTTTGGAAAGACGAAGTTCTATTTCTTCAATGGCAGGAAATTCTGCCAGTAGTCTTTTAGCTATTCGTCCGCATACGTGTTCCAGCAACTTCGACGGGATGGACATTTCAGCTTTCACGGCTTCGTGTATTTCGGCATAGTTGACCGTATCCACCACGTCGTCTGTTTGAATAGCCTGACTGATATCTACCTTCAACTTCAAGTTGATAATATACTCATTTCCAATGATATTCTCTTGGGGGGCTACTCCATGATAAGCAAAGCAGATTTCCGTTTGTCAGATGCCCGATAATGTGGACGGCAGATTGTTTATCTTCATATCTTTTGTTTTCTAAAAAAGTAAAGGTAAGGCTTTATTTCTTTTTATAAAGTGTTTTCGATCATTTTTGTTCGCTTATTAAATGAATGAAAGGCTTTATAAATGAGATTGTACTCATCAGCTATGTAATTCAACTGCCATTTTTAGTCCCATGGAAGACGTCGTGCGATATCTATAATATGGGGGACTTCTTTATTCAAAGGTTCGCCGTTCAGTACAGTTTCATATTTCTTTAAATAGGCTTCTGCCATGACACTTGAATTGAATAGATCTCTGGCATATTCGTGGCAGACTTTCGGAGAATATTGTGCTGACTGTATATGTTCGGCCATTTCCTGTCCGTGGGCGGTCAGAAAACCGACTTCCGGTGAAACGAGTTCGGGAAGCGCACCGTAGGGAGTACCGAATACGGGAGCTCCGAAGTATAAGGATTCAGTGATTGCAAGTCCGAAAGGTTCGTGCCATGTAACGGGGAAAATAAGCCCTTTTGACTGCTCAATAATAACTTTTTTCTTTGAATCATCTACCATTCCATGAAAATGAATCCGTGGATTCCATGTGAATCGGAAGCCCATTTTGAGATTGAGGCGATAACCGCCTAAAACGTCCAGTTGTGCGTTCTTGATGCTTTGGACAACGGCGATAGCTCCTTTGATATTTTTGACCTTCCAGGCTGCTTTGCCTAGAAAATGGTAGTTTTTTCTGGAAAGGGTGAGGTTGGCGGGACCGTAGTCATCCCAGTCCAGTCCATTGTAAACGAATGATTCGCTTCCAAGTCTTTGTGCATGATTACGTGAGACAAAAACGATGTTCCGGTCTGCGTTGGCCGGGATTCCATTGCCGTGTATGGTCAGTAAGTGCGGCTTGGTGATTCCTTCGGGAACGGGAATGTTGAAATGTACGATGTCCGCATCTGTGGGGATTTGGGTGTTCAGATTTACGCTAGGGTCCAGTTCTATCACTTTAGCGAAAGGGCAGGAGGAACCTTTTCCTGCGATGAAGGTGACTTTGTGTCCGCGCTTATTGAGTTCTTTACCCAGATACCACATTACTCTTTGAGTTCCGCCGTATTTTATAGATGGAATTTTATCTCCTAAGACAATCGTTATATTCATTTGTTCTCGGTCTATAGTTCTTTGGAACAAAAGTAGTAAATTATTTGATAATTAAACTTAGAGTTAAGAAAAGTTTGGCTTGCACAATGTTTTGTTATTTGACTTTTAATAAATCCTTTTGTGCCACCAACTGTGGAATTATCTTAAGCAGGATAGGGGTAAAGAGAATGCAGATGGTCAATGTCAGCAGGAGCAGTGCGCTTGCTTCTGCCCAGTCGTTATGAATATAATGCGAAACGACCGGTCTTGCAAAGTGTATAATCGGTCCATGAATACTGAGTGTGATAATGGAATATCGCCCCAGATAAGAAACGATGCTTATTCTTTTTATTTTCTTACAGATCAGCATAATCATAAAGATTCCGGCAAATGCGGCAATGTATACCTGGAATATGTTGCCGGGATAATTGTTGGTCCGCATACCCGGCGTGGTGGCGGTGAAGTACATTACGACCAGTGCCAGCAGGACAAATGAGGGAATAATCTTGTCGAACCGATGACTGGGGAACAGGAAGAAATTATATCGGCGAACCCAGAAACCTGCCACATAGAAGGGGAGGGCAGTCATGGCAACGTCTATATACAAAGGAAGTTCGATGTGAAATTTGCCCAGGAAGAATCCTGTGCATCCGATCAGTAACGTTGCTGCAAACATCAGAGATAAATGCTTGTCACGCAGATAATGAATCAGATAGAACAGGATATTGCAGTTGAACAGAGCAAGCAGAAACCAGATGGGAGGATTGAACTTGATGAGGTCGTGCCCGTGAAAGACAAACAGTAATTCTCTCCATGACACAGGGAGATGGAAAGTTTCCGGTGCAATCTTCCATACAATGTATTTTAGTAGAAAGGCGCTGACGTAGAAGAAGATAAAGGGAATGATTAGCTTATTGGTCTTTCGGATAATGAACCCGTATAATCCTTCATAAGGCTTGAAGAAAATTCCTGATATAAAGAAATAGAGAGGCATGCGAAAGCAGGATAGCATGGAATGCTTGTCAAGTTGGTCGAAAGCGCCTCCGATATGCGCCATCACTACCAGAATAATGCAGACTCCCTTGGTTAAGTCCACAAAATCAATACGCCGATGCTGATTGTCTCCCATTTATTTTGCGTTGCGTTTTTGCGTTGCAAAGATACTTGATTAATTGGAAAAAACGGAATGAAGGAAGATAAAGAATTGCCGCATGGGAGAGAAACGGAGGTGTCAAAACTATCAGTTGATTTTATTCAGGCACAGATGACACGGATTTACAGTTTTAAGAGATTATAGGTCTAAAAAACGTGTTAATCCGTGTCACCCGTGCCTAAAGATATTTATTTCTTGGGAGCTCTGCCGGTGTATTTTATTAGCTCACGTATCTTGTCATTGAGTTCTTCTGCTTTCATCAACTGTTCCAGAGTGAGGTGCATCCGGTAACGCCAATAATTGCGCGGATTGGATGGTACATTAATCCGTTCTTCCTGCACATTCGGATTTCTCCATTTGCCATCAATGCTCAGCCAGTCTTGCAGGGACAGAATACAAAGTATGGAATTGCTTTTCAGATGATTGCGCACCACTTCTTCGCACAATTCGGGAGTGGCGACTGTCGGTGCGGTTCCGTAATGCCCCAGCATCGTGTTGTAGTAACGCTGTGTCTGCAGGTAATCTTCTTCCCACCAGCCTCGCAAAGTAGACATATCATGAGTGGAGATGGTACAAACCGACCGGTATGGGTATTCATTTAAATATCCGAACTCGTGCATCGGATTCTTTGGCATCCGCTGAATCTCCAGACTGAGGATACGAAGATCATTCATGACGGACGAAACACAATCCGGAATCATACCCAGGTCTTCTCCGCAAACCAGCATACGTGTCGATTGTGTCAGTTGCGGTAGTTTCTTCATAGCCTGTTGGCGCCAGAACTCGTTGTGGCGGTGATAATAATACTGATCATACAGTCTGTTAAACGCATTCTGCTCCTGTTCATTGAGTGAACGGAAGATGAAATCGCGTTGTATTCCGATGCGCGGATGATATTTATCTTTTTCTTTCGTGTCCGGTACAAAAAGAACATCACTGATCAAAGTGTATAGTCCATCCCGAATCCAAAGACTGTTTTCATCATTCTTTCCTGCAAAGAAACTCTCCACTTCCCGTTGGGTGGTGAACTCCGGTTTCATGTGATAAACACCGGGTGTTTCGGCAGGAAGCAGAAAAGTCTGTTTCACATAATCGGTATGCGGACCGAATACTTGCCCGAGGAAGGATTCATGAATATATGGAATCAAATATTCTTCCCGAAAGGGGAGTCCGTAACTTTCGATTTCCTCCCGACTCATAGGGATGGAGGGAATGAACTGTCCGAGTAATCCGTGTACGGCATGCATCGGGATTTCCCAGATACGGAAGAAACCGAGGATGTGGTCAATCCGGTAAGCGTCGAAGTACTCTGACATTTTTTGGAAACGCTTCATCCACCAGCGGTAGCCGTCCTTTTCCATGACGTCCCAGTTGTACGTGGGGAATCCCCAGTTTTGTCCGTTCACCGAGAAATCATCGGGAGGGGCGCCCGCCTGCCCGTTGAGATTGAAGTAATAAGGTTCGGTCCATGCTTCCACACTGTTGCGGCTGATGCCGATAGGGATATCTCCTTTGAGTACGACACCGTGTTCGCGGGCGTATTTCGTAGCGGCTACCAATTGCAGGTGCAGGTGAAACTGGATATAATAATAAAGTGCGATGTGCGGGTAATCTACAGATTCCGGCCGGCACATCTTCTCTATATCTTGTGCATTATAAACGGAATGTCTGGGCCATTCACGGAAATTAGGTGTCTGAAAGGCATCGCGCAGATAGCTGAAAACAGCGTAAGGTTGCAGCCATTCCTTATTGGCATTAAAGAATTCGCCGAACTCTCCGGAGGCTAATACTTTTTCTCCTTCCTGCTTGAAGATCAGTCGGAAGTATTCCCATTTCGTTTGGTTGACAGCTTCATAATCCATCGCCGGCAGGCCGTTGAGTTCTTTCTGTTTTTTGTTGAACTTCGCTGCGGCTGACTTGTCTTTCAGTGTTCCCATCTGCTTTATATCCGCATACATCGGGTGGAAAGCATAAATGGAGATACTATTATATGGATAAGAATCGGTCCACGCATGAGTCATGGTCGTATCATTGATCGGTAATATCTGTATAACCTTTTGTTGGGTACTTACAGCCCAGTCAATCATGCGTTTCAAATCTCCGAAATCTCCTACTCCGAAACTGTTCTCTGATTTCAGTGAAAAGACAGGGATGGCTATACCGGCCCCTTTCCATACCGGAATATCGAAATATGCATATCGGTCGGAGATGACCAGCGTCTCATTTGTTTTCAGTTCCGGGTCGGCAAGATAGCGGTTGGGGTTATTTTCCCAGCAGTCTGCTTTCTTTTCTTCTTTATGGTAAAGGATGAATTTGTATTCCAGCGGGAATTTCAGCTTACTTGCATCCAGCTCGATCTGCCATTCCGGAAAGTTGGCATCGCTCATGGGAATCGCTTTGTCCGGGTCCCAGTTTCCCAATGCTTTCTGATTTCCGCAAATTGCCAGGCAATAGTCTTTGTTGATGCGTGGGGCGTATGCCTTGATGACCAGCCCTTTTCTGTGACAATGCGGAATTTCAGCTCTGTCGGGATGGGCTAACAAGGCTTCCGTGAAGGCCGAACTGTAGTAATACAATTGTTCGGGGATATTTTTCCAGCAGTCTTTAATCTGATACTTCTTTTTAGAGTTACCGGATAAAAAGAGACGTCTCGGAAAACTGTCCCATTCTTTGCGGATGATGATTTGGTTTTGTTCTATCTGATAGCTGTAATTGATAGTCATTCCTTCTTTGGGAACTTCCAGTTCCACGTCTGCCGTCCAGTATATGCCGTCTGTGGTATGCATGGGGATCGACTCCGGCAGCAGCCCGGCAATCCTGACTTCTTCTCCCCAACTGGTACGATATTCGATGTTAAATGATACAGTCATATATATTAGATTTTGATTAGACACTAATGACTATGCAAGTATAAGACATTTTTTTGAATAAAAAATAAAAGGAGCCGTATTAGGACTCCTTTTAATCTTTTGTTTATATATTAATTAACATACATCACATGTTAACCGCATCTGGAAGCACCGCAAGTGGTACAGATCAGACAGCCTTCCTGATAGACCAAAGTTTCATTACCGCAATTCGGGCATTTCTTTCCTTTGGCTTCCGTTCCGTCCTGAATATATTTCTTCAATGCACGTTCTACACCGTTCTTCCAAGTGTTGATGCTCTCGCTGTTTAGTTGCAGAGAACCTACCAGCTTGATAACCTGCTCGATCGGCATCCGGTAACGGAGTACACCGGAGATCAGTTTTGCATAGTTCCAGTATTCCTTGTTGAACTTCTCTGACAATCCTTCGATAGTCGTCTTGTATCCACGTTTATTTTCGAACTGGAAGTCGTAACGCTTGGTTCCATCCTCGTCTATATTCTTGATAATACGTCCGCTGGTTACGCTTTTCGGCAACAGGATACCTTCATCGTCATCCTGCAAACCGGTGAATATCTCGTAAGGATGTCCATCCAGCAGTCCTACAAAAGCCACCCATTTCTCTTTGTTATTCTGGAAACGAACCACGTCGGCTTCCAGTATTCTTGGGCGTGTTTCTACTACCGTAGGCGGTTTGCAAGGAGGAAGAGTTTCTTTCTTATCCGATTTGGTTGAAATCAATACTCCGGAACGTGAGCCGTCGCGGTATACCGTACATCCTTTGCAACCGGATTTCCATGCTTCTACATACAGGCGGTTGACAAGATCCTCGTCTACATCGTTCGGCAGGTTGATGGTTACGCTGATAGAGTGGTCTACCCATTTTTGGATTCTTCCCTGCATCTTCACTTTCATCAACCAGTCTACGTCATTGGAAGTCGCTTTATAATAAGGTGACTTGGCCACCAGCTCGTCAATCTCTTCCTGCGAATAACGCTTGGCGGGATCGTATCCGTTAGCTTCCATCCATGTCACGAATTTATGATGGAATACGATATATTCTTCGAATGCGTCGCCTGTCTCGTCAACAAAGTCAACGTGTACATTCGTATCGTTCGGGTTTACTTTTCTTCTGCGCTTGTAAACGGGTAGGAAGACCGGTTCGATACCGGAAGTCGTCTGTGTCATCAGACTGGTTGTTCCTGTAGGAGCAATCGTCAGACATGCAATATTACGACGGCCATATTTCTTCATTTCTGCATACAGTTCCGGATCAGCCTCGGCAAGACGCTGAATGAACGGATTGTTCTGTTCGCGCTCATTGCTGTATATTTCGAAAGCACCGCGTTCTTTTGCCATTTCAACCGAAGAACGATAGGCACCGAGGGCCACTGTCTTATGTACTTTTTCAGAGAATTCGGTTGCTTCTTCGGTTCCGTAGCGCAGACCTAAAGCAGCAAGCATATCGCCTTCCGCAGTGATTCCCACACCTGTACGGCGACCTTGACCGCTCTTCTTATATATCTTGTTCCACAAGTTGCGTTCGGCATGTTTTACCTCTTCGCCTTCCGGGTCTTGATCGATCTTTTCCATGATACGTTCGATCTTCTCCAGTTCGAGGTCGATGATGTCGTCCATGATGCGTTGAGCCAGCGCAACGTGTTTTTTGAACAATTCGAAATCAAAATAGGCATCCGGTTTAAACGGATTTACTACATAAGAATATAGATTGATAGCCAGCAGACGACAAGAGTCATAAGGACACAATGGAATTTCACCGCATGGATTGGTAGATACAGTCTTATAACCTAAATCTGCGTAGCAATCGGGCACAGATTCACGGATAATCGTATCCCAGAATAAAACACCGGGTTCTGCCGATTTCCATGCATTGTGCACAATCTTCTTCCATAATGTGGAAGCATCTATTTCTTTAGTGGTAGTCGGATTTGCCGATTCAATCGGATATTGTTGTATATAAGGTTTCTCGTCAACTGCCGCCTGCATGAAAGCGTCGTCCAGCTTTACGGAAACATTGGCTCCGGTAACTTTTCCTTCCGTATTTGGAAACAAGCGGCAACAAACCGCTGATTTTTGGCGGCGGTGCACCACGACGACCGTCCTGAGCGACTTCGCGGGTAGAGTTGGAATAACGTTCCATGAACGGAACGAGACCAGTGGAAGTCAATGCCGAATTTTTAACGGGAGAACCTTTCGGGCGGATGTGAGACAAGTCATGACCTACTCCTCCACGTCTTTTCATGAGCTGTACTTGTTCCTCGTCGATTTTGATGATAGCGCCATAAGAGTCTGCTGCGCCGTCTACCCCGATTACGAAGCAGTTGGATAGTGAAGCGACCTGATAGTCATTACCGATACCCGTCATCGGGCTTCCTTGCGGAACGATGTACTTAAAATGATCCAGCAGATCATACAGTTCCTTTGCTGTCAGTGCATTCGGATACTTTGCCTCGATACGTGCTACTTCATTGGCAATTCTCCAATGCATATCTTCCGGAGATTTTTCATAGATGTTTCCGAAAGAATCCTTTACTGCGTACTTGTTTACCCAAACCCTTGCAGCAAGCTCGTCGCCTTGAAAATATCGTAAAGATTCTTCGTAGGCTTCGTCATAAGAATAAATTTGTTTTTCCACGATCCAATGTGTCTTAGATTTTATTATTTAATAAGTAATGTGTAGAAGTTTACTTATCAGTAACAAATGTGGCTGCAAAGCTAAGAATGTTTTTTTATCTATCAAAATAAAAATGCAACATTTTATCAACAGGCTTTAAGTTTTCCGTTTGTTATTGTTAAGTCTTTGATTAACAGATAACTTTGCTTTTTGTTCATGGCTTTAAGTTTTCCAAAAAGAAAATTAGATTATTTCATTGATATGGCAAAATAATATTTCTTTTTGTATCTTTGCAAAAAAAAGATATGTTTGAAACCGTAAAGAACAGAAGAACAATCCGGAAATACCAGCAAAAAGATATTGCTCCTGATTTGTTAAATGATTTGCTCGAAACCTCTTTCCGCGCTTCTACGATGGGAGGGATGCAACTTTATAGTGTTATAGTGACTCGCGATGCAGAAATGAAAGAGAAACTTTCTCCTGCTCATTTCAATCAGCCGATGGTAAAAGGGGCACCTGTCGTGCTTACTTTTTGTGCCGATTTCCGCCGTTTCAGCAAGTGGTGTGAACAGAGAAACGCTGTTCCCGGCTACGATAATTTAATGTCTTTTATGAATGCATCTATGGATACCTTGTTGGTTGCGCAAACCTTCTGCACATTGGCAGAAGAGGCAGGCTTGGGTATCTGTTATCTGGGAACGACTACTTATAACCCGCAAATGATCATCGATACACTTCAACTGCCGAAACTGGTATTCCCTATTACGACGATCACAGTCGGCTATCCGGACGGTACTCCGGCCCAGGTGGACCGCTTGCCTCTCGAAGCTGCCGTGCATCAGGAAGTTTACCATGATTATACTCCGGAAGACATCGATCGCTTGTACGAGTATAAAGAATCACTGCCGGAAAATAAACAGTTTATAGAAGAAAATAAGAAAGAAACTCTGGCACAAGTATTTACGGATGTACGTTATACAAAGAAAGACAATGAATTTATGTCTGAGAACTTGTTGAAAGTGCTTCGTCAACAAGGATTCTAATGATAAGTAATAGGTAATAAGTAATAGGTAATAAGTAATAGGTAATAGCTATGCGGACTGCACTTGTTTATGCAGCTTCGATATTACCTATTACTTAATACCTATTACTTGAATTATGCTTTCTTCTTCAGCAACGACTCAATCTCCTGTACCTCTGCACTAAAACTCTTGTCCACCTCTAATTGTCCTTTTACGGTTTTGCAGGCGTGAAGTACCGTTGCATGGTCTTTGTTACCGATAAACTTACCTATCTTAGAAGTTGAAAAGTCTGTGTGGTTTTTAGCTAGATACATTGCAATCTGACGTGCCTGAACCACTTCTCTTTTTCTGGATTTGGTGTGAATAGCCGATGCTTCCAGATCAAAGTGCTTGCATACTACTTTCAGTATATCGTCAATGGTAACTGCTTTTGTTTCGTTGTGAACTACGCCGTGTACAATATGTTGGGCTAAATCCAAGTCTATTTCTTTGTTGAAAATAGTAGAGCGTGCCATAATGGCGATGACGATACCTTCCAGGTCTCGTACACTCTCATTTACATTTTCAGCGATATAGTCGATCACTTCCGGTGGGAATTGCAGACCGTCGCGGTGTATCTTGTTCCGCAGGATGTTTTTGCGGAGTTCGACAGTCGGTTTTTCCAGTTCTGCCACCATTCCCCATTTGAAACGGGTCAACAGACGTTCTTCCATACCCTGCAATAATACCGGGGCACGGTCGGAAGTCAGTATAAGCTGCTTTCCGTTTTGATGTAAATGATTGAAGATATGGAAGAAAGTATTTTGAGTTTTCGTTACTCCGGCAAATTCCTGAATATCATCAATGATTAATACATCAATTGTCTGGTAGAAGTTGATAAAGTCGTTGGTCGTGTTATTACGTACGGAGTCTGTATATTGCACTTGAAACAGATGTGCCGAAACATACAATACTCTTTTATCGGCATATAATTCTTTGATTTTAGTACCGATTGCGTTTGCCAGGTGTGTTTTCCCCACTCCGGACGCTCCGTAAAGGAACAATGGATTGAAGGCAGTACCTGCTGGATTTTGCGCAACCGCTTCTGCTACGCTTCTTGAAAGTTTGTTGCTGTATCCTTCTATAAAGTTCTCGAAGTTATAGTTCGGGTTCAAGTGCGGGTCTAAGTCCTGTACGGCAGGAGCTTTCAGGAAACTGGGCGCCTTGTTGCCACCGACGATGCTTTTAGGAGTAACAGCTGTAGAACGATTGCTTGCTTCGAGATTCACGGTTTGATTCGGAATCGAAGTCTTGTCGACCATGACGTTATACATTAACTTGGTGCCTTCGCCAATAGCTTTGTACAATGTCTTTCGCAGCAAATCCACGAATTTCTCTTCCAGTATTTCATAGAAAAACTGGCTGGGGATTTGTAAAATCAATGTTTTGTCCTCATATTTCAATGGGACAATAGGGGCAAACCAAGTATTATATGTCGTCTCTGGAACATTGTCTTTAATTACTTCGAGACAGCGGTTCCAAAGTACAACATGATTTGATTCAATCATAGTGACTTTAATACATTTATTAAATTAAGCGAAACTTCTACGTTTGCAAAATTGGGAATCTTATTTGGAAAAAACAAATTAGCTTTTTCTTGTTTTTCTCGGGCAAACAATAATGTGTTTAC
>OLNW01002719.1_pt1 | contig 14678 bp, 11 predicted proteins | sample 1672121 | NCBI WGS metagenome assembly OLNW01 (sample SAMEA3136648, study PRJEB25190) | human gut metagenome
CAAAACATTTTTATGTGGATCTGCTTGGATTTAAGGTGATCAGAGAAAATTATCGAAAAGAACGTGATGATTACAAGATTGATTTGGCGTGTGGGCTGCAGGAAATAGAACTTTTCATCATAAAAAATGCTCCAGCTCGTGTAAATTATCCGGAGGCATTGGGATTACGCCATCTGGCATTTAAAGTGGAGAGTGTAGCTGATACAGTAAAAGAATTGAATGGGAAAGGAATTGAAACAGAGCCGGTACGCTTAGATGATTATACCGGAAAGAAAATGACATTTTTCCATGATCCGGATGGACTTCCATTGGAAATTCATGAGTAGAAAATAGCATAGAATAGAAAGAGACAGATGCAGGTAATGAAATACTCCTATATCTGTCTTTTTTGTGCAAAGATTTATTTATCGGAATGTCGCAGACAGCTTTTTATAAAGGCAGCAGCTTTTATCATTTGTTCTTTTTCTTCGTCCTATAATGGTATCGTAATTTAAGACACTTTAAGAGACATTTCTTAATGAATCTGATATACTGTAAGTATTACAGAAAGAAGGAGTAACGAAAACGTTTTCATGCAAAAGAGAGACATTATGCAGAATTACATCATAAAAGACATATGTACGAATATAATATCAGATTTTAAACAACCCTTAAGCTACCTGCTCCCGGCTCTGCTCCTCACAGCAGCAGGAGTTCTCTTATATAAGCTATGCAGGAGAAAAGCTAAAATCTCCCCCGCAGGTATTTTACTTTTTATCTACATAGAAGTTTTAGTACAAACTGCTTTTTTATCACGAGAATCAGGGAGCCGTAAGGGAATAGATTTTAGTTTATTTGAAACTTGGGGACAAACATCGGTAGCACATGCTTATTTTATCGAAAATATTATTATGCTGATTCCTTTTGGAATTTTAGCACCGATTGTATTGAAGCAAATGAGAAAAATACGCCCTTGTGTATTAACAGGTTTCTTGCTTTCGTGTGGAGTTGAGATAAGTCAGCTTATCACCCAGCGAGGGTACTGCCAATTAGATGATGTTGTTACAAATACAGCAGGAACATTAATTGGCTGGACAATTTGGAAGGGATTTGGTAAAATAATAACCATAAAAAAAACGAACGAGGAGAGTATCAAAAAATGAAAACAACATTAGTGATCATGGCAGCCGGTATCGGTTCCCGCTTCGGTGGTGGAATCAAACAGCTTGCTCCAGTAGGATTAAATGGAGAAATCATTATGGATTATTCCATCCATGATGCAATTGAAGCCGGTTTCAATAAAATCGTATTTATCATTCGTAAGGATATCGAGGATGCCTTCAAAGAAGCAATCGGTGACCGTATCGAAGAAATCTGCAAAAATTTAAATGTAGAGATTGCTTATGCATATCAGGAATTAAATGCACTTCCGGAGGGAGTAGAACTTCCGGCAGACCGTACCAAACCTTGGGGAACCGGTCAGGCAGTGCTTGCCTGCAAAGATGTGCTCCATGAGCCATTTGCGGTTATCAATGCAGATGACTATTATGGAAAAGAAGCCTTCGTAAAATTACATGGCTTCTTGGAGAAATATACACCAGAGAAAGCAAATGAGTTCTGCATGGCAGGATTTATTTTGAAAAATACCTTAAGTGAAAATGGTGCAGTAACCAGAGGGGTATGCAAGGTAAATGAAGAAGGGTATCTGACAGGGGTAGATGAAACTTCAAATATCGTAAAGACTTCCGAGGGCGCAGGAGTAGATAATGAGGGGACACTCACACCAATCGATGCAGAATCTTATGTATCCATGAATATGTGGGGCTTAACACCTGAGTTTATGCAGACATTGGAGGATGGATTTAAAGAGTTCTTTGCAAATATGGGAGACAAAAATATCTTAAAAGCAGAATATCTTCTTCCGATTTACATAGATGAACTACTTCAGGCAGGAAAAGTATCGGTTAAGGTGTTAGATTCTAATGATAAATGGTTTGGAGTAACCTACAAAGAAGATAAAGAGTACGTTGTAAAATCTTTTGCGAAACTGATTGAAGATGGCGTATATAAAGAAAAACTGTTTGAAGACCTGAAGTAAGTAGAGCGATTGAAGAAATCCTTTACCAGACTGGATAAAAATTAAAAGAGATTGATGGAAAAATTTTGAAAATCACCACGGCAGGAGTGTCGTGGTGAAAACAGAGTATGATTAGATTAACACTTATTATAGAAAAGAAAGCTTGTACAAAAAATAGAAATCAATTATAATAAAAGAAAAAATGAGTGCAGAGAAAGAGAGGACTGTTTATGAATTATAAAGAGAAAAAACGTTCTATGTTTTTAGGATTGCCATGGACTTTTACTTCGTATACGATAACAGATGAGATTATAACAGTGGATTCAGGTCTGCTTCGGAAAGAAGAAAATGATTGCTATCTGTATAAGGTAATTGATGTCCGTTTGGAATGTACTTTAATGGAAAGAATTTTTGGACTTGGAACGGTTCATTGTTTTACGGGTGATGTAACAGACCAGGATTTGAAATTAATTCATATTAAACATGCAAAAGAAATCAAAGATTATATATTAAGACAGTCAGAGCAGGAAAGGCTGAAGAGAAAGACTTTAAATACGCAGCATTTGGATGGAAATCCGAGTCTGGGAGAGATGGCAGATACAGATAGCTGTAAGTAGGAAAAGAGTAATGTGTGAAAATATGAAAGTATAATAAGTTGGAATTAGAAAAATAAAAGAGAGCCAGGAAGCAGGTGAAATCTAAGAAGAAATTCACTCCAAATTCATAAAAGTTAAGTTACAATAAACTCACAAAAGCAATAGAGATGGAAAGTGAGGAAAAAGATATGACAGTAATTGGTGAATTTAGATACGTGAATCATTATTTTAAAATCTACGAAGATGGAGAAATTTATGTGGATTATAAACCTTTAGGAAAAGTATATGCAGATGGAGATATCTGGATTGCAAGAAAGAGAATGGGAAAAATCTATGCAGACGGAGAAATCTGGCTTGCAAATGAAAAAGTGGGATGCCTGACGCCAAATAAGGAATTGTGGGTAAATGGAAGAAGAGTAGCAACTGGAGTTGGAAGACCTACAAATTCAAAAAGTTCAGGTAATACAGCTTCTAAATCAAAAGGAACGAGTGAAAATAAAACATATCAAACTCCAAAACCGCCTGTTACAACAGAAACAGGAATTCCAGATATGTCAGGAGTTGAAATTGCAGTTTTTTTAGTTGCTATTTGTCTTGCGGTATCGATTTTGTATGCAACAACTCAGATATTTTTACATGGAGGACTGCTTGGATCTACTTATAGACAGTATGCCGGTCAGTCAAAATTAGTTGATTTATTAATTTATGGAATTCCAGCAGGATTTTTTGCACTTGTTACAGGACTTCAGTGTGCATTTAACCATTCATTTGGTGTGGTTTTAATTGAACATGCAGTTTCTGCATTTTTGGAAATGTGTATTTTCAGTTGGGTAACAGGTTATCCTTTACTGGCTGGTACAGAATCGACAGGATTTTATATTTTACTTATTTTGATGCTTTTAATAGCAAGTTTGGCACCGGCAACAGTAAGCACAGTGATTAAGAAAATTATTTACTGGTTAAAAAAATAAGAACGGTTTTCTATGGTATAATTGCAAAGCAATTAAAATTATTATCTGGGGAAGGAATACAACATGGGATTAAAAGGCTTATTACTTGGACATGAAGTGAAGGTTTATTATGACCGTCATTTGACAAAAACAGAAAAAGCAGAAGATGCAGAAAATCCAAGTGAATATGAAATTTTAAAAGGTGTGGTGAACGGCGTCTATAAGGATATGATGTTAATTTCCTATTCTTATCGTGAGAATGTTCAGACAACCAAAAAGGGACTGTTTTCAGAAAAAGTGGTAGAGGAAGAAAAAACAGTGGAAGCACATTCTCTGATTAATCGAAAATGTATCGTCAGAATTGATATTCTTGATTTGAGTTTAGAAGAGGAAGAAGAGGAGTACGACGAGGAAGAATATGAGGAAGGAGCGTATGAAGAAGACTACGACGAAGGGGAAGATTTAGAATATGACGAAGAAGATTTTGAAAAAAATTGAGATTAATCTATAAGGATGACAAAAACTGTCTTCCTGCTTTGCTACAATGAATCTGTAATCAAAGAGAGCTTGTAGAATCAAGGGAGGAATACAGATGAATATTGGATTTATCATTTACTTAATTGCGGGATATTGGGCAACAGGGGAGACAATTTATGCAAATAAAGTAGTCTTTTACACTGGAAGTTCATTTTTTATTACACGGCTGGCAATTGCACTTTTGATTGGATGGATTTTAATTCCAGCGGCAATTATAAAGAGGCTTTTACTGCATTAATGATGCGTTAATGAAAATTCTGTGAATTTTATTGACAAATAATAAAAATATAATATAATAAACCTATTATAAAAATAGGTTATACAAGACTGTTACAATAGAAAATAATTCTATTCTGACAGTCTTTTATTTTGGCTTAACAGGAAAGAGAAAGGACTTGAAATTTTGAAATGTTAAAACAAGAGCAGTTATACATTAAGGGAATGACCTGTATCAATTGTCGAAATCGGATAGAGGATGCGCTAAAGAAAAATGCAGGTGTAACTGATGTATGGGTAAGTTATGAAGAAGGAATCGCAAGCGTTTCCTATCAAACAGAAACAACAACGACCGAAGAACTTGCAAGAGTGATAGAAGCACTTGGTTATGAAGTCTCTTTTAAAAGAGATTCAAAGGGAAAAGTGGTGTTTCGGACCATTGGACAGTTGATTTTTATTGTCTGTTTATTTTTCTTATTGCAAAAATCAGGGATTTTAAATCGGCTTTCTCCAAGTTCATTGGCGGATGCAGGCATGGGATATGGCATGTTATTTGTTATTGGTCTCATAACTTCCATTCATTGTATTGCAATGTGTGGTGGTATTAATTTGTCTCAGACCTTGCAAAAAACAGCGGACAAAGAAGTATCAAGAACAATGTTTAAAAATACATTCGTCTATAATACAGGACGTGTGATTTCGTATACGATAATTGGAGGTGTACTTGGAGCAGTCGGTGGACTGGCAGGAATGGGGACTGAACTTCAGACTTCTTCTCTTTTTCAGGGGATTTTAAAGTTGCTTGCAGGACTGTTAATGGTGCTTATGGGAATGAATATGCTTGAAATCTTTCCGAGGCGTTTAAAACTTTATCTTCGACCTCCTGCTTTTATAAGAAGAAAAACAGGAAAGAGCAAGACTCCATTTTTAGTAGGCTTGTGTAATGGACTGATGCCTTGTGGCCCTTTGCAGTCCATGCAGATTGTAGCACTGGCATCGGGAAATGTATTCGTGGGCGCTCTGTCCATGCTTTGCTTTAGCTTAGGCACAGTTCCACTTATGCTGGGATTTGGATTTATTTTTTCAAGTCTTGGGAAACGCTTTACAAAGCAGGTTTTAAAATTTGGTGCAGTTTTGGTGGTGGTTTTGGGACTTTCTATGATTTCGCAGGGAAGTGCCTTATCAGGAATAGGTAGTAAAGTTTCCAGTGCATTTTCAAAGCCGGAAAAAAACCAAGAAGTACAGGCAAAATTAAATGAAACCATTGAAAAAGATGGAGTTCAGTATGTTTCAAGTGTACTGGAATCCGGAAAATATCCAGATATTACAATAAAAGCAGGAGAACCGGTCGTCTGGGAGATTGAAGCAGACAAAGGAAGCATTAATGGCTGTAATTATAAGATTTTGTTACAGGACTTTGATATGGAATATACGTTTTCAGAAGGAGAAAATGTGATTGAATTTACGCCAGAAAAAGAAGGGGTTTACACCTACAGCTGTTGGATGGGGATGATTACAGGAAAGATTTATGTAGAGAAATAAAAATTAAAGTTAATCGAATCAAGCAGAAAAGTAGATTATAAATATCTATTTAGCAAAAAATTGTTAAAAAATAAAAGGAGAATTTACCGATGAAAAAACGTATTGTAGCAATGATACTGACTGGAATGATGATAGTTACCTTAAATGGATGTGGAACGAAGGAAACAGATGCACAAGAAACGGTAACAGAAACACAAAACCAGGACAGTTCAGAAAATCAGACAGGAGAAAAGCAAGAAGCGGAACAAGAAGAAACAGCACAGGAAGCAGAGAAAACAGACGAGACAGAAAATATAGAAGCGCAGGAAAAGGAAGCCAATGCAACAGAAACAAATAAAACAGAAACAAATAAAACAGAAACAAATGAGACTGCGAATAATACTGTAAATGAGATAAAAGAAGGTGAAAATCTGGTAATTCCAGTTTCAGATTTATCGGAAAAGGCAAGTTTTTATCCGGTAGAAGTAGATGGGACAGAAATGGAAGTGATTGCAGGAAAGGATTCCCAAGGTGAAATTCGTACGGCTTTTAATACTTGTCAGGTCTGCTATGATTCCGGAAATGGATATTATAGACAGCTGGGAGAGGAACTGGTCTGCCAGAATTGTGGAAATTCCTTTACGATGGATGTGGTAGGGGAGACAGCCGGTGGATGTAATCCTGTGCCGATTTTGGAAGAAAATAGGACAGTAACGGATTCAGAGATACAGATTTCTTATGAATTTTTAAAGGAATCTTCGGATATTTTTGCCAATTGGAGGAGATAAATCTGAATTAAGTCAAGCGGATATTCGCAATCCGCTTTTGCTACTTGCTCATAACCAAATAGCTGCTACGCAGCTTATCAGAAGGGGCTTGCCCCCTCCTGATACAAGCAAGTCCCCACCCCTGCTTATTGCTTTTTGCAATTGAAGCAGGGGACTTCCTTGATTTGGTTAAAGAAATGAAAATGAGACAATTTCCCTTGTTTTTAATCCGAAAATACTAATTCTGGCATTTCTTCACAAACTATGCTATACTAAACAAGACATGGCGAAATTCATGGCGAAATGATTAGGAATATAAACTCATAAAGGAGAATTAATTTATGTGTGGAATAGTAGGATTTACCGGAAAGAATCAGGCAGCTCCGATTTTACTTGATGGTCTTTCAAAACTGGAATACCGTGGCTATGATTCAGCCGGAATTGCAGTTCGTGATGGAGAAAAAGAGACAGAAGTCATTAAAGCAAAAGGTCGATTAAAAGTTTTGGCAGAAAAAACCAATGGTGGGGCTTCTGTGCCGGGTACCTGTGGAATCGGTCATACCAGATGGGCGACTCATGGCGAACCATCCGAAAACAATGCACATCCGCATATCAGCGATGATGGAAACGTAGTAGCGGTTCATAACGGAATTATTGAAAATTATCAGGAATTAAAAAATAAATTAACAAGAAAAGGATATACCTTTTATTCTGCAACGGACACCGAAGTTGCAGTTAAATTAGTGGATTATTACTATAAAAAATATGAAGGAACTCCGGTGGATGCGATTAATCATGCGCTGATTCGTATCCGTGGTTCTTATGCACTTGCAATTATGTTTCGGGATTATCCGGAAGAAATCTATGTGGCAAGAAAAGACAGCCCGATGATTCTCGGTGTGGAAAATGGAGAATCTTACATTGCATCTGATGTTCCGGCTATCCTTAAGTATACAAGAAACGTATACTATATTGGAAATCTGGAAATGGCCCGTGTAAGAAAGGGGGAAATCACCTTCTATAACTTAGACGGAGAAGAGATTCAGAAAGAGATGAAAACCATCGAATGGGATGCGGAAGCCGCAGAAAAAGCCGGTTTTGAACATTTCATGATGAAAGAAATCCATGAACAGCCAAAAGCAGTTTCGGATACCTTGAATTCTGTACTGAAAAACGGAGCATTTGATTTATCTGAAGTCGGTCTTAGTGATGAGGATATGGAAAAAATAAGCCAGATTTATATTGTAGCCTGTGGTTCTGCCTATCATGTAGGTATGGTTGCCCAGTACGTGATTGAAGATTTGGCAAAGATTCCGGTTCGTGTGGAACTGGCATCTGAATTTCGTTATCGTAAACCATTGCTTGATAAGAATGGGCTTGTCATTGTAGTCAGCCAGTCCGGTGAGACCGCAGACAGTCTGGCAGCCCTTCGTGAAGCAAAAGAAAAAGGAATCCGTACTCTTGGAATTGTCAATGTCGTTGGTTCTTCGATTGCAAGGGAAGCAGACAATGTGTTCTATACCCTTGCAGGACCGGAAATTTCTGTTGCGACCACAAAGGCATACAGCACACAGTTAATTGCTTCTTATGTACTGGCAATTCAGCTTGCAAAAGTAAAGGGACAGATTGATGAAGAACAGTATAGCGCTTATGTTGATGAATTAAAAACCCTTCCGGAGAAGATTAAGAAAATTATTGAAGATAAAGAACGGATTCAGTGGTTTGCCGCAAAACAGGCAAATGCAAAAGATATTTTCTTTGTCGGAAGAGGAATTGATTATGCAATCTGTATGGAAGGCAGCCTGAAAATGAAAGAAATCAGCTACATTCATTCAGAAGCCTATGCAGCAGGAGAATTAAAACATGGAACCATTTCTCTGATTGAAGATGGCACATTAGTAATCGGTGTACTGACCCAGTCTGAACTGTATGAAAAAACTATCAGCAACATGGTAGAATGTAAGAGCCGTGGTGCTTATCTGATGGGACTGACAACTTACGGAAACTACAATATCGAAGATACCGTAAATTTTGCAACTTATATTCCAAAAACAGATGAACATTTTGCAACTTCTTTAGCAGTGATTCCATTACAGCTGATGGGATACTATGTCTCTGTAGCAAAAGGTCTGGATGTCGATAAGCCGAGAAATCTTGCAAAGAGTGTAACGGTAGAGTAAAAATAGAAAACAAATCATCTGGCAGTGTAAAAAGCACTGCCAGAGTTATCTTAATCCTGTTTGAGCAAAACACTTTTGTCTTGCTTAAATATGATTAGATTAACATTTAAGATGAGGGGCAATACGATGAAAAAGAAAAAAGAAAAATTTAGACAGCCAAAACAAAAGAAGCATCGAAATCATCACCTGCGTTTTATGACAAAACTGATTTTATTACTGCTTTTGGTAACAGTTGGCATGGGGCTTTATTACAGTTATCAGTTGTTTTTTATTCCGGTTCATCAGGAAGTAAAAAGTGAAGATAAGGGACTGACAAAAGAACAAAAAGAAGTAAAACAGGAAAGAGAAGAATTAGAAAAACAAGAGCAGGAAAATAAGACTTCGATTGACTATATTGCAGATGGAAGTCAGGAGAAAGACGAATCTGTTGGAAAAATTTCAGATGAATCTGACGCGCTAAATGCATTAAAGGCACTGCAGGGAGAACTTGGAATTGCGGATGTCCAAGAAGAATATCGGGTTTCAAAAGTGAAAGAATTAGAAGATTTAACCGTTTACGAGATGCAGCAATACTATGAAGGAATTGAAGTCTATGGACGAAGTCTGATGGTAAGTGTAGATGAAAGTGGAAACCTTCAAAGCGTAAATGGAACGTATGAACAGCCATCGAATGTGGCGGTGGAACCGGAAATTCAGGAATACGATGCACAGGAAGCAGCCGAAGCCTATTTAAAAGAAAATAAAGATACGGACAGCTCGGAAGATTCTGACAGTTCAGAAAGTTCTTATTCCCTGCAAAGTCAGGGGTATGTAATCTGCTTTAATGAAAATAATGCAGCCGAAGCGGGATACTTGTTCTTTGTTGTAATGGGACCGCAAAATACTCCGGTTCAGCAGATTTTTGTCAGCGGAAAAACCGGAGAAATTTTAGCAGATAACAGTCTGATTTTGACCGAGAAAGTAAGTGGAACACTTCAGGGACAGAAGTCTTCACAGACACTCGATTATGACAAACAGGGCGACGAATTTAAACTTTGGGATGAAGAACGCAATATTCAGGTTTATCGTGCGACAACTCCACTCCTTCGTGATTTTGGTAAGGATAGTGAGGAAGTTCAGTGGAAGACAGGAGAAACACCGGATGCGGGTGCAGTTGATGCACTGGCAAACCTACAGAAAATATATGCTTATTATCAGGATACATTTGGAAGAAAAGGAATCACTAATAATGAAAATGATAAACTTTATGTGATGGTTGGAATTCAGGACATACAATCGGGAACCAGTATTAAGAATTATAGGAATAATGCAGCAATGTTTGGCACAGATTGGATGATAGTTGGAGAAAAGACAGATGGAAGTGCTACTTATGCAGCTGAGCTTGATATTATGGGACATGAAACGAACCATGGTGTAGTAAATGCTTCTTCAACCCTTTTACAGGGTGTCTATACAAGTAGTGATGCAAGACAAAAATCTTCTCAGCTTGCGCTGGGAGAAGGGCTTGCAGATATTTTCGGAGAATTTGTAGAAGATTACAGCGATGATGGGAAATATAATGGCTCTTGCAGTTGGACAAATTCTGTCAGGAGCATGAACAATCGAACGGATATTTTAAATCATAATGGAATTTTGCAGGCAAAAGACTTTCAGGATGGAACAACCGATTGCCATCAGGGAGCAAGTTTAATTTCCTATCCTACTTATTTGATGGCAACCGGAGTAGATGGAGACAGCAAAAAAGCCATCAGCGATACCAAACAGCTTGCGAGTATGTGGTATACTGTGATTTCTCAGACTTCAAGTGCAACCGGTTTTAAAGAAATCCGGCAATTAATGGAAACCCATGCGCTTGGACTTGTATCAATGGGTCATCTGACGAATGATCAGGTAGAGGGGGTTATCGATGCCTTTGACGAAGTTGCAATTGAACCGATGTATGATTATTGTCTGACCGATGATTCCGAAGTGATTGTCTATGGGGAAAATAATAAGGCTTATGATAATTACCGGATTCAGGTAAGCCGAAGATTCGGAGAAGAGATATTAAACGAAGAAGTCAAAAGCAAGAAATTAAATCTGAAACTGGATGCCGGAATCTATAACGTGCTTTTGACGGATTTAAATAACGAAGATTTAACCAAAGAATTTACTTTAATTGTAAATGATGCAAAAAAAGGACAGAATATTTATCAAAAACAGGCGAAGGTCATGACTCAGTTTGGCGCAAATGTCAGAGATGTTGTGCTCACACTGGATGTATCAGGCAGTATGGGCGGAACTCCGATAGAAGAGACAAAAGAAGCAGCACAGAAATTCATTGATACCGTGTACGAAAAGAGTCCACAGACCAGAATCAGCATTATTACTTACAGCAGTGATGCGCAAAAAGTAGTCGATTTTACGAATGATAAGGCAAAATTAAAAAATGCGGTTTCCGGAATTTACAGTGGTGGCGGAACCAATATAGAAGCGGGTCTTAAAAAAGCGTATAAGCTGATAAAAGACGAAGAATCTTTAAAAAAGATTGTTGTTTTGATGAGTGATGGAGAGCCGACAGAAGGAAAACAGAAAGACGGAAGTTATCGGGAACCGATTCTTAGTATGGTCAACAAAATGAAACAGGATAACCTCATGGTGTATACACTTGGATTTTTCCATAATTTAGAAGGAGAAAATCTGGGAGAATGCAGACAGTTAATGGCAGATATTGCGTCGGAAGGTTATCATTATGAAGTCAGCAGTGCTGATTCGATTCAGTTTGTCTTTGATGATATTGCACAACAGGTCGGCGGTGGAGAATATGTTTATATCAAGATTGCGTGTCCGGTGGATGTAACAGTGCAAAAAGACGGTGAAGTGTTACGGTCAGAAAAAGAAAATCAGAATATCCGAACAGGCTTTGGAACATTGTCCTTTGATGGAGAAAAAGATGAGATTAAGATTCTGAGATTGAAAAAAGACCAAAACTATGAAATCTGTATCAATGGAACCGGAGAAGGCGAAATGGACTACAGTATTGGATTTGTCGATGAAGATGGCACGTATTCGGATATGCGAAATTTTGAAAAGATTCCGGTTACAAAAGAAATGCTGGCAGTGACCGATACTAAAGAAGGCAAAAAGACGACTCTTCAAGTCGATGAAAACGGCGATGGACGTTTTGAAAAAGTTTACAGTGCAAAGAAAAACTCGACAGCAGTAGAAGTTTCAAAAGAAAATCAGAAAAAAGTGCTGGTAGCAATAGGAATTGTTGTACTTTTATGGATGATTTTAAAAGCCCGTGCGATACTGAAACGGGCAAAATCAAATCGATACTGTAAATACTGTGGTAATAAAATCACAAAAGAAATGAAATTCTGCGGAGAATGTGGCAGTCCGGTTGAGATACAGCCGTTATTCTTTGAAAAACATGCAAAAGAATCAAAAGGAAAACGAAAAGTAAAGCTTGCACTAATAGGACTTTTACTGTTATTCTGTGTATCGGAAACGATGATTTATCAGACGGCTTCAACGAAAGTTTATCGCTATGTGTGCCGGGGAAATTATACACTGGCAGAGAAAATGTATGATGGAAATGTAAAAGGTCATAAGATTTCCCAAAACTATCTGAACAATCTGCTTACCTATCATGAAAAACGTGTAAAAACAGCGTATCAGGCAGGTACAGTAAATGAAACTTATCTTACAGAAATTCAGGAGATTGTAAAGAAATTAAAGTAGAAAGACTTAAAGTAAAAAAAGACAGAAAAAAGGAGACGAAAATGTACGATTATCTGGTAGTAGGTTCAGGTTTATACGGAGCAATTTTTGCTCATGAGGCAAAGGCATCAGGAAAATCCGTGCTTGTGGTGGAAAAACGCCCGAATATTGCAGGGAATGTTTATACAGAAAAAAGGGAAGGGATTCAGGTTCACCGGTATGGTGCACATATTTTCCATACCAATAATAAAAAAGTCTGGGACTACATAACCGGATTTGCCGAATTTAACCGTTTTACGAACAGTCCGGTGGCAAATTATAAGGGAGAATTGTATTCTCTTCCATTTAATATGTATACCTTTAATAAGATGTGGGGAGTGGTAACTCCGGAAGAAGCGCAGGCAAAGATTGAAGAACAGCGAAAAGAAATCATTGGAGAACCAAAAAATCTCGAAGAACAGGCGATTTCTTTAGTCGGACGTGACATCTATGAAAAATTGATTAAAGGCTATACTGAAAAACAATGGGGACGAGACTGCAAAGATCTGCCGGCATTTATTATTAAGCGTCTGCCGGTGCGCCTCACCTTTGATAATAATTATTTTAATGCACTCTATCAGGGAATCCCAATGGGAGGATACACAAAAATGGTAGAAAATTTACTAGATGGCATTGAAGTACGCTTAAATACAGATTATCTTGAAAACAAAAAAGAACTGGATGCGCTTGCCAAAAAAGTGGTTTATACCGGTCCGATTGATGCTTATTTTGATTATGAACTGGGATATCTGGAATACCGCAGTGTACGCTTTGAAACGGAAACATTGGATAAACCGAATTTTCAGGGAAATGCGGCAGTAAATTACACCGATAAAGAGACACCATGGACCCGTATTATCGAGCATAAATGGTTTGAATTTGGAAAAGATGAAAATGGGGAAGAGCTTCCGAAAACCATTATCAGCCGAGAATATTCTTCTGAATGGAAACCGGGAGAGGAACCTTACTATCCGGTAAATAATGAAAAAAATGCAGCACTCTATGCCAGATATAAAGAGATGGCAGAAAAAGAAAATAAGGTAATTTTTGGCGGACGACTCGGAGAATATAAATATTATGATATGGACCAGGTGATTCTGGCGGCGCTTGAACGGTGTAAAAAAGAATTTAACCAAATCAAGTAAGTCCCCTGCTTCAATTACGAAAAGTAATAAGCAGCGGATTGCGAATATCCTCCTGACCCGAATCAGGTAGTAAAGTGGATTGCGAATATCTGCTTAAGAAATAGAGGAAAAATAATGGGAAGACCAAGAAAAAATCCGGAGTACAATCCGGAAGAACAGTTTCAAAAAATGCTGGAGGACGTAAAAGGTGCTTATGAGAATGCAGATTCCCTGCGTTCTCTGGCATCAGAATTAAATATGACATTGTTAAAGCTTCGGAAATTATTGATTACAGCAGGTATTTTTACTTCGGATATCTGTATGGAGGTGAATCAACTGCATGAACAGGGAAAGACGATTCCGGAGATTATGAAAATTACAGGGCTCTCAAGAGCTTCCGTTCATTCTTATCTGCCTTATGTCAGGGGAATTTATAATACAGAAGAATTAAGTCTGGATGCAAAGCGCTGTCGGATGTATCGCAAACGGATGGAACGTGTAAGAAATCTGCAGTTAAATCCAATTCCAAAAAGATTATGGGAAACGTTAGTGCTCTTTGAAGATTATCCATTTCGAAGAGAGACAAATGAGTTGTTCTGCTATCAGGTATCTGAGGCAGGTAAAAATCCGAAGAAACTGTTTTTCAAAAACGGAGAGCATGAATGGGTACTGGAATGGAGAGAAATCCGTAAAGGCTTAAAAGAAGGAACAGAAAACCTTTATATCAAGGCAATTTTTAACCGATTTGGTTTAGAAGATAGAAGTAAATAGAATGTGCTTTACCGTAAAAAACGATTTGTGATATGCTGAAAAAAAGTATTCCGAGCAGATAAGTCTTATCTGGGGAATCATTGTCTGAGAGTGGTTTCGGAAGAGGTAGCATCCAATAAGATATTTATAGGCTTTCTTGCACTGATCATCCGGTGTAGGATATATAGAGCCTTAAAGGAAAAGGCAAAAAAACCGAATTATCTTCCAATTCCTGCAGCA
>OLNW01002725.1_pt1 | contig 14657 bp, 12 predicted proteins | sample 1672121 | NCBI WGS metagenome assembly OLNW01 (sample SAMEA3136648, study PRJEB25190) | human gut metagenome
TTATAGATATAATTCTTTTCTTTTTCATTTTTACCTCCTTGTCTACTCCAATATATTAATATACTTTATTATTTAGAACAAAAATAGTAAAACAAAATATTTTATTAATAACACTTTCAAGTAATTAAACAAAAAAATAGAAATTACTTTTTATTGTAATTTCTATTTTTTAATATTTATATATTTTTAGAAATTTTATAAATAATTTGTGGTATTGATGTTCCAGAAAATACAAGTGCTGCTCCAATTAAATATGGAATCATTGTTTCTTTATATTGTGACTTTTCTTCAACACTTCCTAACATATACTTTATCCCCAATACCATAAGAATGGCTACTGATACTACAATTCCTACCACCTGGATTACTCCTAGTATCTTTTCTGCTTTTTGTCTCAACCTTTCTGAGTTACTCCCACCATTACCATTAAATTTTTCCAAATCTCCTATAGTTGAATCTGCACTACTAGCATATGTTATATTACTATATATTTCACATCCAAAAATAAGTAATTGACATATTATTATAATACTTATAATTTTTTTTATACTATTCACCATTTCATCTCCTTACACAATATTTCTAAACTCCTTGTAATATTGTTACAACCAATTTCCAAATTCCAAATCCACCAAATATTATTATACATCCTACTACATATGGAATAAGCAATTTCTTGACTTCTGCTTTCTCTTCGACACTTGCTAGCATTAACTTTATTCCCATTATAGCTCCTACTAGAACTGCTATCACAACTCCAATTGTCAATAATATATTATAGATTGTATTAGAAACATCACTTAAACTATCTTTATATTTAATCTCCCCTTGATTAATAAACTTATCAGCATCATTCATAACATCGTCTATACTTTGTCCTGCTCCATTAGTATCATTTTTCTTTGGTTGAGAATAAATTACATCACTTGTTTTGAATGCATTCTCACCAGTTAATATTTCTTTGTTCTCTGCTTCTTGTTTATTTCTTTCTTCAGTATTCTTCTTAGCAGTTTCTCCCGTAGTATTCTTTACTGTTTTAAATTGATTAGCAATTTCAGTTTTATTTGCTTTTTCTGCCTCGTTCTGAAATTCAGATACCTTATTATTAATTTTTTCTATCAAATTTGCAGTATCACAACTTGAATAGATATCTGCTGAATATGCTTTATTGCTCGAATCTAATCTTTCTAATAATTTATTACATACTTTTGCTAAATTTTTAGCATCAGTGTCATCATCCTGTTTTGCATCATATTTAACATCCAAGAATGCCCTTACCCAACTAACTGCATTTTCTGCATTTATTAATGGTGTATCTTCCCCAGAAACATATGTTACATCACATAAAAAATCTTCTACGCTTGTTGTTGCATATACATTATTACTAATACTCATTATCATTATTATTATTATAAAAGTAAAACAATATTTTACCCACTTCATAAAGAACCACTCTCCTCCTATAATAATTATATAATAAAACTTGCATTTTTTCAACACACTACTTACTTTTTGTACATAATTTTCTATAATATACTATAAAACCCCATAAAGATTTAATAAAATCTTTATGGGGGAAATTTTAAAATATGCTACTAATCCATGCCATTGTTAGTATCATTCCAAATACTAACATTCCAACACCTTGGCCAAAATCTTTGGAAAAATTCTGCTTCTTTATACAGTCTTTTAATGTCAATACTCCTCCTGCTAAAGATAAAACTCCAACTACTGTTAATGCAAAATTGATTATTGCTAACATATTTTTTACCTTACCCTCTATACCTTCTAGAAGGCTCCTTTCTATTTTTTATACCTATATAATACCACAAATAGAACTAAATTTCAATTTTTCATAGAAAAAACCATTTAGAAATTATCTAAATGGCTTTTATCTCTCATGCTTTAACTAAATGACATTACAAATTCATAATTTTCTTTTAACTTCATAATTATCGTAACATTTTTTGACTCCTGTGTTTTTTTATCTTTTAATATTATATTTTGCACATATATTCCATTCTCGTTACTATAAGTAGAATATTCTAAATCATATGTTGAAGCAAAATCATTATTTATATATTTATCAAAATCATTTAAAGTAGAAAACTTATTTTCTCTAAAAGTATTATCTAATTTATCATATATATATTTAGTATCTTTCCAATTCAATGCTTGAACAATCTTCTCTATATTCATAGCTACTTTTTGATTGTCATCTGCCTTATCGTATTTTTGACTAAACTGTTTCAATAACATTGTATATGTATCTAGAATTATAGAATAATTCATAACAGCTTTTTCATGAAATATATATATATTATCATCTGTGTCCTGACATATATATTCTTTATAATCACTTTCATTATTAACTATATATTTTTTAAAAGTCAATGTTGCTATTTTTTTAATATTTTTATCTAGATACTCCGAAAATTCTGTATAATTCTGAAATCTTTTTTCTCTGTATTCTTCATCAAGCATATTATATGCATCTTCTCTATTATATAAAGCAGCATCTCTATATTTAGCTAAAAAATCTTTTACTACTTGCTCATCATCAATTTTTTCATATTCATATTGATTATATAGATTTTTTTCAATTTCATTTGTTGAAATATTCACATTATTTTGCATTATTTGTTTATTTGATATTTGAACTGGTATAATACCAAATAATCCATTTTTTCTATCTAATTTTCCTACAATTACTTCATCTTTTCCAATTTTCTTATGATTTTTTAATAATGATATATCTACCCAAAACTCAGTTGTCGTATCATTAATATCTTGAGAATATATTTTATTAACTATAAAATCATCAGAATCTTTATATTCATTTAATATTTTCTTTATATCACTTTCACTAATTCCATTAGATTTTATATAATCAGTATCTAACATATCATAAATATTTTTATAAATTGCTTGTTTATCTTCTTCCGTAATAGTAACATTACCCTCAAATTTAGAGTAATAACTATCTGCATTATAATTTTTAATATATTCATAATATTTTTCTGAAATATTTTTCATAATATAATACCAATCTCTAGTAGTAACTTCTTCTATATCTTGCTTTAATACGACTGGCGTTGTATCACTAGACCAACTTGTATCTTTATTTAATCTATTCAATTTCTTTATTATAATAAAATAACTACTTAATATGATACAAATTAAAATAATTAAAATAATAATTATTGTTTTTATTATTTTATGGTTATTTTTCATTATGCCCTCCTTAATTAAATCTTATTACACAATATGCATATTTCAAACTTTTTGTATATGGATCTTTTCTTCTAACTGAATCATTTCCGCCACAATTGTACCATAATCCATCACCAATATATATATCTGTATGATCTGGGCTTGAATCACCATCATATGAGTAAAATACAATGTCTCCAGCTTGTATTGTATCCATTGTTGGATTCAATATTTTAGTTCCTCCATTCTTTTCTAAAAATGGCAGTAAACTTCCACATGAATTAATATTAGGACAATTTTCTATCCAATCATATCCAGCTTCATATAGTGTCCAAGAAACAAATGTTGCACAACATACACCTTTAACATTTCTAACATCCTTTACGGAACCTGGTAACGTTGGTTCTCCAGACCTATTTAAGCTATACCAATAATCATTTGAATATATATAATCATGTACTACTGCAGCTGTTTCAGCAATGCTTCCTCCTTCTGCATAATATTCATCAATTCTATCATAATAACCAGTTTTGAATAATAACCATTCAGCTTTTCTTCTATTAACCAAACCTTGCGAAAATCCGGCTCCGGCAGCAGTATTGGGTTCACACATATAATTGGTATATAATGGATTCGAATACATACTATTATTAGGAACTACTTTATATTCTAAGTCAGTATCTTGATTCCAATAAGCAGAATATGCAGCGACAAAATCTTTTCCATGCCTACTTAAAAATGCTCCACCTGATCCACAGTTATATATTCTACTTACTAAAGCATATTTTTGATACTGAGTCAAATTTAAACCAGAACATTTTGACTCAACAGTTTTAAGCGCATTATTAATTTCTTCATCTTCAAGAGAATCTACAAATTCTTTATCCACTTCAGCCCCAATACTAGTAGAATACCCAGCATCTCTAAATCTTTCTGCAAAACCTCCATTAAATATATCTACACCATATCCAACTGTAACATTTCCATATCCATCATCCCCGATTATATACTTAGTTCCATCTGCACTTATTGAACCATTAACGCCTTCCCAAGCATGTAACCATCTTTTAAATTGTTCAAGTCCTCCACTAGAATTCATAGTAGTAAACTTACTTAAATTAAATGTATCAAAATCGTATTGTAATACTCCCCAAGGAACATTAGTTGCCTTATAAATTAAATATTTTGTTAAATCTAACAAATTTGCTGTTTTTTCATTTTCTTCTATAATTTCAAATAAATATCCTGCTGTTCTTACTCTAGCTGCCATGTTATGCTTATTATATAAATCTACAAATACATTTTCTCTTCCTTCAGTCTTATATTCTCCTTTTTCATAAGAATTAGATATAGAATGTGAATAAGTTAAAATATGTTGATATATACTATATTCGTATGTTTTTTCTACAGTTTTAAGGCCTTCTCCATTATCTGTATTTTCCGCAACAGTATAATATCCTGTCCCTGTTGCAATTTTCTCTTCTGAGGTTGCAGAATTAGAATAATTTTCGGTAACTTTTCCTGGAACATTTATTATCTTTTCATCATTCTCTCCCATTTCTAATACAGCTTTACTGTAACTATTCTCTTGGTATGCTTTTACACACCATGTTTGTACATATGTTACATTAATACTAGTACTTACAGATTCAACCGTCTTATTTGTCTTATTAGTTTCATGCCAATCTCTATTAAAACTACTTACTGTTGCAGATGTCTTTTGCTCTGTCGTTTCAATAGTATTTGTCGTTGTTACATTATCCTGAACAGCCATAACTATTTCCGATTTTATAACCTCATCCGCTAACTCTTCAGTAAATTCTTCATAATCTGTATCTAAGTAGAAAAATAGTAAATACTCATATGGCATTACATAACTTTGCAATGCAGTTTTTAAGTTCATCGAATTTTGTGTCTTTAACTCTATATTTCCATCCTCTTTTCTAGACCATGAAGCAATCACCAAATTTCTTTCATCATCTATCGTATAAGATTTTAATGCATTTGTAACATCACCATTATCAATATAAGACTGAAATTTTTCTTGTGTCACATATCTCATATTAATTATTTTTGATTCCGTACTATCCTTATATGTTGTATTCTCATTATCATTTTCTATAGCAGTACGTCCACTATGATCTGCTTTAAAATATTCATCTATACTATTAACTATCGCTTGAGCATATTTATCTGTCCCTCCATTTTCAATAACGCTAATATCTGGTTCTTTATTTAAATTACCACCCATAGCCACAACAGAAGGATATCCAGTTATCGCAGCATTTTCTATAATACTTAATGATGCACTATTTCCCTCATTATCTTTACATTTTTCACTATCAGTTCCTGCATTTAAATTTGTTAATCCCATTGAAGATGATAGGTTCTTGGCCAATATTTCGGCTAATTGTTGTGAAATATCGTCCCCATCTTTATATATTGTTTCTACACCAGCATTGTCTCCATCCCCAAAATATATTTGAATACATAAATTTGCATTAGCACTTCTAGTTCTTTCACCTCTATCTTCTGGTTCAACTCCTGACGTTGCAGTACTTCCTGTTTGAACTACCTTTATATTAGAATATTGTTTTAGTAGACTTTCTACTTTTTCAGCTACTTTTATTGTTAGTTCTGCTTCACTTAGTCCTTTTTCTTTATTCTCTATTCCAATATCATTCCCACTATTTCTTCCAGCAGCTATCGCAACTACATATTCTTCATTGTCTTTACCTATTTTCTTCCCTTCATTTGTAATATTTCCTACTGTTGCTGTAAATTTAGTTATATTTGCTCTTGCTGTAGTTTTTCCTTCTTCTATAGCAGTTACTGTTGACAATTTAAGGTATCCTTCTGTTCCATCATTCGTGGTTACTTCAAGGTAAACCGTTACTTCTCCCGAGATTGGATTCTCAATTTTATCATAGTTTCCTTTATATGTAACAATATCCCCTTTTTTTAGTTTTATCTCATTAGTTAAACTTCCTTCTTCAAGCATTGGTGTATAATATCCCTGTATGTTCTTATAAAGTGGCGTTTCAATTGAAACTATTTTCAATTTATCACCTTCAGACATTTTCTCTAGTCTATTTATATCATTTCTACTTGTTATTTGAGTTGGTTCATCAACTTTGCCTTGTTCAACCGTTGATGTTTCTCCTTTTCCAGTATTCTTCATCTCTCCGAAGTGATTTATTTGGCGTGACTCTTCGTATACTTATAGCTCCTTGAAAACCATCTTCAGAACTTTCAGGGATAGTTCCTTTTAAATCTGGAAATTGTGTTATTACTTCTGCTTTCAATAACTTTTTCAAAAAATTAACATCTTGTGGTATATTATGATATTCAGCTGACTTATTATATTTAGTTATTATATCTTCTAATTTCTCATCAATCCCATCTATAAAATCTAAATAATATCCATTTTCTTCATTTCCTTTAATTGTAAATAGTTCAGCTACATCTTCTATCTCCAATTCATCATATATTAATTTAGGATTATTTTGTGCCGTAAATAACTCTATCCCTAAATCTATAAGTCCATACAATAATGTTCCTGCTGCAGCAATTATAATAATTGGCAATATTGCTGGTAACATAGCAGCGAGTACTGATGAAATAGCTTTAATTCCCATACCTTTTATGGCCTTTTTAGCTTTTTTTTCAGTTTGCTCTTTAGCATCCTTTTTCATATTATTTATTATTCCCAAATATTTCACCTCTTTTAGTAAACAATTTTTACTTTAAATTTCTACGGTAAAACTTTCACCATTAATTTTTGAATTTTTAATATACTCATTGCTCTCTACAATATCTGTAAAATTTATACTTTCTATTTTTAGATTTTTTCTATTAGAATCACTAAATTTTATTCTAATTGTCTTCTTTTCATTTGGAGAAAATGCTAATTCTTCTTCCTTATTTTCATATAAAAGTGCTTCAAATTTATTATCTCTATCATCTTTTACATAACATGAACTTGTCTTTCTTCTTGTATCTAATATCATATCCGTTTCTTTTTTATTTTGTACACTTAATGTATAAATTTCATAATCCAAATATCTATCTACTCTTATTACTTCTACTGACAAGTTTTTATCTTCTGACTTTTTATTTATATTCTTTCTTCCCAAATAACTATTTATATTAAGCTTATATTCTCCATCTTCATTACTAATCGTAACATATTCTTCAATATAATTCTCACTTGATTGACCTGTAGCAAGCATATTATCAAATATTTTTACTTGATATATATACACATTATCTACACTAGACCAAGATTGAAAAGAAAAATCTTTGTTACCATTAAATCTACTTTGATAATAATTTTTTACAAATAACTCTTCTGTTTGATAAAGTTCTTGTTTAGTATCGTTAGATAACATACTATATGCATTATGAGGATTATGTTCTATACAATATGAAAAAAATTGATTAATAAATTTTCCTAAATCTTCACTATATGTCTCTGACACACTTCCTCCATCAACCATTGATTTGCTTTGATTACGATAAGAAACAACATTAGATGTTGTTTCTTTATCATTATTTTTTGAATTATTATTTTTAATATTTGCATTTAATGTTTTTATTAGTATAAGTAAAAATATTATTAATAATATTCCTATCCATACCTTTAATTTATTTTGATTATAGTATCTAAATATTTTATACATAATCTATCCTCTCTATTAATATTTTATCTTTAAAAGCTCTTATCTTTTCATTCCGTATTTTTTATCCAGATTTTTAAATCCTAAAGTTTCGGTATATAAATCCCATACCTTATCTTGAGTTTTCTGATTTTTAACTGTAGATTTAATAGTATCCTGCATTGCTGTACGCTTTTTATCATCTAATACATAGTCTTTGCCATAGTTGTTAGTCATATTAACAATGTCGACCATGTTTTTATGAATATTTTTATCATCACTATGTTTCATTTCCATAGTTAGTCCACTTTCAATTTGCTTATAATCAGATATTCCAGCCTTTTTATAATCAAATCCCAAGTCCATAAGTTGATCTATATCAATATCTTTCTTTCCAGTTTCTTGACTTATTCTTCCTGCCATTTCTTCATATTTCTTTCTCTCGGCAGAATTATTTCTCAACTTTATTTTTTCTCTTTCATTTACTCTTTCATCTGCCCTTCTATTAGCTTCTGCGAGACCAAATTTTGCTTTATCTTTTTCATAGTTAAAATCTTCTACCTGATTTCTGATGCTTTCTACACCACCCATAACACTGTTACCAATATTTTCTGGCATTTTAGCTGCTGCTTCTCCTAAAGTTTGACCAGCTAAGGCTCCTGCTCCTGCGAATTTAAATGTATTTGATAAATCTCCTGTTGCAACTCCTGCTGCAACTCCTACTGCCGCACCTCCGACAGCTCCTGCTATTTTTCCTAAACCTGGTGCCACCCTCTTATATGCTGCTTTTCCAGTTTTCTTAATTCCTTTAATTCCTAATGTGTTTTGAACAAGCTTACGTTTCCAATGTTTATCTGGTTCAAGTCGTGGAGATGTATTTCTATTAACACTTGAATTCTCACTTGAAGATTTGTCAATTTGATTTCCAGCTCCATTTTGAAAATCAAATTGATTGTTATCAGTTCCACTCAAATCATTATCATTATTTTCTATAAATTGTCTATCTCCTTGCATTTTTTGTTTTTCATTTTCCTGGTCATTATTATCATCATTATTATTAATATTATTATTGTTTCCTTGTCCTAATTGTGGACTTGTACTTTCAGAATTATCATCATCTGCAAAAGATTGTGCAAATTCTCTATTCTGTGTTCTTATTCTATTATCAGATAACCTATCTGATTCTGAAGATGAGTTACTCTTACTTCCGCTTCCGTTATTTTTTCCTTTTCCAAGTGCATTAGCAAATTTATTAAATCCCTGCATAGCCAATGCTCCTCCTGCAAAAGAACCAATTCCACTTACTGTTTGAGCACCCTCTAGACGGAACATTTTCTTTATAAGTTTTTCTGCAGGAATTAAGAATCCTATTGCAACTAAGCCATATATTATATTATTTTTTACTAAATCCATTGCAGAAGAAACTAACGCAACATATAAAATCAAATGCACTGGTTGCAAAATCAAATGCATGACATATTCTTTGAACCACATATTAAACGCTTGTGCTTTACCATCACCGGCCTTATCCATAGGATATGTAAGTGCAACTAATGGTGCTATCATAGTAAGAAATGCCATATAAAGAAATCTTTTAAAATACATAACTGTAAACACACATGTATATATAACTAAAACCATATATAATAATGAATATGCTACTGTATTATACATACTTTTAGATTGTGCACTAAATCTTACATATCCAATTAGATTTGTTCTAAATTTAATATTTCCAGAATCTACTTTTACAACAATTCCATTATTAGCAGTTTCATCAAATAAATCATTTACTTGGTCTGTTATCATTAATAGTCCTGACATAATAAAATGTATGAAAAACACAAGACATAATGCAACCACCCAATTTTGTAAATTTTCTTTATATTTAGCTTTATCTCCAGCCGTTGAACTAATTACAATTCTTATTCCTAAATAAATTAATACAGATAATAATCCAACTATAGCTATATTTCTAAATGAAATATACCAATCTGCAATTGTTTTTTGCAGTCCATTCTCCCCTGCTCCAGATTTAGCAGCTTCTTGAGCCGAATCACTATCAGATACAGCAGTGTACTTATTTGGATTTAAAAAATTGACATCTAATGCCGCTATATTATTAGAGAAAATAGCTTCTGGAGAATACAAAAAATTTGGAATTTGATATGTTTCCCCACTCGAAATAAATTCGGATGTATCAATAGTTCCATCCCCAAATTCAAAATCCACTTCATTATCTGGTACATTTTGTGCATATAGCCAAGAATTTTCATCTGTAATATTACTATTATCTTTAGATAACATTGTAGATGTAAATCCATCTGTCCCTAGCATAAATTTATTTAAGACTCCCATTACAATATCTGATACACTATCAATGACTTGTATAAGTTGCTTCAATAAAGTTCCTATAATTCCTTTACCTTCATCTGGTAAATTCTCTTTATTAACAACTTCTGTATCCGCATATACATTATAATCGGGCATTATTGCAAATGTTAAGGTCAACAACATTAGTAAAACTATTAGTATTTTTCTTGTTATACTATTTTTACTTAATATAAACTTCATCATTTCCTCCCAAAACTAAAACTCTCCTGTTATTTTTCTTCTTTTGCTTACTAACTTGTTCAAATTTGTCTCAACAAACTCAAATTCTTTTTGAGTAGGTGTTATTTGCAATATTGCAGATTCTGCTCCAACTTTCAATAAACCTTCACCTTTTCCACAAGTTACTAAAAATCCTGCTTCTCCCTCACTTAACTTAAATACTTCTTTTAAATATTGTATTTCAGATTTATCTTGTGCTAAAAATAACTTTGTATCTGAAGATGTAAGTACAGCTTGTGCTTCTGGCTTTTCATAGAAATCTTGGAATCTCTGTGAAACAACAGCTAATGAAACATTTCTTTTTCTTGCACGTCTAGCCATTGTATTCAAAAAGTCTACGGCTTCTGGGTATGGAAGTAACATCCATGCCTCGTCTACAATTACTCTTTTCTTTGTGGCTTTACTTCTATCTTCACTATTTTTCTTAACAAACTTTTCCCAAATCCAAGTTAAAAGAATTTGTTGAGCAAGTGGCCTTGCAAATTTTTCTTCCAACTGTGATATATCTAAGTTTATAAATGGTGCTCCTTCTAGCAATTCAAATGTTGATTGTCCATCAAAATATGCCATTTGTCCATTATACTCTCTTATATATTGTTTCATAACTTTTAACAAATAACTATAATGGAATCTATAATCATCATTTGTATTTTCTTGAGCTTTCGCTTGTATTCTTTTATACCACGAACCAATTGTTGGCATCTTCTTTTTATCTCTATATAGTTTATCTCCTCTGTTAAAATTACTTGTAGCCTCATATAAACTATTTGGATTACTTGTTATTCCTATAGCAGCATATTCTTCTGCTACTGACTCAGCTATAATTTGTTTTGTCAACTCATTTACATCTTTACTTCTTGTACTTCCTCTTGCCATTGTCAATAATGCCTGTGTTACATCCTCTACTTTGTTCTCAACATTTAGTACTTGTCTTTCTCTTCCTGTTATTTCATCTTTAGTATTTTCTGTCTCTATATCAAATAAGTTTATAACTGTTTTAGATGTTGGACTAAGGACAACATTTATTCCTCCCAATGATTCCGCTACAATTTCATATTCACCTTCTGCATCTAATGCCAAACTTTCAATTCCCATTAATAATGATGACCTACTTATTAAAGTTTTCATTGTTACAGATTTACCAGCACCAGACTTAGCAAATATAACCATATTGTAGTTAGTTAATGAACTATGAAAATTATCAAATAATATTGGTGTCCCTGTTTGTTTGTTAAATCCCAATGGTATTCCTGTATCATGTCCAACTTCTGATGTAACAAATGGAAATATTGTCGACATTGAACGTCTATCAAATGTATGCAATTTTTTTACTTTATCATTCATTAATGGCAAATTTGATTTAAATGCATCTTCTTGCATTGCCCATGCTGTTTTCACTCCTACTAATGATTTTGACATATCTGTTGCTAATAATTTTGTAAGTCTATCTAAATCTGCCAAATTATATGTAAATATTGTAGAGATAACAGATGCTTCATATAATTTATTAAATCCTGCTGCAATCTCATCTCTTAATTGTTCTGCCTCAAATCTTTTTTGTGTTAAGTTACTTTCTCTGTTTATATTTCCTTTATCAGCTGCTACAATTCTTTCTGTTTCAAGTTCATTTATTACTTTATTCAATTCATTTTGTGACCTTGCTTCTTGTATTGGATTTATATATATTGATGTATTTATATCACCAAAGAAATACATATCTCTAAATAATTCTGGAAAAGTGCACATTCTTGGTAGAGTTGATACAAAGAAACTTCTTGCATATTTTTTTACACTTGATATTATTTCTAAGTGGTCAATATTACTTGCATCTATTCCAGAAGGTGCAATTAATTCTTTTATTGTTTGTTTTTTTAACAATTGTGATTCTTCACTAAACTGTTGTCTTTTTTCTACCTCTTGTTGTTTTCTTTTTGCCATCTGCTTTACCTCCTTCTTTTGTATTCTCTTCATCAATTTTTTCTATTGCCTTATCCTTAACTTCTTTTCCTATATATTGCTCATTTTCTTCTATTATAATTTTTGCCATTTTAGTAATTAAATCTTCCATATTGTACTCTTTATCTGCAACTTGTCTCTCTAACTCATTTTTAGCCTGGTCAACTTTTTCTGTTGCTAACTTTGTAGCTTTATCTTCTATTACCTTATCTAATTCTCTCATTTTTTTCTTTAACACTTCTGGTGCTGTTGTAAACATTTCATCAAAGCCTGCTCTTACCGCCTTATCTAAACCAAATGTTTCTGCTTCGTCTCTATTATATGCCATATACAATAATTCGACTAACTCATTTGATTTTAAAATTTTTCCTCTAACCCCACATACAGAAATTGAATTTATTAATGATTGTGCTCTTGTATATAATTCTGAAAATGCTACTGCCTCTTTTTCTCTTTTATCTAAATTATCTCCACCTGCTTCTGCTACTAAATATGGTATTACAATATAATATTTTTTATTTAATATATTCTTATTTAAGCTCATTCTCTCTGTATCTTGTAAAATAGATTTACCATATTCATATAAATTTGATTGTTTTGTAATCTCATAAAAAGCTCTTTTTAATTGTTCTTGAGAATATTCACCAGATTTTTGCATTTGTTCATATCGAATTTGCATATTTCTTAATTTGTTTTCTACTTCTTGCACTTTTTCCCTATACCCTTTTAAACTAGATTCTAAATTTATAGCTCTTGTTTGTATATATATTTGTATTGGATTAGTTAATGTATTTAAGAACTGTACAAACCCTTCTTCAACACTTACCTTTTCTATTCCAGACATTAAATCATAATTTATTCCCTGACATTCTACAACCATCAAGTATCTTTCACCATTTTTTTGAACAATCATATTATCTGTTACAGAATCAAACTCCATAAAATTGAATATTGATTGTTTATTTTGATTATTGTTTTTTAGATTATTAACTTTATTTTCTGTCTCCTCACTATTTTCCAATTTATTTTGTCGCTTTTCTTTAAAATATAAATATACTAAAAAACCAACAAGTGCAATAACTGCTAAAACTACCGGTATCAATATAAAAGTTAACATTTTTATTAATTGTATTGTAGTATCACTATTCATTTAAATTTTCCTCCTTTGTATATACATAAAGTTTTTTACTATTTTTTTTGAATTTTATATACCTTTTTATTACATCATCTATATTCTCTCCGCCAGCTTTTCTTGTTATTTCCAAGCCATTATTGTCTGGTATTTTAAACATTCCTATTGAATAACCTATAAAAGCAAAAATCAATGTTATTATAAATCCTACAATTGATAAGCCAAATAATTTAAAAATAAAATAAAATACAAGGCCAACTGCTCCCCCTATGCATGTTGTTATTAATGATTTATTAGAGAATATAAATAAGATTCTTCCCTCTCCTTTAACATTTCTTGGTAAATTATATGTTCCCATATTTTCCTCCTTTGTTTTTTCTACAATTATCTTATTTTATTATAGCAAAAAAAATCGATAAATGGAAGTATTTATCGATTTTTTTTGAATATTTTTTATTATATAATTATGAATTTAAACCTGTTGCAAATTTGTAGATAACATTTGCAATTGTAGATGCTGCAAATATCAAGATTGCACCAACCAAATATGGTATCATTGTTTTCTTATATTCAGCTTTTTCTTCTGCTGAACCCATCATGTATTTTATACCTAATATCATTAATACAATTACTGCAATAACTACTCCTGCTACATTAATAACCCCCATAATATTTTGACCTAATGTTTGTACTTCTGAAGTTCCTGTTGCTTGTGAATTTGCCTTTAATCCTCCTGGTTCTAATCCATATACAACAGATGCTCCCATAGATACAATCAATAATATTGTAGCGATTGTTGTTAATATCTTCATTGTTTTTGTGCTCATTTTATTCTCCTCCTTTTTTCGATTATTTATTATAATCTGGTTTTTCCAGAATGTAAATAACTAAATTAAAACATAGTTTTCTTCTTTAATTATAAGCTATATACAAATTTTTTGCAAGTTTTTTTAAAAAATTTTGTTAATTTTGCTAGTTTTTTGTAAAATTTTGTCCATTTATATACAAAAAAACACCAGATTTCAGCATCTAGTGTTCATTTTGGCGGAGATGAGAGGGTTCGAACCTCCGCGCCGTGTTACCGA
>OLNW01002729.1_pt1 | contig 14648 bp, 16 predicted proteins | sample 1672121 | NCBI WGS metagenome assembly OLNW01 (sample SAMEA3136648, study PRJEB25190) | human gut metagenome
TTTTCTAAGCTTGGGTTAGTCAAGTACAAGAAAGATCGAGAGTTTGTCGGCACTTTGCGTCACATTGTAGTTACTCAAGAAAGTGATGGTAAGTACTATGCTTCGTGCTTGGTCGAGACAGGTGTAGAAGCGCCTAAGCCACAACCCGTAGAAGCGAGTACTACGGTCGGCATCGACTTAGGACTCAAAGACTTTATCGTTACGTCGGATGGACGCAAGATACCTAACCCGCGCTTCTACGCTACTATCGACCGTCGCATTGCTCGCTTACAGAAGCACGAGTCGAGAAAGACGAAAGGTTCGAAGCGCCGTGCACGTATTCGGTTGAAGATTAATAAGCTTTATGTTAAGAAACGTAATTTAATTAAAAACTATATTTATCATGTTGCCAATACATTACTGCGTGAAAGCCAAACGCTAGTAATGGAAGACTTAAATATTGTCGGCATGGTTAAAAACCATAAGTTAGCTAAATCCATTCAGAACATTTGTTGGGGCGTGCTACGTCGTGTGTTGGAGTATAAGTCTCAATGGCTCGGTCACAACCTTATCTTCATAGATAGGTGGGCGCCGAGTACAAAGACTTGCAGCCATTGCGGCTTCCACAATTCTACGTTAACGCTTTCAGATCGTTCGTGGGTTTGTCCGGGTTGTGGTACGCATCACGACAGAGATGTTAACGCTGCGCTCAACATTAAGCGTATGGGTTTAGCGACATTATCGCCCACGGTGGGTGGGTTTAGCGGATGTGGAGAGGTCGGTTGCGGCTTCGACGAAGCGTCAATATGTGCAAGTTATTAATTGTATATAATCACATGCTTAAGTCAACGGGTTTAGGCCATGACGGTCTGGTGGTTGATCCTTTAAATGGTCCTACAGCTATCTTCGCTACATTGGAGCCGGATCAGGTTGATTTCAGTGATACGAAGTTCAAGTCAGTCTTTGAGTGGGGAAAGTCTTCGGGGTTCTTGGATTCGGCGCCGCATGAGTGTACGGTCAGCGAGGGCAAGCTTTTCTTTCCTGCTGCCCACTCTGTCGGTTATTCTGTTTCGCTTCCGGATGGTGACACGGTCTGGCTTCTTATGTATGTTACTAAGGATTTCTGCTGCGTTTTTGATAGCCTTCAGGATTCGTCTGATAGCCCGGCGGCTTTTCAGGAGGGGTTGGCTGCTAAGTTACTGGCTATGAACCTTTTCGGCTCGTCTGCTTCTGCTCCACGTAAGGTAGAGTTCTTTGATAATACTACTTGGACGGAGTTGAGGGATTCTATCGTCTCTAGTGATTTGTCCTGCGATTATGATCGCTTTGCTCGCTACGTTGCTATGTGGTTCCATCACGAGCTGCTTCGCGGTCTTTTCGACTCGGAGGTTCATACTTCCATAGGCGTTGTCGATCATGCTTGGGAGCGTGAGATTCTTTCCGTTCTGTGTAGTACTTTAAATGGTGCTGTTTTCAAGTCGGTTCCTAATAATCCCTATGCTTATGAGATGACGTTGCCGTGGGACGGTGAGCGTGTACTTCGTCGTGTTGCTAGTCTGCTTAGTAGTTTCATCATGGCTTTCATGAGCGTTGTCGAGACGGGTGTTGTTGCAGTCACACAGGATGCTTCTGGCTTTGCCGCTTCCCGTGTTCCTATGTTCAGTGCTTTGCTGAAGGTCATGCTCTGCTCTTTTCTTTCGGAGCTTTATTGGAGTCTTAGTTCCTTCGGGTTCCTTGCGCGCCGTGTTTTGGTCATGGAGGAGGGTGATATTAATGCTGTGCTAGGGTTTCCTACGTCTTCCTGCATGGAGGTCCAGTCGGGTGCTTGGGGTTGCTCGGGTAGCATTACCGACTTCGGTTTTTCGGATATAGCACAGCTTATGTCTCATCTGGAGTCTACTGTTGGGTCTCTTTCTCCTGCGCCGTCTCCAGATTCTATTGTCATCCCGATTAAGGGTTCCGGCAAGGTGTCGTAGTTGCAGTACGTTTATTCAGTGTGTTTTTCCGGCATGATTTTAAATTAATAAGAAGAGGGCGTCCGGCTTTGCCGGGCGTTTTTTTTTTAATTTATTGACATTTTACTTGCGAGTTTGAATATGATTTTGTAGTTTTGTGACGTTGGTGCTTGAGCGCCAGCAGAAGGAAAAACACACTTAAAATGGATACTAATTTTGTTCGCACGTTTCTTCGTGGTTCTACGGAGGTTGAGCTTATCGGCTCGGGATTATCATCAACAGACATCTGGGTTCATTGTTTAGGTCGTCGCGGTGTCGGCAGTTACGACATTACGCTAGAGGACCTTCGTGCGCGCCTTTTCGATCTTGTCCGCGAGAGTGTTCGCATGGACTTGCACCGTTTCTGGCCTACGTTCGATGGTGATTGGATGGACTTGGTCCATATGTTCTACTACGGTTATATGACGCCTAAGTGTCGATATAAGGGTAAGAAGTACTACTTCGACGGTGACTATATGAAGGCACTTCAGGAGGGCATTCCTTACCAGACGCTTATTGATCGCTATGCCAATAGCACTCATGTAAGCTTTGCGACTTACGTCCGGGGTTGCGTTAAGAATCGTCTTCTTGACGGCATCCGTGGGGGTGTTAAGGGCTACGACGCTGCGGGCCGCAAAGTATCCGTTGATGAGTCTCTGGAGGCGTGTGGTGATAGCACGCTTGTTAAGTTCGGGCTGCTGTGCTCGCAGGACGGTTTCCTTGATGATTCCTCGGCGGAGATATGGCATGATCCGCGCGCTGCTGCTCGGTGTCACGAACAAATGGCCGTTATCCGGGAGCAGGATGCCGCTACGGCGCGTCGGATGCTTGTTTCGTATATTAAGATGCGTTCGTCTTTAGAGGCCGACATTCGGGCGTTTTTTGACTTTACGTTCGAGGTTCCGGATAGCACGGAGGATTCTCCGGAGTTTCAGGCTTTCGTAGTTTCTAACAGGCTTGGTCGTTACTTCTCATCAAGTTGCTGATTTTATATTTTGTGCTTATGAAAAAACAGGATGATTATCGCAAGTGGTTCGCCTACGGCGGCCAGTTGTTTCTGGAGATTGTTGTATGCTTTGTGCTGGTGTATGGTCTTCTCCTTCTCTTAAGCTAACTTAACACTTTCGGGAGTTGTGATTCGTTGGGTTCCGCTACTGCGTGCCTTGTTGCGACACGTAGGGTCTTTTCTTGTCGGCTTTATCATAGTCGTATGGTTCATTATTGTCATGGGCGCAGTTGTCGTATTTATTTTGCGCGATGTTGGAATTTGTCCCCCTTAGATTTGGATTATTAAATTAACTTTTCTATCTTTGTAGTATAGAAATAGTTCTACAGATAATTTAATATGGATTTGAGCTATGCGCGTTTTCGAAACATTAACCAAGCTTATTTTATACGCAGTAGGTTTTGCTATTGAGCTTGCAAGTTTTCTTGTGTTCTTGTATGCTTCCATTTTCACGGTTTTCTGCGTAACTCGTCCCGGTACTTACTTCAAGGAGCCGTTTCTTTCTATGCCTTATGCTATCTGGGGTGCTATTGGCGGGGCTGTTGTCTACTTGGTTTTCGTCTTCCTGAATAAGAGCTTCTACGTAAGTTTCATTAAGCAGGTTTCGACTTCTAGTCTTATGATGTTCTTCACCTGTCTTATTCTTCGTTGGAAGTATGTTATCTTCTGGTGGGTTATGTATACCTTCTTCGTTTACATTGTCTTTGGAGTTGATCCCTATGGCGTATGAGAATGAGACATCATATGGCTATGCACCTTGCGGGGTGCTTGGAGCACTTTCGGCGGCGCCGCATGACGGGTCTTTTTACGGATGATACGGGCCGTCCTTTGTCGGATTCGGAGGCCCGCGAGTATATTCGTCAGTGTATGCTGAATGGCTGGAATTACGTTCCTTTGTGTCCGTCGTCGGAGTGTCCGGATTTCGATTATATCACGGGTGAGTGTCCGGGTCATCCATTACCAGATGAGGAGGAGTAGTTATGGCTTGGTTTCGGTCTATGTTCGAGATGCTTTTCAGTACTTCTGTAGGGTATTCCCTTGATCTTCTTGACTCGGAGGACTGGTGTATCAACCCTCGGAATATGAATACACCGCGTGCGTCGCTTCCGGCAGAAGGAGCATTGGTGGTGGCTACGTATAGTGTTGTGCGCGATAACGTTGTAGGTCGTAGGAGCTATTCGCTTATGACCCGCCGAGGTGATCGCTGGTACTCGGATGCCTTTCGTGGTCGCTACTTCGTCCCGGAGTTCATGTATGCTTCTTGCTGTGCTGATAGTAGATGCGCAGGCTTTGTTTCATCGTGGGAGTCAATACCGCGTTATATTGATAATGCTTAGTTTTTGATTATATGGGTTTTATTGGGGATGCTATTCAGCAGATTGATAGTGAAGATTTGACTGTAGGTGCTTCGTGGGTTTGCAGATTTTACAATTACCGAAGTAGCGGGACTGCGTCGGAGCTGGAGCCTTCGTTGTTGTCGTGTTTCAAGGATGAGTCGGATGCGCTTAGGGTTTTCAATAAGGAGATGACTGCGAATGCGAAGGCCATCAAGGAGGAGGGAGGTTTATTCTTTTTTCGTGGTGCTGATCCGATGCATCCGGCGGTTAATTCATTATCGGGTCAGGCATTATCGTCTTGTCAGGCTATGGGGGTTCCGGTTAACTTCTGTACGACATATTGGGAGTGGGCTAAGGATTACCCGGGTTACGCTGCCATGCTTGGCATCGACAAGGGCTTAGTGGCATTTGGCGCTGATATTGGTCGTCCTTTTTATTCGGGCAAGGTATCCTCTCTTGAGGTTGTGACGGAGGGTCTTGCTTCGCTTCATAAGTACAGGTTCAAGACTTGGGCGTTGTTTACTCCATGCGTTTCCGTGAATTCTGATGATCCGTATGCTTCGGATTACGATGTAGCTAAGTCGGAGGAGGTATTCAAGAGCATTGTTCCTTTTATTGACTTTGTTCGGATTTGGCTTACTCCGGTTGCGGTCTTGACGGATGCTGAGTTGCATGGTGTTTCTCAGATTCTTAATAAGATTACTTCTATGGCTAAGAAGCATAAGGTTCATGTGATCTTGGATTCTACGGTTCGTGATGTCGTGGGTTTCCCGGATGCTACCTTTCATTCGGCTCCTAAGTGGTCTAAATATAAATATTTGAATACGGGTCGGTGGCCGCGGTTCGAGGTTTCGTTTGACGATACTCGTGAGGCAGGCAATATCGAGGCAGCGGTTAAGGAGGCTATGGATGCCACGAGCGAGGCCGCTATGCGCCAGCATGAGCGTCGGTCTAAAAAGAATAAGTAACGATGATGCAGAAAATCTGTTTGTTTCTGGCCGTGGTGCTGGGTTTTACGTTGTTTCTCGGCGGCTTGGGGTTGACGGCAGCCCTTATATCGTATTGCACAGAACTTAGCTCTGTTGAGTTCTTAACGGTTGTGGGTCTTGTTGTGCTCTTTGGAGCGTGCGCAGCTATTGTCTTAGGAGGTCTTTCCATGCTGTTCTCAGCAGTTGCTATTCTTTCCCTTAATGGTCGAGAGCGATGATTTTGGATTGTTACCATACGTCTCTCTTGCCGTTCCCGGCTCACTTATCGATTACACGCACGCAGGTTGCGTCGGATGATCCTCATAGCGACGTTTATTACTTCGTAAATCCGTATTCTGGGGGTTGTGCTATTAAGTCCTCTAATGGCGATGTTATTTCCATTAATGCTACTCATTTAGTGCTTCACAGGTCTACAGGTGAGTGGGAGCTGTGGTATAAATTAATTTCGTCTAATTCTCGTAGAGGTGCTCCTATGCGTCAGCTTCTGGGGTGTCGGGTCGAGGAAGTCAAGTAGGATATGCGCGCATATGTAAAGAAAAGTCGATTTTCTTTACATATGTCAAGTGATATAGAAAAATAATTGCAAAATCTTTTCATATGGTAAAAGCAGATTATGTAAGTTTGTGGTCCGTAAAGCAGGAGTTCTACCAGCCTCGGCTGCTCAGTAGTCTTTTGACGCCTACGGGTCGAGGCGGTTCGGTTGTGATCCGGGATTACGTTCGGGCTTTGAAGTGGCTTACGGCTTTGGAGTCTGCGATGCATTCTCTGGGTCATCCTATTACGAAGGGTACTTGCTCTCAGGTAGGCTCACTGCAGGACTTGTGCTCTATGCTCCATCCGTCGGATAAGTTCCGGCTTGGTATGGACATGTGCCTTTGTGGTACCTTGAGTAGCCTTCCGGATGATCGCCAGACGGAGATTCTGGAGTCTTCGTCGTGGCTTGCTACGGAGAAGATACGAGGTGTCCGGGCTTTGCTCTTGAGTTACGCGGCACCGGGGCGTGGTTCACGGTTCAGTCTTTACTCTCGGTTCTTGTCGGACGACTGTGGTCTTATAGATTGGGGTCCTAAGCTTTGGCAGCAGCACAACTTCGGTCAGGGGGTTACGGCGGTGGATGTTGAGATTTGCTATCCTCACTCTATGGATGACTTCAAGACTTTGTTCGAGGGTGCTGAGAATTTGGCTTCTACTTCTACGGGTGTTGTGGAGTACGTTCTTAGTCTTCCGGAGAATCAGGCTTTGGGTATCCAGTCTCAGTTTTACGCTAAGTACCAGCGTCATATGTTCTCGCTTATGGTTATTTGTCCTATTTTCTACGAGAAGGTCAACTACCTCAAGCAGCCCTTGCGTGCGGGGTGGGATGTGTATACGCAGGTCGTTTCTCATCTTCGTTCCGCGGGCTTAAATGCCTTCGAGGTTAACCGCTGCTTTGGTGGCAAGTTCGAGAAGGTCTCGTTCTTGGATTCTATTCTCAATCGGGGCGGCGAGGGTGTTGTGCTTCATAACGGAGATGCCTTCTACGACATTACAGGGTCCCGTGATTCTAATGTCATGGTTAAGATTAAGAACCGTGTCGGCGGCCCTGCTAAGCGGATTATGGACGATACGTTCGACGCTTTCATTACGGGCGGTTCGGGCGCCGCGTCTTCTATTCTCCGCCTTGAGCTTAGCATCATCTGTGAGAATGAGGATGGTTATCAGCATCGTCAGGTTCTGGGCTTCCTGCCTATTAGTGGTGATCTTTCACTGCAGGCTACGATTCTGGATAGTGGTGTTCCACGATTGAATCCTGACTTTATGGATAAGGTCGTTGAGGTTCAGGCCCGTGCTTTGGATAACAACTTCCATTTGATTGATCCTACTTTGATTCGTCTTCGTCACGACAAGGCCGCTTCGGACTGCGTCTATACGGCTACGTATTTGCGGTCCTTGCCGCGGGGTTAGTGGTAGTTATATATCCCAATGGCCAATTGAGATGGTCTGTTGTTGACGGAGGTTTTTTCTTTTCTTCTTGGGGGCTTACGCAGTGATGACGCGAGTCCCCTTTCTTGTACGTATATGTAAGCAAGGCTTTCTGCGGTTTTCCGCAGTTGGTCTGGTTAGTTTTCCATCATTTCGTGTGGGGTTCTTCTGCTGAGATAGCATGAGTCTCCATTTTGCAGATTGTTTTGTAGAATTTTTTCATGCCTCCGTAGCTTTGTGTGTTCTTGCTGCGGAGGTTTTTACGTATATGTCGTTGGGTCACATTTTGTAAGTGTTTAGTGTGACTCCATGTCATCATATGGTTATGTACTTTTCGTCGTGAGATGCGAGTACATATGACGCAGGTCCTGTTTTTCCATTTTGTATAGCACCTTCACTTTCCTTCATGCGACCTGCGTCCCTTCTTCAATTCGTTTGGAGTTTCCGCCGAGGCTAGAGTGACCTCGGCGGTTTTGTGCAATTATATATCCTATAAATATTTATCAGGGTTACTATGGCAAAGAAATCGCTCAAGACGGCTCGTCTTGCTTTGGAGACGTCGCCTACGCCGAAGGCTTCTGGGGATGTTCCTACGCAGACGGTTACGCCGTTGAATGATCTTCCTATTCTCATATCGTCTACGGGTCAGAATGTCAATCTGGACACGTCTTTTGTTGTAGGTTACGCTCATGACTCTACGGGATCTCCTTATGCTGTTCGCATGACGCTGCGTCAGCTTATGGCCTACGTCGGCGGGTCTGGAGGTTCGGGCGGTAGCGGCGGCGGTAGTGGTGGGCCGGGGGGTCCGGGGGACTACACTTCCTTCGCGTTCAAGAAGAGCGATGATCAGCCTGCTACTCCCCAGAGTTCGAGTCCGCTTCCGGAGGGTTGGTCCGTGCTTCCGGATAGTGACGGTAAGTGGTGGGTTTCGAGTTCTAAGGTTTCGGGTTCCACGAATACGACGTATGGAGGCTGGGGTCTTCCTCAGCCTATTACCGCGGAGGATGGTACTCCGGGGTCTATGGGTCCGGTGGGTCCTTTCATTGAGACACGCTACGCTGCTAATAATAGCTATACGGAGGCTCCGGCGTTAGCCAATCCTGCGCTTCGTGATCCGGAGGGGTGGGTTGTCGGTAGTCAGTTTGACGCTGGTGACCAGAAGGCGGTGTGGACTATCAATGCTAAGATTTCGTCGGAGACGGATGCCTTGATGACTAATTGGTCTACGCCTTTCTGCCTTACGGGTGGTGTTCCTGATTATCAGATCAATCGTTTTAAGAAGAGCGACACGGCGCCGTCGGCTCCTACGTCTCAGTCTCAGAATCCGTCGGGTTGGTTGGAGGCCCCGGATTCTACGGGTAAGTGGTGGATGACGGTTGGTTTGGTTAATGGGGCTGATGGTCTTGTTAAGGGCTGGTCTACGCCTATTCAGGCTACGGGTGAGGATGGTGTTGCTTCGGATTATTATAACTTCAAATATGCCGTTAATCAGGACCCGAATAATGCTCCTGCTGTGAATTCAACGAGTACCGATCCGGGTGAGGCTTGGGGTGATATTGTTCCTACCACGAATAAGGGCTGGTATCTGTGGATGATTATCGGCAAGTTCCACGAGGGTCAGTTGAAAGGTAACTGGTCTACTCCTGTTCGTTTGACGGGTCAGGATGGCACTAATGGTACTAACGGTACTGATGGTACGGATGGTCATACGATTACTTCTCGTTATCAGATTACGAGTAGTCCGGATGACACGCCTAGTGTTAACCGCACGAATGCCAATCCGGGTTCTTTGTGGGCTGTTTCTGTAGATACTCCTGAGCTTGGTGAGGCCGTCTGGATGATTACTGCAGAGTTTACGGGTTCCGGGTCGCTTGTCGGCGAGTGGCAGGGTCCGTTCTGTATGACGGGTACGAAGGGTGAGCCGGGCACCTCTCCTACGCCGCCTAATTATACTTTCACGGTTTATGCTAAGAGTTCCTCGCAGCCGAGTGCTCCTGTGTCTCTTGATCCGGATGATTACAGTCCTTCGACTACTCCGTGGATGACGATTCCGGATTCGTCGGATGGCACTTGGTGGCAGTGTCTTGGTGTTGTTCTGGGGTCCACGGGTAAGGTTGACGAGTGGGGTTCTGTTTTGCCTTTGAATGGTAAGGACGGTACTGCTCAGAATGGCCGAGAGTCACGTCTTATCTTCAAGAAGACGAATAGCTGGTCGGAGGCTCCTGCTTTGGATACGAGTGCTGTGAATCCTCCGGGTTGGACTACGGATCAGTCTTCGTTGATGCCGCTTGGGGATGATGAGTACCTCTGGATGTCTTCGGGTATCATTGAGTTTACGGGTACTTCTATGTACCAGCCGTGGAGTACTCCTTGCTGCATCACTGTTCCGGGTCCTCAGGGTCAGCAGGGTCCTATTGGTGAGACGGGTAATCCGGGCGCTATGGGTCCGTCAGGGGTTCCGGGGGTTAGTATTGAGATTCGTTATAGTTTAGGGTCAGCTACTGCTTCCCTTGCTGCCGCTCCGGTTGGTAATGTTCGCAATCCGGAGGGCTGGTCTCTCACGCCGCCTACGCCGTCTTCGGGTGATGAGACGAACATTTACATTTGGTTTGTTCAGGCTCGGTTGACGGATTACGTTCCGGGCGAGTCGGATGGTACGGTTATGGATGGTTGGTCCACTCCTGCACGTCTTTCGGGAGTTAATGGTGTTGATGGTATTGGCACGCCGGGCCGTGCGGGTCAGATTGTTTATCCTGCGGGTTTGTATTCTCCGGATGTTGTTTATACCTGCACGGATAAGATAGCGCCTTATGTGTACGACACCTCGTCTAGTCCGGCTGCTTACTATGTTTTAAACACTATAGGTAACTGGCAGGGTTCTATTCAGCCTGCGGGATCTAACACTCCGTCTACGAGTGAGGACTGGGTTCTTATTGAGGCGTTTGATGCTATCATTACGAAGCTTGGTATCATTGCTAATGCTTTGATTGGGTCTGCTGTTTTTAACGGCGACTACATGTTTAGCATGCAGGGCATTAATGCAAAAGGCGCGTCTACCACTAATTACGAGAAGTTCAATGCGGGCAATCCGGATGAGGTCTTCCGGGTTTACTGCTGTGGTGGTTTATCCACTCCGTCTAATCCTACGAGTACCGATCCTAGTTCTTTCCCGTCGGGGTCGGGTTCTAGTTGGCAGCGCTATCCGACTTCCACTAACGGTTGGTATGTTTGTAGCGGTATTATCGACGGCGATACGGGTCAGATTTCCGAGTGGGGTGACGTTCAGGTTTACTCTAATTCTCAAGTGGGTTATACGACTATTTGGGCTTACGGTGATTCTTATTTGTCAGCTCCGCCGCTGGATAAGTACTCTGCCAATCCTGCAGGGTGGACTTCGGATTTCAGTTCGCTTTCCGGCAGTGGTTACTTGTGGTTCGCCACGGGTTACAGTAAAGTGGGAGTATTTGATGACGAGACTAGTAATGTTACTCCGTGGCAGTATCCGCAGTGCGGTAATGCACCTATTGCTACGGGTCCGGCATTTACTCCTAACATCATGTTTAACTTCACTACGGGTGCGGGGCACCTTGCTGCAGGTAAGATCAAGTTTGCTTCGGATGGTAGTGTTGTACTTAATAACCTTCTCATTAAGAATTCAATAATGCAGGACTTCACTTCGTATGATATTAGTGATGGTGCTGAGTTTTCGATTACTGCCTTGCATTCTGTCCTTGAAGGTTATCCGTCGTCTCCGTTGTTAGGTTACATTAATGGTACTTTTAATTTTGATGGTCTAGGGTTATCGGCTAAGGAGACTTATTTTGGTTCTATTCGTAATGATTCCACAGCGACGGTTCGTCTGTCTTACTCTTATTTTGGTTCTGGTTTGGGTACTAATGTTCTGATAATTAATGGTATTTTCTTGCCGTGTTCCTCGTCTTCGAATGTGTCTTCGAGTAATTCGTCGATAGCTCATTTCATTGATAAGGTTCAGTTGCAACCGGGGGCTTCTATGAGGTTCAATCTTGCTGTAGGTAACTTGGATTATCCGGTTTTAGGTCATATGTCAGCTCGGATGTATATTACGAATGCTAGTGATTTTGAGTACTCTTATACTTCCAATTCGGCTTGGGGTCGTCCGCCTAGAATAGGCGGTGCGAATTTCCGAGGCGCTGACTTCTCTGTAGCTTCGTCATTGGTAGGCATATTACGTTATGAGTATGATGGTAATGGGGATCGTCTTTCCACTATTATTGTAAATAAACTTCGTTCGGGGTTGCAGTATAATGTCGTTTCGGAGAGTAGGTTTTCTATTACGTTTTCGCTTTCCGGTACAGATTGTCCTACAGGTCAGAGTTTAGCGGTTCTAGCTCAGTCCTCTCGTTCGAAGAGCGGTTCTTTTATGTATCCTGTATATGCCTGTGTTGATTATGCTAGGACTGCTTCCCCTATTCAGTTTACTGTTTCAACTATAGCAGGTGCTTCAGGGTCTCCTTTGGATTATGGCGGTGCTGTTTTAGTGTTTATCTATGATATGGGCGATACTTCTTCTTTGTAGTTAAATCGTGTATCATTTTGGTTCTGTGGCTGCTGTTCTGGCAGCCACGTTTTTTTTTTGCAATTAAAAAGGTTTGGTCCAGCGGGGAATGGGAGCCTATGGGTGAGATTGTTTTGCGCGGGTCTAACAAGACTTTCTGTGCTAATACACGTCAAAAGAAAGCGGGGTACTAGACTTCGCTTTTCACTACTTACGTTTTAATTCATGATGACTGCTATGGATATGAAGAAGATAGCCAATGGGGTTTATATTCCTGATGATTTAGGTAAACTTTTTACCGTTGATGAGTGGCTGCAACGTGCACATCCCGAAACCGCACGCACTGTCGTGCTTGTAACAGATTTGGGCATGCTTGAGATTGCCAAGAACGACTTGAGAGACGAGTTTGATTTCGAGGGTGCTCAGAAAGCTGCTGCCAAGTATGGTGACGGTTTCCGCTGTGCCACCCGCCACGAGGCAATAGAGATGTACGCTGCCCGGTTCCATGGTCTCGATGAAGCGTTCAAGAAGATCGGAGGCAGACCAGCTACAGACATCTACTGGACGAGCGATATTAATCCCAATCCGGAGCATGGTTTCGGCTTTGCATTTGTTTACAGTGGCCGCACAGGCAATATGGACAACAGCCGTATGTTTTACATAACCGCTGTTCGTCCGGTTCGGTCTTTTGTGAGCGCTGTTAAGAAGTAACGTATAGTGTGTGGTTATTATTAATATTTGCTGTATTGTATGAATTTTATTAAGGGTTGGTTGGTTGAGTGAGTTTGAGCAGGAGTGTGTGCGTACTCATCCGAATTGCCTTATTTGTCCCGACGGTATGCTTACGGATGGGTTTACGAAGGGTGCTTATCGGATGCGAGATGAGCTTATGCGGTGGCGTGCTCCTTCAGATGTTGACTCGTTTGGATGGGATAAGGAGTGCCTTCTTCGGTTCCGGTCCTCGATGCATGATGGCAGCGATATTCATGCATTAGGTTATCTGAGTACTAGTGGTGTGTGGTTTGTGCAGACTGATATGGTTTACGGTACGTATTCCTTCGTTGCTGAGTATCTACGCGATCTTAATAAGGCGTCTGGGGTTGAGGATGCTGTTTTTGTCGGCTGGCGTCCTATCTTGTAGGGTGTGCTGCTTGGTTTAATTAATTCATTTATTTTCATGTTTTTGGGATATTCAACAAAAGTCTTTGGATTATGTCTGTGATTTGGACTCTCCTTTGACGGCGAGTATGGTGTCTGCTGCTTACATGGCAGGTGCTAGGTCTATGTTCAAGAAGTTCTTGAAGTTCACTTCTACTCAAGACTCTCTCCCTCCGGTAGGTGCTTTGGTTGACATGTTAGTTGCGTCTTCTCCGTGTTATCCGCGTAGTGTTTCCTTTCAGACTGGTCGGTACGAAGGAGATGGTTGTTGGCGCTCTCTCGATTTTTGTCTCACTCTCACGCATTCTATTATGCCTCCAGATAGTGCGGTGACTTCTGGTGGCTTTGTCATTGGTTGGTGTTCTATTTTACAGTAGGTGTTATGGTTAGTGATAGTTGTTTCGCCTTGATTCGTCAGGCGCAGGCGTCTTATGAGAAATATCGTTCCGCGAGTATTGCTCTGGAGTTGTGGTTTCGTCATCATGTTCCGTGGGCTGAGGATGTTTGGTGTGTCATGATTCCGGGTGATGGTCTAATGCTTCACTTAAGTTCCCGTCTCACTTCCGAGGATGAGGATAGAGTTGCTCCTTTGTTGCTTGTAGCTAAGGCTGTGTGCAGTCGTGGGGTTGCTTTTTCGGAGGATGATTTTAAGTCCTTGTGCATTTAACTTTGTTCAATTGTGTCCTAAACTTTTAGATGCGTAGTTTTCATGTCACAGATTGGTTTTTACGTTTATGTTCCTGATATTGATGTCCGCGCCGATTTGATTCGCTTTCTTTTGGATGTTGATGGTTTGTGCTTATCGGATATATCTTGGGGCAATTGCGTTAGCTACATTCGCTATATTCGCTGCTGGGTTACCCGTCGGGGTGAGTTTAAGTGCGTTGGTTATCCTATGCGTCGTGCATGTGTTTCTGACTATGACTGTAGAGCAGATGTTGATCGCTTTAAGTCGTTGGTGTCTTACCTTTCGTCGGCCGATCTTTCATCGCCCACAGCAGTAGCTTCTTGGCAGAGTTTTATTTCTGGGAATTAGATACTATTTTGCATCATCACTTGCAGTAAACGTAAAATAATTGTAACTTGCTGTCATGAAGAAGGCATTCAGATATCGCATTTATCCAAACAAGACTCAGCAGGCTTTGTTGCAGGCGACGTTTGGGTGCTGCCGCTTCATTTATAACAAGACGCTCGCTATTAGGAAGACGGCATACGAGACCGACAAGACGAAGCTTTCGGAGTTTGATCTCACTAAGAAAATAAAGCTGCTTAAAGAAGAGTTTCCGTGGTTGCGTGATGTTCCAGCGGTTTGCTTGCCGCAAGCCGTCGGTGATATGGATGATGCTTATCAGAAGTTCTTTAAGTCAGGTAATGGTTATCCTAAGTTCAAGACGAAGCATCGCAGCCGTAAGTCCTGTAGGTTTCCATCCTCGCATTGCGCGGTGTTGCAAGATACTAGTCGTTTAAAGCTTTCTAAGCTTGGTTTAGTTAAATATAAGAAAGACCGGGAGTTTGTTGGTATTTTACGTCACATTGTAGTTACGCAAGAAAGCGATGGCAAGTACTATGCATCGTGCTTGGTGGAGACGGGCGTCGAATCGCCTAAGCCACAGCCTGTAGAAGCTAGTACGACGGTCGGTATTGACTTAGGGCTTAAAGACTTCATCGTTACATCCGATGGTCGTA